>Ga0209802_1002725_pt1 | contig 12155 bp, 9 predicted proteins | sample GraSoiAngelo_129_FD_185886 | JGI IMG/M metagenome (GOLD analysis project Ga0209802, IMG submission 185886) | Grasslands soil microbial communities from the Angelo Coastal Reserve, California, USA - 14_0927_12_40cm (SPAdes) (version 2) | ecosystem: Environmental > Terrestrial > Soil > Grasslands ... | reverse complement strand
CCCTGGATGAGCATCCGCTTCGCCGTCGTCTCGGGGATGCCGCGCGAGCGCAGGTAGAAGAGGTGGTCGGGGTCGACCGGGCCGACGGTGGCGCCGTGCGTGCAGCGAACGTCGTTGTTGTCGATCTCGAGCATCGGGATCGAGGTCGCCTTGGCCTTGTCCGACAGGACGAGGTTGCGGTTGGCCTGGTAGGCGTCGGACCGTGCGGCGTGCTTCTCGATCTTGATCAGCCCCGCGTACACCGTGCGCGAGACGTCCTGCAGCGCGCCCTTGAAGAGCAGGTCGGAGCGCGTGTTGCCAACGCGATGGTCCTGCAGCGTGTGGAAGTCGAAGAACTGCTCGCCCGACGCGAAGTAGATGGCCTTGAGCTCGGCGTTCGAGCCCTCGCCGGCAAGCGAAGCCTCGACACGCGTCTTGGAGAATTTGCCGCCCAGCGTGACGTTGAACAGGCGCAGCGTCGAATCCTTCTGCAGCTCGGCGCGCTGGTCGGCGAAGTGCCAGACGTTGCGGCCCCACTTCTGGACCGCGACGTAGCCGACCTGCGATCCCTCGCCAAGGAAGATCTCGGTCGAACCGCTGCGGTAGCCGGTCTCGGAGTCATCTTCCGCGACGTATTCGTCGAGGTAGTTGAAGCGGGAGTTCTTGCCGGCGACGATCAGGGTGTGGGGAAGAACGCTGTTCCCGCCTTCGTGCGAGAAGTGCTGCCCGAGCACCGGCTGGTCGAACTCCACCCCGTCGGGCACGTACAGAAACGTGCCGCCGGTGAAGAACGCGGCATGGAGCGCCGCGAAGCGATCGCGGTCAGCGTGCACAAGGGTGAACAGCCGCGGTTCGACCAGCTCCGGATGGTCCTTCGCCGCCTGGCGGAGCGGCTTGAGGATCACACCCGACGGCAGGCCCGATGGGCGCTCCAGCTTCAGGCCATCGAGGTGCTCGAGCGTCGAGAACTGGCCCGGGTCGAAACGGCTGACGTCCGTGCGGCGCCATTCCTCATCGGTCTTGCTTGGCGATGGCAACCGCTCATAGGTGGCGAGCGCGCCGCGCCGCCGTTGCTGCAGCCAGTCGGGCTCCCCCTGGAGCACCGCCAGGGATTCCGGATTGAATGCCACGGCTACCCTACCGAGCCCTCCATCTCGAGCTGGATGAGCCGGTTCAGCTCCACCGCGTACTCGAGCGGAAGCTCCTTGGTGAACGGCTCGATGAAGCCGTTGACGATCATGGTCTCGGCCTCGCCGCGCGGGATTCCGCGGCTCATCAGGTAGAAGAGCTGCTCATCGGATACCTTGCTCACAGTCGCCTCGTGGCCGAGGGTCACGTTCTCCGCGTCGACGTCGTTGTACGGATAGGTGTCGGAGCGGGACTCGTCGTCGAGCAGCAGCGCGTCGCACTTGACGAACGACTTGCAGTTGTTCGCGCCCGGGTAGATCTTGATGTGGCCGCGGTATGAGGTCCGGCCGCCGCCCTTGGAGATCGACTTCGACGTGATGGTCGAGGTCGTGTTCGGTGCGACGTGGATCATCTTGCCGCCGGCGTCCTGGTGCTGACCCTTGCCGGCGAACGCGACCGAGAGCACGTCGCCCTTCGCCCCGGGCTCCATCAGGTAGACGGAGGGATATTTCATCGTGATCTGGGACCCAAGATTTCCGTCGACCCACTCCATCGTCGCGTCGGCGTAAGCCATCGCGCGCTTCGTGACCAGGTTGAACACGTTGGTCGACCAGTTCTGGATCGTCGTGTAGCGGCAGCGCGCGTCTTTCTTGACGATGATCTCGACCACCGCGGAGTGCAGCGAGTCGGTCGTGTAGATGGGGGCCGTGCAGCCCTCGATGTAGTGCACGAACGATCCCTCGTCGCAGATGATCAGGGTCCGCTCGAACTGCCCCATGTTCTCGGCGTTGATGCGGAAGTAGGCCTGGAGGGGAATCTCCACGCGTACGCCCTTGGGCACGTAGATGAAGGACCCGCCGGACCACACCGCGGTGTTCAGCGCCGAGAACTTGTTGTCCGCCGGCGGGATCACAGTGCCGAAGTACTGCTTGAAGAGATCGGGGTGGTCGCGAAGAGCTGAATCGGTGTCCGTGAAGATGACGCCCTTCTTCGTGAGCTCTTCCTGCAGCGAGTGATAGACGACCTCCGACTCGTACTGGGCGGAGACGCCGGCGAGGAATTTCCGCTCGGCTTCCGGCACTCCCAGCCGGTCATACGTCGCCTTGATGTCCGGCGGCAATTCCTCCCAGGTCTTCGACTGCTTGTCCGAAGCCTTCAGGTAGTAAAAGATGTTCTCGAAATCGATCACCGAGAGGTCCGCGCCCCACGTTGGCATCGGCTTCTTGCGGAAGATCTCCAGTGAGCGAAGACGCATCTTCGTCATCCACTCGGGCTCCTGCTTCATCCACGAGATCTCTTTGACGATGTCGGGGTTCAGGCCGCGCTTGGCCTTGAAGACATATTCCTCGGGGACGAAGAAGCCGTACTTCTCCTTGTAGTCAGTACCGACCTCGACCTTGGGTACCGTTGCCATCAGGCGACCTCCTGGGGCTGGGCAGTTTCCTCTTTGCCCCACTCCGAGTAACCGGTTTTCTCCAGCCTGTCCGCCACCTCGGCCCCCCCGGAAAGCACGAACTGGCCGTCGACCAAAACATGGACGAAGTCGGGCTTGATGAACTCGAGGACGCGCGTGTAGTGGGTGATGATCAGGATCCCCAGCTCGGGTCCGCGCATCCGGTTGACCGCCTCCGCGACGAACTTGATCGAGTCGATGTCCAGGCCCGAGTCGGTCTCGTCGAGGATCGCGATCTCGGGCTTCAGCATCGCCATCTGCAGGATCTCGGCGCGCTTTTTCTCGCCGCCGGAAAAGCCATCGTTGATGTAGCGCGGCAGGAACGAGTCGTCCATGTGCAAGACCTCGAGCTCGCCCTTGAGCATCGAGCGGAACTCTTTGGGCGTCACCTGCTTCGACTTGTCCTTACCGTCGTAGCCCCGCTTCGAGTTCAAAGCTGTGCGCAGGAAGTTGGCCATCGAGATCCCAGGCACGACCACCGGGTACTGGAAGGCGAGGAACATGCCCAGTCGCGCACGCTCGTCGGGCTCCAGCGCGAGGACGTTCTGTCCCTTGAACAGCACCTCGCCGCCGTCCACCGTGTAGCCGGGGTGACCCATGAGCGTGTGCGACAGCGTCGACTTGCCCGAACCGTTCGGGCCCATCACCGCGTGCACCTCGCCTTTCGCGATGCTCAGCGAGACGCCCTTCAGGATCTGGCGCCCCTCGACGCTCGCGCGCAGGTCTTTGATCTCGAAATCAGCCAATTTTCTTTTCGCTCTCCTTCATCACGTAAGTGCAGTCGTCAGCGGCCTCGGCCATCCACGTCGTACGAGCCACGTCCGTCCCGAGAAGCCGCTCGTACATGTGCTGCTCGTTGACGCATGGCAGGCCGGTGCGGGCGGCCACGTCCTGGATGGGGCAGTTGCAGTGGCGGATCGCGAGGCCTCCGTCGCCGAGCTCGACCACCTCGGCCATGTGCCCGTGCTCAGAGGCGAGCCGGGCGAGCTCGCGGACTCGCGCTCCAAAGTCTAGGCCCGCCAGCCGGGGGGCGTATTCAGCCTCGAGGCGCGCCGCGCGCCGCTCGAAGAACTGCTTCAGCTGCTCGTTGGTCATGAAGTCGACCAGCTCGGCGGTAAGGTCGCGGTGCCCGTCGGGGAAGTGCTCCCCGGCCGCGGCCGTGAGCTTGTAGACGTTTTCCGGTCGCCCGCGCCGGTGGGCGTCCGCCGGGGTCACGGTGGCCAGCCCAGACGCCTCCAGGGCCTCCAGGTGGCGCAGAGCCCCCTGCTTGGAGACCTCGAGGTGCGCCGCGATCTCGGCCAGGGTCGCCTGGCCGTGCGTCTTCAGGAAGGCGAGGATCGTCTCGCGCCTGGAATCCACAAGTCCAGTTTAGGAGTTTCTCAACGCCGCCGTTGAAATAAAAGCCGGGCAACGAGTACCCTTCGGGCGCGATGCGCTCTGACTGGGCGCTGCTCCTCGTGGCTAGGGGCCTGAGGGCCTTCGGCTTCGGCTTCGCGGCGGTGCTCGTCGGCCTTCACCTCGAACACGCGGGACTCTCACCGGTGCTGATCGGCCTCACCGTGGGTCTCGGCCTCGCCTCCGCGTCGCTGACCGGGTTGGGGGCAGTCGTATTCGCGGTGAGGTTCGGCCGCCGCGCAACGTTGGCTGTGACCGGTCTGCTGATGGCCGTCACCGGCCTCGACCTGGCGCTCGCGACGCAACCGTCGCTGCTCGTCCTGGCGGGTGTGACCGGAATGCTCGGCGCAGGCAACCTGGACCTCGGACCGTTCGCTCCGATCGAGCAAACGGCCGTGGCCGAGGTCGCGACGCCGCAGCAGCGAAACCTGGCTTTTGGCCGCTACGCGTTGATCGGCGGCCTCTTCAACGCGGGCGGCGGTCTGGCTGCGGGCTTCGCGAGCGCCGCCAACCTGCGTGTCTTCTTCCTTCTTTATGCGGCGCTCGGCGCGGCGACTGCCGTCATCCCGGCATTCATCAGCCGGCAAGCCGAATCCGACGTGCGCGCGCCTGCGTTCGGCGCCCTTCGGCGACGCGAGACGACGCGTGTGCTTGCCGGGCTGGCGGCGTTGTTCGCCCTCGACTCGTTCGCCGGCGGCTTTGTCGTGAACGCGGTCATCAGCTACTGGCTGCACGTTCGCTTCGGAGCAAGCCCGCAGGTCCTCGGGCCTGTTTTTGCGGCGCTCGCGTTCCTCCAGTCGATCTCCTTCGAGGTCTCGGCCAGGCTGTCGACCCGCATCGGGTTGATCAACACGATGGTCTTCACTCACCTGCCGAGCAACGTGTTGCTTCTGTTCGTCGCGTTCAGTCCAACCCTGGCGTGGGCCGTCGGTTTGCTGCTCGCCCGGTTTCTCCTCTCGCAGATGGACGTCCCGGCGCGGCAGGCGTACGTCGTCTCGATCGTGCCGCGCGAGGACCGGGCAGCTGCACTGGCCGTCACCGGCGCGGTGCGAGGCGTGGCGCAGGCTTTCGGGCCTGTGCTCTCGGGCGTGGCCATCGGGGCCGCCGCTTTCGGCCTGCCCTTCTTTGCGGGCGGTGGGCTGAAGATCGGCTACGACCTGGCTTTGTTCGCCGCTTTCCGCAACCGCCGCGCGGACCACGAGATCTAAGGTTTCAGCCGTGGCGGACGATCTGACCGGGGTGGATGGCGCGGAGCTCGAGCGCCGGGTGGACTTGCTCCGCGAACGGATGCGCCCGCTCGAGCAGGACCTGTCGGTCCTTCGCGGCGAGCGCGACGTCCTGCTGACTGAGATTCGGCGCCGGCGCAGGCTGGCAGAGCGCAACTCGCGCGCCGAGCTGAAGGCTTCGATGCGGGAGGGCGAGCTTCCGTCCGTGGCCGAGCTTGTCGCGGGCAGCGACTCCGGTTCGCTCGACGACTACGTCTACAACCTCAAGACTGGCGGCCAGGTGCGGCTCGGCTTCCCAGGGTCCCGCTCACAGGCCCTGACCTTCACCGACGGGGTCAAGATCGCCAACGCGTCCGACCTGGCGGACGCAGCCCGGCTGTATGCCGCCGGATGGGAGCTCGGCAGCCCCGGCAGGCCGGGTGTCCGGGTTCATTTCCCAGGCACCCGGCAGGAGCGGCTCGTCCCGGCCGACGAGGTGTATGCTCGCCCCGGCGAGCGGGGCACGGGGTGAGGTCGTTGAGCAATACGAAATGCGAAACGATCGCCCGTTGCCGTGATAGCTGTCGAGCGCGACGCGCCGGCAGTCCTCCTGGAACCGCGCCCAGCTGAAATTTCGCGCCCCGCGGCGCCCACCGAGCCTACCCGCCGCAGCCGGCCGGTCTGGACGGAACGGTTTTCCGCGGCGGTCGTCCTCGTCTCGGTCATCACTTCGCTGGGCGGCGGCGGGCTCGTCGACTCCGGCGGCGCGTACGTGATCCAGGCCCACGCCGCGGCGCTTCACGCCAGGTGGGCCGACATGCGCGAGAAGGGCATCCCCCGTGCGGACCTGGCCGAGCTCGAGCAGCAGTGGACAACCAGCCAGGCCACGATCGTGTTCGGCGCCGGCGGCGCCTTCTGGCTGCCAGGAGGCACCGAGGCCCTCGCCAGGTGGCAGTTGGAGACGGACGCCATCTGGTCGCGGGACCTGAACCGATACCGTGCCGACGCGGTGCTCACTGAGCAGAACCTGCACCGGGCCCTGGCGCCCGAGACATTCGTCCAGCGGAAGTCCAGGCTCGACGCTCTCGGCCAGGCAAGGACGCCGCTTGAGTTCGCAACCCTGCGCGACGACTGGGCGATGGAAGCCAGGCTCGTGCCGATCGACCACCGGATCGCGCTGGCGGCCTCCGCCATCGCGACCCAGGCCCGGCAGGCCGGCCAGCTTGGCATCCGCAGCGATCCCGCCGCCGACGTGCTCGCGCGGTCGAATGCTTATGCGGAGCTCGGGCCGCTCGGCCGAATGTCGCGCGCCGAGTTCCTGACCCGCAGCCTGCTGTCGACGCAGAAGAGCCTGCAGGGGCGCCTCGACGCGGCCACGGCCGCGCAGCAAAGCCTGCAGCACGCTTCCGACGAGATCTCCATCGCCGCCCTGTACGGAATCGATCTCTCGAGCCTCCAGGCACGCATCACGCACGACCGAGAGCTCTTCGCGAACGCCCTCACGGTGGGTGCGTTTGACGCGATCTCCGCCGACGCGAAGGACGTCGCGGCCAACGCGGACCACGCGATCTACGTGGTCATGAGCCAGACCCACATCGTCTCTGGCGTCACGTTCATCTACCAGAATCACCCGCTGAGCTGCGAGGAGGCTGCCACCTCGATGGCCCTCACTCACCAGGGGATTTACGTCAGCCAGGACCAGATCCTCAACGAGATCGGCGCCGACCTCAGGGCCGAGTCCGTCGATGCGCAGGGGCGCGTGCGCTGGGGCAACCCTTACCAGACGTTCGTCGGGAACGTCAACGGCAGCGAGAGCAACTACACCGGGTTCGGCACCTTCTATCCGCCCCTGGTCCGCGTCGCCAAGGCGCACGGCGCGAACATCCTCGCGTACGGGTCGATGTCAGCCGCGACGATCTACGCGCGCGTCATCGCCGGGCATCCGGTGGTCGCGTTCTCGACCTGGGACTGGGCGTGGCATCCCCGGCGCGATTACCTGAGCTTCGACGGGCAGTGGATTCCGTGGATCGGGCCGGTTTACGCCTCGCACGTTTACACCGTGGTCGGGGTGAGCTCGAGCCAGGTTCTGGTCAACGACCCGATCCGAGGTCAGTACTGGATCAGCAAGGGCGCCTTCGAAGCCGGCTACTCCGACTTCAACGAAGCGATCGTCTTCGCCTGAGGCGCCCGTCAGTTTTCCGGATAGTCCGGACGAAGCGACCTGCAGGCGGTAACGAAGTTCGGATAGTCCGGACTATCCGCGCGACTCAGCTCCCGGAGTTGGAGAACGGAGCCAGGACCAGGAAGACCCGGCCCATGTTCAGGTCGGGGTACGCCTGGTCGAGGTCGTCGATCGCGTGCATCAGCTGGTCGTAGGTGATGTGGTACCCCTTGCCTCGCGTGAGCCCAGGGTCGTTGAGGATGTAGGTGTCCGACTGGTCGTAGCCGATCACGACCAGGTAATGGGAGACCGAGTAGGCCGCCTGCTCGTAATGGTCGCGGTAGCCGGGGTAGTTCGGGTTGCCGAGCCCGTGTGTGCGAACCCCGACGATTAACGGCCGCCCGAGCGCGAGCTGCTGCTTCATGTTGAGCCGGTCGGAGGGGAGGATCTTGTAAGCCCAACCCATGTACTTCTGGGCGACCTGTCCGACCTGCAGTGGCGTCAGGTCCTGGGCCGGCTTCCACGCGGTGATCTGATTGATGGCCGCGTCAGCCGTGTGTGCATCGATGAGGCTCCCTGAGTGGTCGCCGTGCAGATAGCGGTCGACCATCGTGAGGCTCGCTTCCTCGCACGTGTGCTGCCGGGCCGCCCAGTTGCCGAGAGGCGCCTGCGGCGTGAAGGGGACGGGCAGGCTGACGGCGGCGGGCAGGTTCACCGGCGGCTGGTCGCTCGGCGCGGCGGTGTTGAGGTCGATCGGCACCAGGTCGGGCGTCACGTACGTGACCTGCGGACCGGCGCCGAAGAAGGCGAAGTAGACGCCGACACCGACGCCGACGATCGCCACCACGGCCAGCCCGGCCAACCATTTGAGGATGCCGAACATCGCTAGCTAGAACTCAAACCGAACGCAAAAGGTTGCGCCATCGGGACCAGAGGGGAGTATAGGGCTCCATTTACACCTCTAAACCAACGACCGGGTAAGGGTTCCGCCGCCCGCGTTTTTTCTCTGAGCAGGACAAGGGCGGAGGAGGGATCCGGTCTGTGGAAGTCCAACTGAGCCGCGGCGGAGGCATTGGGCCGGTCGACATTCGCTGGGGTGGCATCGCGATCACCGTACTCGCCGCGCTGATTCTCGGCGGGGCGTCAGGGGCTGCCGGTCGCCACTACCTGAACTCCCGCGTCGCGCCGCCGTTGCCGGCCGTGACCCGGGTGCACGCGCAGCCGATCCCCACGGTCGGACCCGGCACCGAGGTGACCCCGGCGGCGCTGCCGGACCACATCCTCTTGCAGGTTCCGTTCACGACCCAGGCCCCGCTCAACAACTGGGACAAGCACCAGGAAAGCTGCGAGGCGGCAAACCTCACGATGCTGCTGCTGTACTGGGGGCACGACCAGTCGGTCGTGATCGATCCGCATGCGGCGGACAACTACATCAAGCAGATCGACGGCTGGAAATCGCAGCCGGACCTCAACGACACGATGCTCGGCCAGCTCGCCGAACAGCACTATGGGTACAGCTACCGGATCCTGCCGAACGACCCCACGGTGATCGCCCAGCAGCTTTCCGCTGGCCGGCCGCTGCTGGCCGAGGTGCGCACGCACGGCCTGGGCAACCCGCGCTATCCCGGCTATGCGAACCACTACGAGCAGAACGGCTACTCAGTTCCGCATTTCGTGACGATCATCGGCTACGACAGCACCGGTGTCTGGCTCAACGACCCAGGGATCTCATGGGGCCGCGGCTACCACATCACCTACGCCCAGCTGGCACACGCAATCGACGATCTCGACCAGCACCACCCCGCGCTGGCGCAGGGCCAGGTCCTGCTGCTGATCGCGCCAGAGGCGAAGTCCAGAGTGAGGCCCGGCACGATCTAGACTTCCGGCCGTGACCGACACGGCTGAAGGAGCTGCGGCTCAGCTCGGCACCCGTGCGGTCAGCAACTCCCTCTTCATCCTCGCCGCGCGGACGATCTCGCGGGTCATCTCCCTGGTCGTCGTCATCGTGCTGGCCAACGCGCTCGGTGACACCCGCTACGGGCAGTACACGACGCTGGTCGCCTACTCGGGCCTGGTCGCGGTCGTCGGAGACCTCGGGTTTCAGTCGCTGTACACGCGAGAGGCCGCGCGCAATCGAGCCGCGCTCGGCGATTACCTCGGCACGCTCATCGTCTTACGTGTCGTCTTGGCCGCCGCCGCGTCGATAGTTTTCGCGCTCGCCCTCGGGCTGGGCGCGGGACTCCCGTCGCTGATCATTCCGGGGTGCGCGCTGCTCGTCGCGACCGCCTACGCCAGCCTGCTGCGTAATACCTTCTATTCGGTCGGTCGGGCAGAGTTCGACGCGATCGCGATCGTGGCCGAAACCGTCATCCAGGCTGCGCTGATCCTCTTTGGCGCGCGGCGACACTCCGGAGTCAGCTACTACGTCTGGGCTTACACGGCGTCCTTCGCATTCACGATCGTCTACTCGGTGGTCGTGATCCGTGTCTTCCGCATGGGGAGCATCAGGTTGGCGCTCGACCTGGACCTCGTGCGCCGTTGGTGGCCGCTGGCGCTACCCTTCGCCCTCACATTTTTTCTCACCAACGCCTACTTCCGGGCGGGCGTGCTGATCCTGCAGCAGTTCCGATCCTTCGCTGAGGTCGGTTGGTACACGTTTGCGTACAAGCCGTTCGAGGCCCTCCAATTCGTGCCGCTGGCCATTCAGGTCGTCGTCTATCCGCTGCTCGGTGTCTACTTCGTGAGCGACCCGTCCCGACTCAAGCTTGCCTATGAACGGTTCTTCAAAGTGCTGGTACTTTTGGGCTGGCCTCTTACCGTCGGCACGTTCGTGCTCGTGCATCCGATCAACCAGATCTTCAACCGATCGGGCGCCTTCGCGCAGTCGGAGCAGTCGCTGCGCATCCTCGCTTTTGGCATCGTGTTCCTCTTTGCGAACTCCGCCTTCTACGCGATGTTGAACGCCACGAACCGGCAGGGCCTCAACGCGTGGGCGACAGCGCTGGCGGCCGCGATCAACATCGCGTTGAACTTCGCCTTCATCCCCTTTTACGGATTCATGGCCGCGAGCGTGATGACGGTCCTCACCGAGGCGGCACTCTGTGGCTTCGGTTGGTGGTTCGTACAGACGAAAAGGCCTGAGCTGCGACTGCCCGTCATCAATCTCAGCTGGAAGATCCTCCTGGCTGGGGTGGCGATGGGCATCGCCCTGTACCCGGTGCGCCGCTACACGATCTTCCTGACCGCCCCGGCGGGCTTTGCCGTGTACCTGGTCGCGATCTACCTGCTACGCGCGATCGAGCCTGAAGAGTGGCGCCTGGCGCGCGCCGGCCTGCTGGCCCGAATCGGGCGCGGAACGGCCGCGTAACCCTCCTCCCTGGCCTGCCGTTGGGGGAGGTGGGAAAGCGTAGAATCCTGCGCGCCCCCAAACATGGCTCGAAACGTTCCTGAGCGGATCAAAACGAAGGGGGGACACAGCCCTCGAGCGCGGATCCATGCCGCGTGGTCGCCGATCGGGCAGAAGATGCGCCGGACGGCCCTGCTGCGTGGACTCGGTGCGGCCCTGGCTGTGCTCCTCGTGATCGGGCTTGCCGCCGACGCATACGCGCAGTCGTTCTTCGACAGCCTGCCCTCGATCCAGGGCCTGGACAGCGCGGCCTTCGCCGGCGACACGCTGATCACCGACAGCACGGGCAAGAAGGTCCTCGCCGACGTCGGCAACCACGGCGACCACCGCCTCGCGGTGAAGCTGAAGGACGTGTCGCCGGTGGCGGTCCAGGCGACGGTCGCAATCGAGGACAAGGGCTTCTACACGAACCAGGGCATCGACTTCCAGGGCATCCTCCGGGCGGCTTTCGAAAACATCCGCGCCGGGCATATCGTCGGTGGCGGCAGCACGATCACCCAGCAGCTCGCCAAGCAGCAGTTCCTGACGCCCGACCAGACGGTCAGCCGCAAGATCAAGGAGCTCGCGCTCGCGTACGAGCTAAGCCAGACCTACAGCAAAGACCAGATCATGGAGCTCTACCTGAACAAGAGCTTCTACGGCTCGCAGTCGTACGGCATCGAGGCCGCGTCGGAAAGCTACTTCCAGATCCCGGCGTCCAAGCTCGACCTCGCGCAGGCCTCGATGCTCGCCGGTCTGCCCCAGGCGCCGACCGAGTGGAACCCGGTGCTGCACCCGGAGTCGGCCAAGCTTCGGCAAGCAGAGGTCCTGCGCGCGATGGTGCGCTCGAACTTCATCTCGCAAGACGCGATGGACAAGGCGGTGGCCGAGAAGTTGACCTACTACGCGCCGGTCAACAAGTTCAATGCGCCCCATTTCGTCGACTACGTGCTCGCCGAGCTGCGCCAGCTCGGCTTCCAGCCAGGCATCCAGCAGCTCAACGTCAAGACGACGCTCGACTGGAACATGCAGCAGATCGGCGAGTCGGTGGTTGCAAGCAACATGGACCGCGCAGCGTGCAACGCACGCCACAACAACTACGGATGCGACCCGAGGGGAGTGCTCTCATCGGGCCTGGTGGCAGTGGAGCCGACAACCGGGAACATCCAGGTCATGGTCGGGTCGCCCAACTACAACTCGGACGGCGGGCAGATCAACTACACGACCATCCCTCGCAACATGGGCTCGTCGATGAAGCCCTACACGTACGGCGCTGTGATCAACGCCCGCGCCGCGACGGTCGACACGCCGGTCTACGACGGGCCGTCGCCGCTCGTCTACAAGGACGCGTACAGCACGACGAAGATCTACAACTACGACGGCAAGTCGCACGGCGTCCTGCCGCTCAAGAAGGCGATGGGCAACTCGCTCAACATCGCCGCGGTCAAA
>Ga0209802_1002717_pt1 | contig 12173 bp, 18 predicted proteins | sample GraSoiAngelo_129_FD_185886 | JGI IMG/M metagenome (GOLD analysis project Ga0209802, IMG submission 185886) | Grasslands soil microbial communities from the Angelo Coastal Reserve, California, USA - 14_0927_12_40cm (SPAdes) (version 2) | ecosystem: Environmental > Terrestrial > Soil > Grasslands ... | reverse complement strand
AGCGCATTCAACGGCGAGGTCAAGACGAGCATCGGACTCGACAAGATGCGCGCGCTCATGTCGATCGCCAATGATTTCAGCGGTCCGAACGTCCATCGTGTCGTGCTCGTCCCGCCCTACACCTCCGAGGGTTGGGCCGGTGGCCAGAGCGTCGTGTACCCCGACTGGAGCCAGATCCGGCCGCTCGTGCAGAAGACGTTTGCCTGATGCGCTGGGCGATCGGCGCGGGCCTCGTGCTGGCGATGCTCGCTTTCGGCATCGGCGTGTATCACGTCGCCGGCGCCCTGAAAGAAGGCGCGCCTGTGGTGCACCGCCCCAACGAGATCACGGTCGCACCGCTGCCGGGGACCATGTATGTGGTCCAGGGCGGGGCCATCTTTCGCTTCCAGCACGGATCGTTCACGCAGGTCACGTCTGAAGACGGATGGATGCAGCCCGCGACGATTGCGGGCCGCGACCAGCTGGTCGCGGTGCGAAGGCGAGTCAACTATTCGGACCTTGTCCTGCTGACCACAGGCGGCAAGCAGGTTGCCCAGCTGACACACAACTACACGCCCGGCGCGGCCGAGAGCAATCACTGGTCTTTCTATCCGCGATTGAGCCCGGACGGATCGACAATCTTTTACGACTACGACCCGAAAAGCCGCTACAACAGCTATCAAGTCGACCTGGCCATCTTCGCGAGCCCGTCGAATCCAGGCGCGCGGGGCTCCGTCCAGTGGACGCATCCAAACGACCTCACCGGTGGCGACGTGAATCCCGTTCCCCTGCGTGACGGCGCGCTGCTCTACACCAAGTACTCGATCGACGACTCGTTCCAGGTTCACGCGCAGGTCTGGATCCAGAAGCGTCCCGGGAGTGGAGGCCAGGCGCTGACAGCTCCCGAGCTCGGGTGCGGGCAACCCGCGGTCTCGCCCGACGAAAAGATGCTCGCCATGGTCTGCAGCAAAGGCTCGAATCAATCCGTAGAGCTCGACGTCGCGAGCCTCGACGCGACCGCGCTGACGCTCGGTTCACCCGCGACGCTGGTGAGCGGCCAGCTCCTCGCCTCGCCGGCATTTTCGCCCGACGGCAAGACGATCGCCTATCTCGCACCGTCCAGGCCGGGCGGCAATTTCCAGCTCTGGACGGTCGGTTCGAGTGGTCCGGCTTCGGTCCGCAACATCACGACGGACCTCGGGCTCGACTCCACGTCCGCGCCAGTCTGGATAGGAGGCTAGACCATCCGTGGAATTCCAGAACCGTCCAATAGTGGTAGTCGCCAATTGGCTGCGTGCGCGTTTTGGTAGTAGGAGACAAATGGTGAGGTTCAGATCAAAGTCCGACGCGCCCGACCTTCACACCCAGCTGGAGGCGTTGCTCGACCAGGTGTGGCGTTCGGAGGCCGATTGGCGCCTGTGGGATCGCCTGGATGCCGCGGACATGCTCGAGACCTTGCGTCAGAAGCGCATGAAAGACCGCGACGTCAAGAAGGCAGCCTGAACCATGGGACTCACCCACCTGACCCGATGAGGCGTGCCCTCGGCGCGAACGGCGCGCGGGGGAACGGCCGCACCGCTTTTGTGCTCTCCGGCGGTGGAAGCCTCGGGGCTGTCCAGGTCGGGATGATCCGGGCGCTCTTCGAGCACGGCGTCCGGCCGGACATGTTGATCGGCACGTCGGTCGGAGCGGTCAACGCCGCGTGGGTGGCCGGGCGGCCCGAGCCCGACGGCATGGCGGAGCTGGAGGACATCTGGCTCGGTCTTCGCCGCCAGGACGTCTTTCCGCTGAGCCCGATGACGGGAGCGCGCGGCCTGCTGGGACGCACCAACCACTTCATCTCGAACTCCAGCCTGCGCAGGATCCTCGAGACGCACATCCCCTACCGGCGGCTCGAGGAAGCAGCCATTCCCGTGCACATCGTGGCGACCGAGCTGAAGAGCGGTCGCGCCACCATCCTCGCCTCCGGCCCGGCGGTGCCTGCGCTGCTCGCAAGCTGCGCCATCCCAGGCGTGTTCCCGCCGGTGGAGATCGGCCGCCGCGACTACGTCGACGGCGGTGTCGCCAACCACACCCCGGTCACCGTCGCGATCGAGCTGGGTGCGGAGAAGATCTACGTCCTTCCGGTCGGCTACCCGTGGCTGAACCGTGAGCCGACCAACGCGCTGGGCATGGCCTTGCACGCGCTGGCGCGCATCGTCGAGCAGAAGCTCGAGGCCGAGGTGACCGCCAATCGAGCCGCCGCCGACATCCACGTCATGCCGGCGCACGACCTCGCCGACGTATCACCGGCTGACTTCAGTCACACCAGGGAGTTGATCGAGTGGGGTTACAGCGCGGCGCGCAGGGACCTGGGCAGCTCGAACGGGCGCGCCCATGTTGCCACGCCCGAAAAGCCCACGAAAGCTCTCAACCTCCAGCCCAACCCCGCGCGCGCGGCCTGACTGAAGCCTGGTTAGAGCGCTCGCCTGACCTGGTCGCGGAGCCCGCCCGGCAGCTCGCGCACGCCTTCGGGCAGCGCATCTTGCAGCCTTTGCACCAGGGTGCGGCGACGGCGACTTCGGTAGACGATCCACCCCACGCCGACGGCGACTGCGGCGACCGCAAGGCCGGCCGCCAGGAATGCGACCGGCGGCAGCTCGCGCACGTCGATCTCCTTGATCTCGCCGATCGACTTTTCGACCGTCTGCCGTCCGGCCTTGACCTGGTTTTGAATCTCGTCGGAAAGCGTGTTCATTCGGACCTCCAGTTTCAACTGACTCCACACTCCCTCCAATTGAGAACGAATTCGGAGCCAGTAACGGCGATGAGGACTGCGTTTTCCAATTGAGGCGCTCGGGCCGCAAGGTTCGGGCGCTTCAGACCTCGTGTGGAGGTGACGGCCGTGAAATGCGAGATCTGCGACCAGGAAGTCGCCAACTCCGAAGAGATGAAGGCTCACATGGAGCGTGAGCACCCTCTGGACGAGCGTGGCGACGAAGAGCTCGAGAAGCCCGACATGCTCGAGGAGCCGGAGATGCCGGCACCTGTCGTTCCGGGCAAGAACTAGAAGCGAGCTCAGATCAAGGGTCTAATGTGGCCGGCGGCGTGAAATGCGCCGTCGGCTCTTCTATTTCAGGTGGACGTTTCCATAAAGCTGAGGTTGCTGCGTGGGCGCCTGTGATCCATCCGGCCCGGCCTCATTGGTCACCGCCATCACGCTGTAGCCGCCCAGCGACTGGTTGACGAGCACCACCTTCGCGCCATTGCTGTCAGGCACGAAGACCGCCGCCTGTACCGGATTGCCTTTCGCCGGGATGAGCCACACCTCATAGACGCGCCCGCTGCCCGGAGGCGGAAGACCTCGAAAGTCGACCAGGACCAGGCCGTCTCTTTGGAGGTCGATCACCGTCGCCTGAGCGCCCGCCATCTCCTGGTGGCCCACGAGCGTGAATCGGGCGACCTGGCTCGCCGGCGACGACTGAGGGGCGTGGAACGCGACGTCCCCGATGACGACGCCCGTCACCAGGGCGATCAGGGCGACCGCCGCCGCCGCGTAAGCGGGCATCCGGCGGCCGACACCCACGAGCAATGTCGGCCGAGGCGCTTTCGGCCTCGGTCTCGCGGCACCCGCGGCCGGCGGGAAGGCCGGCGACTCCCGCGACGCCATTGCCGCGGCAAGCACACGCTCGCGCAGCCGGGCAGGCGGATCGACCTCGTCGACCACGAGCGGCAATGCGCCCACCACGCGGCGCAAGCGAGCCGCGAGCTCGCGACACGTCGGGCACCCCTCGGCATGCGAGCGCACCGTCTCGGCCTCGTCCGCATCGAGCGCGCCGAGCACCCACGCAGCGACCGAGCTCTCCATCTCTTCGTGGTCAGACATCGACCAGGCCTCGTCCGCGCAGGTAGGACCCCATCTTCTCGAGCGCGAGGCGCATCCGGCCTTTCACTGTTCCGAGCGGCACCCTCGCCATGTCCGCGATCTCGGCATGTGTGTAACCGCCGAAGTAGGCCAGCTCGATGACCTGGCGCTGCTCGGCGGGAAGACTGGCCATCGCGTCGCGGACCGCCGTGCGCTCGAGGGAAAGGGCGACCTCGCGCCAGGGATCGGATGGCGAAAGTGCGTAGGCGACTTCAGGGTGCAGCTCGCGCTCGCGCTCGCGGTCGCGGCCGCCGCGGCCGCGCAGATAGTCGATGGATCGATTCCGGACCGAGGTCAGCAGCCATGCGCGCAGTGAGCCGCGCTCGGCATCAAAGCTGGCGGCGTGATTCCAGACGTTCATGAACGCGTCCTGGACGGCGTCCTCCGCCCGTCCTGGGTCGCCAAGCACGCGCATCGCCACGCCGTAAGCGACGGTTGCGTAGCGGTCGTAAAGCTCGGCGAGCGCCTCATGGTTGCCGGCCGCGAGCCCCGCGGCGAGACCCGCCTCGCGGCCCTGGTCGCCGCTCCCCGCTACGACGTTCCCGCCTCCTGTGGCGTGCGCCGCCCCGTGAGCTCGCCGATGGGCGACTTCCTGGGCGGCTTGATCGCCCATTCCTCGTTCTCGATCAGCCGCCAAGCCCACCGCGGGTCGCGGCGCACGCGCTCACGCGCGGCGTAAAGGGCCTTCGACATGAGCTTGATCCCGGACAGGCCCGGCAGCTTGCCGATCTTGGCGTCGAGCTCCAGCAGCTCCTCCTCGCCCTGCTCGTCGTCGAACAGATACAGCGCCAGCGCGTCGACCTCTTCCTGTCTCTTCACGCCCTGCCCGACAGGCACCCACAGGCGGTCCAGCATCCATCGATCGAGCTTTTGGGCACGCTCGTTTCCGCTCAGCCACTCCTTCGCGGAGTTGTAGTAGAAGGCGAAATGGCGCCGCTCGTCCTTGATGATCCGGCTCAGCAGGTCCTTCAAGACAGGGTGGCCCGACTTCCGGATCAATGCCTCATACCCCGTCAGGGTCGACAGCTCGTTGATCGCCCCGATCGACAGGTAGACGGCAGAGAAGTCTTTCAGCAGCCAGGACCCGGCCATCGTCGAGAGGATGCTCACGCTGTTCTGAAAACCGAGATTCGCTCGGACGTTGGCGATGCGCTCCTGGGTGTCGAACTCGATGCCGTAGAGGTTCAGCCAGCGGCCGATGTTCTCGCCGTGCCAGAGCTCTTCGTAGTTCCAGCACGCGAGGAACGCAGTGAGGATCGGGTCCATGCAGGCGCGAGTGACCAGCAGGTGGGAGAGATAGAGGGGGACGTGGTTCTCGATGTCCATCATGTAGTGAAGGCAGAAAAGGTCGCCTTTGGACAGTGGATGCGCGGTGACCTCGTCCCATGCGATGCCAGTCGTGTCGACCTTCTTCGACTCTTCTTTGTAGCGCTCGATGCTGAAGCTCATACCAACCCCTACGAATTTTTCAGTGCGGTGGATCAATTTGCGGCTCGGAGAACTCCCAGCCTCCTCACAAAGAGGGCTCAGCGGGCGCCGTCAGTCTAGGTCGCGACGCTCCTTGAGAGCGATCCCCAGATTGGAGGCAATGCAGTGATCGGAGTTCGCAAGACAGTTGCAGCGGCGGCGATCGCGGGGTCGATGTTGGTGGGAGGTGTGGGCGGAGCCGTGCTCTATTCGGCGACCGTGCTCACCGCGGCGGCGGCCACGCCCTCGCCAAGCCCGTCCTCGACCACGCCCGGCAAGTTCGTGCCGAACGAGGACGCGACGCACGAGGCCGGCGAGAGCGCGGCGCGGGAGGCGCAGGAGAACGCGGGACAGGTCCCAACCGTTCCCTAATGTTTCGCGTGCTTTGGCGGCCGGGCTTTGCCCGGCCGCGACACGCGTCGCCTGTAGGTCGCCGCGCGTGGCTACGAGTAGGAATTTCGAAAATCCCTTCCTCTCCGGAGGGAGTTAGGGGCGCGAATCCGGCCGGCACCGGAGCTGGATGCAGCTGATTATGGTGAACGGCCGTTGAGCGCCCCGGAGTAGAGGGAACCCGGCAGGGTTCCCTCTACTTTCTTACGGTAGGAGTTGCCTCGCCACGAACCAAACGTTGGCGGGGCGCTCCGCCAGCCGCCGCAGGTACCACGCGTACCACGCGTCCCCGTACGCGATGAGGTCCCACACGGTGAACCCCTCGCGGGCGAGGCGGACCTGTTCGCCGGCGCGGATGCCGTAGAGCATCGCGACCTCGAGCTGCGAACGGTCCATGCCGAGGGCCTGACCGAAGCGCCAGGCCTTGGCGACCAGGTCGACGTCGTGCGTCGCAAGCACGAGTCGCAGCCTGCTCCGCATGACCTCCGGCAGCATGAACACGCACAGAGCGAGATAATTCGCGTCGACGTCACGCTTGGCTGTGAACGCGACCTCAGGTGGCTCCGCGTACGCCCCTTTGACCAGGCGGATCGCGGGTCTCAACGGCAGCAAGCCCGCGACGTCGGATACCGTCCGATAGAGATAGGCCTGCAGCGCGACGCCAACGTGTGGCGCCTGCGGCCGCAGGCGGCGGTAAAGGTCCAGCGTCCTGTCGGTATAGGCGCTGCCCTCCATGTCGATCCACAGAAATCTCTTCGCCTTTTCAGCCGCGCGCGCCAGTCGCTGCAGGTTGGCGAATGCCGCCGCGGCGTCGATGTCGAGGCCCAGCTGCGTCGGCTTGACAGAGATCTCGGCCTCGATCTCACGTGATGCGGCCAACACCTCTTCGTAGTGCTTCACCACGCTGTCGGCATCCGCGAGGTCGGTCAGGTTTTCACCCAACAGCGTGAACAGCGCACCGATCCGTTGTGTCTTGAAGTCGACCGCCGCTTTCAGCGCGGCCTCAAAACCCTCGCCCGGCAGGAACCGCCTCACCGCTCGCCGGGCGAAGCGCCAGCGGGGCACGTGCGTCGCGAGCCACCGATTCTGCGCGCACCACAAAAGAAGCCTTCGCATCAGGCCCACACAAGGTAATGCAGGCCTCACGCCGCGGCTACCTATGCAGGTCGATTACCCCCCAGCGAGCATTCGACGCTGCAGAACACCTCCTCGCCTCGCCAGACCGCCCCGAAGTCGATCGGCGCGGCGCATGTGGCGCAGAACGCGGGCGTGACCGCACCTACCGACAGCACCTTAAGTGACGAGCGGGAGCCGGTTGGCCTGGCCAGACCGCGGCTGAGCGCCATTCGCTCGGCGCTCCCCGACAGCCTGCCGGCGGGAAGCTGGACGATGCCCATTCCAATCCCCTCTCTAACCACGCGAGACCGGGTTTGACCCGACACGGCAAGTATCTGCCGCCCGCGAAAGCTGTCGCCGTACAGCTGTAGGAGATACGCCTCCCCCCGTCCGTAAGTTCTTGTGAAGAAAGAAAAGGCGCCCGCGCGAGGCGGGCGCCATCACTGCTGCATGGTGGTTCTACCAGTAATACCAGCGACTGCCTTCCGCGGCGCGCACGAAGAACCCGAGCACCCAAAGGATCAGCCCGATGACGAGCAGAATCCAGAGGATCTGAAGCGCTGGTGCCAGCAGACCGCCCCCGCCGAGGAGCAGCAGCAGCAGGATCAAGACGATCAACGCAACCACTCTTGATCACCTCCTTCCGAGCTGAACCGTCTGGTCCAGCCGTGATTTACGTCCTACTTAGAAAACGCCCGTGTGACGGCTCGTTACTCGGCTTTTGAACTCAGCGCGATCTCGACCGCGAGGTTCGACCACCTTTCGTGAGCTGTCGCCAACCCCTGGCGCTTACCTCGACGCCGTACTTGCGCGCCGCGGCCCGGATGCGCCGCCACGCTGCATCGCGCTCCGCGTCGCTCACGCCTTCGACCTGGTCGAAACGCGCGATGGCGTTGCGCACGTGGCGGGCGTCGTTCAGCGGCTCTTTGCGCTCATTCGGGAACGCAAACGTCGACCGTGACATCCGATTCTGCTGCCGCGTGCTCAGGCGAGCCATCAATGGACCTCCTTGGATCGAGATTCCTCCTCAACCGGGCAACGCTTCTCTTTCAGCGCCTACCTGTGAAAAAGAAGAGGGCCGGTCCCGAAGGACTCGGCCCTGCAGCTCCCTAGAGGAGGGTCAGGGAGACTACGACGGAGACGGGACCGCGCTCGGTGAGGTTTTGCTCCCACCGCTCGGGCTTGTCTGGCCGCTCGGGCTTTGCTGGCCCGGCGCCGGCGATGTGACCGTTGGGTTGTTGGTGGTGGCCGGCGCGCCAGAGCGCGTGCCGAACCAGTTCCACTGCGTGAAGCCGAAGAACAGCAGGATCAGCACCAGCAGGGCAAGGACCGCGGCCGCAATGCCGGCGCCCGCTCCGCCGGTGTCGCCCGACGTTTCGACGATCTCTGTCCCGGCGGGACTCCAGTACCGCCGGACGCTGTACCCGCCGGCTCCAAGGAGCACCGCGAGCACCAGAATCACGAGCAGGATGAAAAGCAGAGTTCCCAAACGCACGAACCTCCTTGCGATCATGTCGGCCCTGGCTTGAAGCCATGAGTCGCCGCTTGGGCCGCTCTATTCGGTAACGCCCGGAGTCGGGCCGTCTACCCGCGGTTGAACTCGAACTAGATCGTGGATCGGGTTCGCCGGCGCCTGACGAAACCCGCTGCCACCCCCAGCGCGACGACCACGCCCAGGGCCGCGCGCTGGAAGATCGACCGCCGCGGAGATGGCGGCGGCTCAACTTCGGCCTTTCTCTGCTCGATCGCCTCCGCCGGCTCCGGCTTGCTCCGCGACTCGCCCATCGGGCTCGCCACGATGCCCCTGGCAGCCGGTTCGCCCAGGCGGAATTTGTTGTAGACCGCGCCCAGCAGCAGAAGCTGGCTGAGGAAGTAGAACCAGGTCGCGAGCAGGAAGAACAGGGCGAACTGGGCGCCGTAGGTGTTGAATCCACCGGCGATCCGCGCGTAGATGGGAAAGGCGAGCGACAGCACCTCGATGAGCACCCCCGCGAGCAGCGCGCCGGGGAACACGTCCCTGACCCGGAAGGTCCGGTTGGGAACAAACCGATAGAGCGCGACGAGCAGGGCAACCATGACCGCGGCGCCGGCGACAAAGGTCGTGACCCAGCCCATCCAGGCGAGGGGCAGGAACGCCGCGACTGCGTTGACTGCGACCGTGAGCACGATCGCCACCACGAGCAGGATCATCATCACCAGGCCCATCAGCCGCTGGCGGAGCATGTCGCGCTGCCTGGTCCCGAAGATCTCGGTGAGAGCGAACTCCATCGTCGCGAAGATGCTGCTCGCGCTCCAGATCAGGCCGCCGAGGGAGACCAGACTCAGCCACCCGGCGGATTGCTTGACACCCAGCAGAGCTTTCTGCAGCTCGGGCTGCGCGCTGCTCGGGAACACCTGCAGCACCAGCGACTGAAAGTGCGCCTCGGTCGCCGGGTCGCGGATCGCAAGGCCGATGATCGCTAGCCCGCCGAGGATCATCGGAAACATGGCCATGAACCCGGCGAATGCGAGCGCGAGCGCATAGCTGCTGGCCCGGCTCTCGCCGTAGGCGGTCAGGACCCGAGCCGGAAGGGTCGCCTGCGCCCGCGCGACCAGGCGACGGACGCGGTCGCGCAAAGTCGCGATGTCAGTCTGCCTGCGGCACCGCGTGATCGCGGCGGGCGTGATCTCTGCGCGGGGGACGAGCGATTCGCTCGAGGAGCGCGGTCGATACGGTGCCGGCGAGCGCGGGCGCGAGCTTGCGCACGATGTTTTCGACAGTGCCCGGCTGGCGCGGGCTTTTCGCGTTGACCTTGACCGTCACCGCGGGCAGCCGTCCCTTCAAACGGCCGGATAGCTCGTCCGTGAGCTCACGGAGGTTCTCTAGCGACAGCTCGTCCAGGCGGTCCTTCAGCTTCGGCTTGCGCATCCTCCTGTAGACCAGGAATCCCGCCCCGCCGACGGCCACGGCAGCCACGACTACGGCCGCGATCCGCCCGTAGCGGACGGCACTTGAGGCGACGCGGCCTTCGAGCTGGTTGAGGTTATCGTCCATCCGCTCGCGCGTTTCCTTTATCTGCCGTTCGATTTCACGTGCCGAAGCGCCCATTCCTTGTTCTCCTTCAAGCTGTCGAGCGTCCGCCTGGGGAGGCGCACCTGCAGGCGTGACTTGCCGAGCAGGACCAGACCAATACCGATCACCAGGTACGCGGCGCCCCAGACGGCCGCGGCCTGCCAGTGCCATGGGACGAGCCAGACGACGAGCGACGGCAGCGCGACCAGCACCGCAAGGGCGGTCAGCAGGCCGCCGAAGACGATGATGCCGGCCGCGATCGCGTTGCCGGTGGCCAGCTCCCTGAGCTCTTGCTTCGCCAGCGCGATCTCGAGGGCGACCAGGCGCTGCGCGTCGCTGACCACCGAAGCGATCAGCCCGCGCGAGCTCAGGTTCTGGTTGTCGTCGACCGTCTCCACGGGGGCTCGCACTCGTACCTCACAGGTGGAACGCGTCGCGTATTGGCCGTACGCGCGTGCGTCGACCTAGGAAAGCGCCAGCTCGGCGATGAAGGTCGCCGCGCTTGCTGCCATCACGCTCGTGGCGATCCAGGTCAAGGTCGAGCTCAGACGTCCGCTCCGACGCCTGCCCATGATCTTGCGGTCTGATCCAAGGAGGGCGATCAGGACCATCAGAGGCGCCGCCACCAGGCCGTTGATGATCGCGGCGACGAAGAGCGCCCGGATGGGATCGACGTTTAGAAGGTTGAGAGCCAAGCCCGCGAGGGTCGAAAGAGCGATGATCGCGTAAAAGGTCGGTCGGTACCAGGGCTTGTCCGACAGTGTCCCCTTCAAACCGAAGAAATCTTTGACCGCATATGCGGCCGAGCCGCTGAGGATGGGGATCGCAAGCAACCCGGTCCCGATCATTCCGCCGGCGAACAGGACGAAAGCAAACGGACCTGCCAGCGGAGCAAGCGCCTGTGCCGCCTGGTCAGCCGACTGGATGTCAGTCTTGCCGTGTGCATGCAGCACGGCGGCCGTCGTGAAAATGATGAAGTACATGACAAGGTTCGAGAAGAACATGCCAACGAGGATGTCGGCACGCGCGGCCCGCAGCACAGAGCGGCTCACGCCATGCCTCCGTGTCTCCGTCAACTTGCCCGCGGCCCGCATCTCATCGACCTCGGACGACGCCTGCCAGAAAAAGAGATAGGGCGAAATGGTGGTGCCGAAGATTGCGACGAGAGCCGCGATGAACTCTTTGTTGAGCTCGAAGTGTGGAACGACGCTCGCGATCAGGATCTGACGCAGATCAGGGTGGACGATGAAGCCGGTGATGACGTAGGCGAACAGCACCAACGTCAGCCACTTGAAGATCTTGAAGATGGTCGCGTAGGCCAGGAAGAGCTGCATGGCCAGGATCAAAACCGCGACCGGCACGAGCAGCCCGAGCCGCGGCACCACGCCTTGGGTCAACATCGAGCCACCCGCGGCCACAGCGCCGAGGTCAGCCCCGACGTTGATTGTGTTGGCGACAAACAATGCCGCTATGCAGAGGCCGACGAGCGATCGAGGAAACTTGCGCCTCAGCGACGTGCCGAGACCCACGCCCGTCTGCAGCGCTATGCGAGCGCAGAGCTCCTGCACCGCGGCCATCAACGGAAACGTGAAAACCGCGGTCCACAGCAGCCCGTAGCCAAACTGACTTCCGACCTGGGAGTACGTCCCGATCCCGCTCGGGTCGTCGTCGCTGGCTCCGGTGATCAATCCCGGACCCAGCATCCGGAGAAAACCGAGAGGTCCGATCCGTCGAGCTTCTTGAATGCTTGACCGCCCCGCCGCGGGCGCGCCGGTATCGGCGAAGTCTTCGCCTTCCGCTCTTCGCCGCGCTCGGTGAGGCCTCACAGTCGGTTAACGCCGGACCGCCACGGTTCAACGCTCGTGCGAAGAGCTGGGCGGCCGCGGGCGTTTCCCTGAAGATGGGAAAGCCAATGGTCGAACCCCCGCGGATCCTGCCCGAGACCGTCGACCGCCGCCTCTATACGATCATCCACGGCCTCCCCCACTCACCGGCGGGCGACCGCTACGTGGCCATCGTGTCCGATCTCGGCGAGGGCCTCGGTTGGGTCGGAGCGGGCATCGCCCTGGCCTGGATGGGAGGGTCGAAGGGTCGCCGCGCCGGACTCGCGACATCGATCGCGGCGCTGGGCACCACATACCTCGTCCAGCGCATGATCAAGCCTGTCTTCCGACGGCAGCGGCCGCACATCGGCCGCGAGGTGCTGGTCGTCGGCATCCGCACCACGGACGCGTCATTTCCCTCCGGCCACGCGGCCTCGTCGTT
>Ga0209802_1002716_pt1 | contig 12174 bp, 16 predicted proteins | sample GraSoiAngelo_129_FD_185886 | JGI IMG/M metagenome (GOLD analysis project Ga0209802, IMG submission 185886) | Grasslands soil microbial communities from the Angelo Coastal Reserve, California, USA - 14_0927_12_40cm (SPAdes) (version 2) | ecosystem: Environmental > Terrestrial > Soil > Grasslands ... | reverse complement strand
GTCACACTCAGGAGGCATTCACGGACTAGGAACAGGCGGTAATTTGTGGGCTGCCGCCAACTCCGTAAGGCAGGCCTCAAGACGTTTCTTATCGTTTGAGTCAATCTCAGTAAACTCAATTCCGAGACCACGGCTGCTTTGGTCTCCGACACAATTTACAACGCGACCCAGTGCGGAAAAGTGACTTCCAGAATGTGTAATCTTGAGAACGACTCTGGCGGCCTCCTTGACGGGCATCTCCGTCTTCACAAGACACCCGTATAGACTCAGTGCTCGAACCAAGGCTACTTTCATTCGTCCAGAGTCAAGATCGGTCAGTTCGACGACGCCACCAAGATAGTATCGAGGTGCCCGACGCTTGCCGTGGATTTGGATTGTTTCTGGCATCGTCAGCATTCCCGTCTCATCATGGTAGTCGCCGAAATTCTAGATTAAAGGTATGGCTTCGGCCCAATGAAACGGCATCGCCGCGCTCGGAACTGTTAATAGGAGATGCAGCATCAAGAACACATCGACATTGCTCTGCTCCGTCCGCTAAAACCTCGCTCGGTGACAATCAGCCAGACAAGCAGCCGTGCGTTAAAGGCATGTGACAGATCGAAGTTCGTGCTTCTACACGTCATTGTTAACATCTGTCACCAGTCGAGCGTCATAGGACCAGGCAGGAAAAGGGAAACGAATGCAATGCCATGTGAGACCCGACATTCAGATCATGGATTTGGTGGGGCCGGTGCTGGTTGCCACTTTGTATATTGCCGCGTGCTCGTTCTTCCGAGAACCAAAGCGAAAGAATTTCAATGCGATCATGATTGCAGGCGCGAGCGCGGCCCCGACACTCGATGGCGCGGGGTCGCAGTTGGCTGTCCAAAAAGCGAACTCACGAGATGAACAAGAATTTGGTGGCAACGCGGGAGAAGATTGTTTTGCGGCCCGTGGTTATCGACGGGGAGGGCATGGGATTTCGGCTACGGCGTGGAGGAACTTCCTACCTTTTCCCCAAGAACCCATGCCTCCATAACCTTCCAGTCCGGGTCGTCCCGGGATGCAAATTGTCTCCCTCCGCCGTGGTCCTCGGCGCCGCCCGCCTCCGGCGCGAGCGGATGTAACAGAAAGAGGCTTGAGAGCGGGGCGCCGGGAATCACCAGTTTCGAGACGGTCTCGAAGTTACGGCGAGACTGCTCCTCGGTCCAAAAGTTGCTCCCCGGCGAAAGCTGCTCCAGGTTAAGGCTAAGGGGTCCGCCGCCGTGATGGCTTACCTGATGGCAAGTGTAGCAGCGGGCGTGATCCGCGGAGCGCTGTTTCAGAAAGATAGGCTCGACGCGGGTCTTGAACAACTCATAATCAAGAGACGGCCGCGACGCAGAAGCTGCCTGCGCGGCGGACGCCTTGGGGGACGGCCCCCCCGCGAATGGAGCAGGTACATAGACTGCGATCGCCGACGCTACTACAAAACTGGCAAAAATCCTCTTCGGACGGACATTAGAAACCATAATCTCCTCCGATAAATGAATATGGGTGTCCTCCTCCCGGTTTCACACTTCCTCTATAGCGATGCAACCACCCAGACGATCAGCGGGCAGCTTTACGTGTCCCATGGAAGACCGCATTTGCGAAATGCCCGCAACTCTATGGCAGTACCAACGTCGTGACCCGGTCGGGACTCTCTCCGACCGGAATGGTAGCCACCACTTTCATTGTTTTCACATCGATGGCGGAGACCGACCCGAGCGCGCGGCTGGAGATGTAGACTGTCTTGCTGTCGGGAGTGAAGGTGAGCCACTGCGGACTTCCCCCTTGATGGGTCTTTCCCGGCAGCTTTAGTTCAGGCATAGAAACATGTCCCAGCAGTTTGAGTTCAGGAAGCGAGTACACGAAAACAGCATTGGCCGGCCTGCTGTTGACCCACAGAGTCCTACCATCCGGGGCTATGCCGATGCCGTGGCTGATGCCATTGGCCGGCCCGGGGAAACCGCCAGGTTCGTCGGGGAGTTTAATTCTTGCCACTTCCTCGTGCTTCGCAAAATCCACCACCGAGAATCCGTTCGTATGGCCAAGCTGAGCAAAGATCCGCCGGCCCGAGCCATCGGGGTTACTCTCAATTGTCAAGGGTTGTATTCCCTCGTCGTACTGAACGTGCCAAGCGATTTCCGTGCTCTTGAGATCAAAGACGATTAATAAATGTCCCGGTGGCGAGCCGGCGGCCGCATACTTGCTATCCGCCGTCACTGCTATGTCGTGCAGACCACTTTTCACCGGGATACTCTTGACCTTCTCCAGGGAGGCGGTGTCGATGATATCCAGCGCCCCAGCACCTTCCCTTGCCATACCGGTATTACGGATGCAGACTAAAACCAGCCTTCCATCGTTAGTCACTGCAATATCGTTGGCATAACCGCTGAGGGGCACCTTTTTGATATGCTTTCCGCTCTTTCGATCTATAACGTCGAGGACGTTCTCGCCCCCACTGGTGATATAAATCCGGCTTCCGTCGGGGGAGAATCGAGCCACCTCGGGCGACTCAATGTCTTTGATCACTTGCACGACCTTGTTCGTCTCAGGGTCGATCACATCAAAGGTCGTTCCGCCTTTGTTGTTGACATAGATGCGGGCCGTACCCGCCGCTAAGGGCATCGCCAGGAGAATCGACAAACCGCTCAGGAACAGAGAGCTTTTGACACTTCTTGAGCTCATAGGTAGAGTTCCTCCTTACGTTAAGCTGTGGGACGCATTATTCCCTGCGGATAGGCCAAGAGCGTACGCCTGAAAATCTTCCCTTGCAAGAGTGAGAGCGGGGCCTGACCGCACATGGTTAAAAAGAATCGCGACAAATCCGGAAAGTGAATCGCACCGGTGGCGACCTATTGGAGGTTCATGCGGCGCAGCAGGTCTTGGAAGCGCGGGTCCGAGCGCAGCGGGTCGAAGGTTGGGTCTACTGTAATGTACGGCAAAAAGCGTTCCCCATAACCCTTTTCCAACCACTCGAATGCCTTGTCCTTCTCCACAAGGTCGACTGCGTATTGGCCGCTCACGAGATTGATCTGCTTCTGTTCCCCGGCGAACGGCAACGCGCCTCCCACCCGCGGAGGGGTTGGCTCGACTTGCGTTAGTTCTTCTTTTGAAGAACGCGACCCGTAGTCGATTGTGCGCGTGTAGCTCGTAATATTGTTTTGCGGCCATGCCGAAGTGGGGCTATACGCCTGTCCCAGCGCATATAAATGGCCAGTACCCGAATATTGAATCGATCTCACATCGCCCATCGCCTTGCTGGCAGCTTGCAAAACCGTCTTGGCATCCTGAGCTGCGAGGCAAAGAGGGACGACGAACACTAAAGCAAGTAGGCTTGCAAATTTTCTGGTCATAGCCCCTCCACGAACCGGACTTGCGGATTGTGGGCAGCATTATATATAGCAGTGGCGGAAGCGCGAAGCAGGATGTGTTCTTTGGCGGCTGCATGTGGCTGTGCCGGGCCACCCTCGCTACATAAATGGTTCAAACGCCGCCAACACATTTTTGGCAATCGTGGCAAATCAATTGATAGTTGATTGACAGAATGCTGCGCGGCAGGCGTTTGGATACGATTCTTTCAATTTCGCGCCTGCAGAACCGTTAAGTCGTGGCCAGAATGTCCGTTTCATCGTAAATGGATTCTGCAGAAGCACGAGCAAGCAGATGGTGTTTGTAAGGGATCCAAACGAGCCGGGAGAATTAAATGATACTCGGCACGACCAAATCGGAACTCGATTTCGTCGAGATGGGCACTTGACTCATGGACCGCTACTTGACAATGGGAGTGGAAACCAGACTGTCGTAATTCGCCAGCTCCGACGGTGAACAACGCGTCTCGCTCATGGAGAAATCCGGTGGCTGCAATTTGAACGCCTGTTTGTCCAGGGCCAACCAGGGTTTGGTATACATCGTCGGGTCATCAATCGTCACCGTTAACTCCAGGTGGTCATGGTCCACGCGGTGGAACCGCTCCTCCACCCGCAGAGCGTCGCTATGCGGACGGCCAGCGTTATCAAGCCAAGTCCTCTCATCTGTCCCATTCGTCTGCACAACGAAAGTCGTGTTGTCCACCCACTTGCCGGTCGAATAGCCGTCCCATGTGGGATCGGGATCTTTGGGAAGCTCCCGGCCATCGGCCCAGATTACCCGCCAATGCTTGTCACGCGGGTACAAGATGACCACTTGGAGGGGCGTCTGAAGTAGCTGTATCGATGCCAATCTATGAAGATCGTCACGGGGAAAGCCGGGCGGATCGCAAAACTTGTTGAGAGGGTCGTTTGTTTGCGCCGCAGGAACCGCCTCGATTCCAAATACCGGCTTATTGCGGTGATAGCCTTCCAGTCCCTCCTTAGTGTAAGGCGGTTCATGTTCCGGATACCCGTCTGACGGCATCGCCGGTGCTCCAAATACCCCCAAGATTTGGAATCCAAACTCGTCGCTCCCGTCCACCTGCCATGTGCCGGAAATGTCATGCCGCGGGGCAGGGGCTGATTTCTGGCCTCTCACAGGTGGGGTTACCGGTCGACCCCAGGAATCCACACCGGGTTCGTCCGTCTGGCCCTCCACTCGCGCTGACGCGCAGTTGAACCGATTGGCTTCTCCCTGGCAGATTGGAGGGAGTCCCTTGTGCTCTTTCGTTTCGCTTGACTGCGGAACGGTTTGGGCGTGCGCAAACGATGACAACATCAAGACCGGAACCATTATCATGGCCCTCGCTACGAAGTTCTGCATTGGGGGAGCCTCCGTATTTTCCGCCTTGATTATGGTAGATCGTTAACCATCAATCGACCATCTGGTAGCACCAGTCGATGGATGCGCCCGACGGGTTGGCCGTTCTTGGCTACCATCATCGTAACAGTGACCTTATCTCCGGGCTTTAATAACTGTTTGGTGAGACGCACCCCCCGCGCTTGGTTCGCACTCGCAGCACCGCTTTCGACGACCCAATGTACGACGTTTCCTTTATCATCCGTCGCATCAAATTTAAGAAGGCTGTGCGGGTTGGCGACGATCCAGTCCGTGACAACTCCTGTCAAAGTCACCTCTTTCGTCGCGTCGTATGCAGCGTTGCCGTGGTGCGCTGATAGCGGTACTGACGCGACCAAGAGAGCGAAAGACACAATAAAACTGAACACAAAACATTTCATGCTAGCCTTCCTTTCGCCCAAAAAGATATACAGACGCCCGCACATGCGATGTTGTCAGAATGATCCCAAATGCGATACACGCCCTTCCTTGATTACGCTTTTTGTAGCGGGCTGTCAATTTCCAGCCTCGTGCTTCCCTCAACTGAATCACGAACGGCACCCGCGGCGGCTCGGGTTTGCTTATGAAGCCCGTTGCACGAATATGCCTGATAAGTATTGGCGGTGACGAAAGGCGGCGACTGCCCACAGGATAACGACAACAATTGCGATGATCAGACCACTCCGATCCATGAGGAGATGATAGAAGAAAATGTTCACGATCACAGGCCCAAGAAGTACAAGCGCCAGCGGCACGTAGCGATTTGCCAGCAGAAGTGCGCCACCTGCGATCTGCACCGCAGACACAACGAGATCGTAATGTGACTGCATGAGTGCACTCAGGAACTGGCCTGCCACTCCTGAAGGCAAAGGGCCATTCATAAAGTGCAAGAACCCATTCAGTCCAAATACCACGAAGACCAACCCAAGCGATCAAGGCCGTGATTTTCATTCTTTTTCCTCTGCGGCATTCTAGCAAAGGGCGACTGCTCGAACCGGGGCGGCTCCAGCTAATCTTTCTGCTAACTATGTCGGGATACGTTTCAGGCCCTGACCTCGCCATAGGGCTGGGAATCGGTCCAGGCATCTGCGTCCGCTTTCTCCACAACCTTGTGTTTCCGAGTCCACTTGAACCTAATCTCTCCGTTCCGAAGCAATTCCTCGGCCTGGTAAGCTCGCAGTTGACTTTGATTGATCTTAGGTCGTAGTGTCGGCTCAACGCTGACCTAGGAACGTCTGAGCGTCACTCCATGGTGGAGGAGGCTTTATGAACTGGATCAAGATTGTGATCTTTACGGCGCTGGCCGTCGTCGTGTTCATCCCAGTCCAATCGCTCTCTGCACAATCGAGTTCCGGCACGGTCGCGGTCATCACCAAATTGGAAAACGACGGCATCAAGGCTGACCTCGCTGCAGACAGTTCATGGGCGGAAAAGGTTCTGGCCGACGACTGGATGGGCTGCGACAGTGACGGCAAGTGGTACACGAAGGCTGACATACTCAAGATGATCGCAGATACCAAGAATAACAAGTTCAACACTGAGAAGCTCACAGACTTGAAGGTGCGGGTCTACGGCAACACCGCGGTTGCAACTTACAAGGACACATACGACGCCTTGGTCGAAGGTCAACACTGCGTGCGGTCAGTCCTTGGCACCGATGTCTGGGTGAAGATCGGTTCCGACTGGAAGCAAGTCAGTTCCCAAGGCACGACGACGAAGTAAGACCAAGCCTAGGCCATCGCGTTGACTTTGGGGCCAGCGACCAAAACGCTGCGTAAACCGCCTTCGACCTTCCCACCAGTTGTCGGCACCGGACCCACAAGGCCATCTATCCCTCCGCCACCATCTCCGTCCAGGATTCCCGCAGCAGCGGCCAGCCGCTTTCCCAATCGTCCAAAACCGAAGCGTTCGCACGCCGTACAATTGACACTGGAAATAGGATGCCGAAATATATCGAGCCAACGGGCTCCCACGTTGAATCAATCACCGAGCCCTTGGCGTCAACGTTCCATGCGTGAAGGACTGGAATCTTGCTGCCAACCACTGGCCTGACCGGGAATTTTTGTACCAGGTGAAGTGAGAGAGAATTCACCTGTGATCGGACCTGCTTTTTGGTACCAACTCTAGGGTGAGTTTTCGGCTGCTTGTAATCCAATGAGGTTGCGGCTAGCCGCAACCTCATTGGCGAATTCGTTCGGCGTCCTCTCCCCGAGAGCCCTGTGAGGACGGCTCTCATTATATTCCTTCCGCCAAGCCTCAATGCTCTCCTTCGCTTCCATCACCGTCTCGAACCAATGTGCGTCCAGGCATTCGGCTCGCAGAGTGCCGTTGAAGGTTTCGATGTACGCGTTGTCGGTCGGCTTCCCCGGCCGGCTGAAATCGATCCGCACTCCGTTCTGATACGCCCATAGGTCCATGATCTGACTGGTGAACTCGGACCCGTTATCGCAGAAAAGCATTTTCGGTGCCCCGCGCTCGACACGAATTTGATTCAGCACCTCCACTACATCCGTTCCTTTCAACGCTTGCCCTACTTCGATCGCCAGACTTTCTCTCGTGAACACATCCACGATCGTCAGTGCCCGAAACCGCCGCCCATCCGTCAGTTGGTCCGCCACGAAGTCCAAACTCCACGCCTGATTCGCTTCCGTTGCCCGAACCCTCTCGCGTGGATGCTCCGCCGCCCTCCGTCGTCGTTTCGGCCTTTGTTTCAGCCCCAATCCTTCTTCCCGATACAATCGCTGCATCAGCGATTTACCCACCCCCCCAGCCTTCCCGGTTCAGCAGCACCCGTATCTTGCGATACCCGTAGCGCACTCTTGCTTGTGCGATCTCCCGAATCTTCATTCGCAGCACCGTCCACGGATTCTTCTGGCTGCTATAGCGATACGTCCCGCGATGCAGTCGTGTCACCCGGCAGGCCCTTCGCTCGCTGATCCGGTAGCTCACGCTCAAATACTCCACCACGGGGCGATACCGCGAAGGCTTTAGAATTTTTTTCTGAGCACGTCCTGCAGCATAGCCTTGTCCAGCGTCAGGTCGGCCACAATGCGCTTCAACCGCGCATTTTCCCCTCCATCTGCTTCAGCTGCCGGACCTGATCGACCTCCAGCCCGCTGTACCTCTTCTTCCATCGGTAGAAGGTCTGTTCCGATACGCCGACTTGGCGGATCAGCTCGGCAACCGGTATACCCAGTTCCGCCTGCTTCAAAATGGCTACAATTTGCTCTACAGCGAATCGCTTCTTCTTCACGGCAAAACCCTCCTTCTCAGGTCTAGATTTTGCCGAAAACTAACTCTCATTTTGGATCAAAAAATCGAGGTCCCATCAGTTCCTGCACATCCGATTCGGCCCACGCTGGGTCGATAGCATCCGCGCGAAACTGGGCGTTGCAATGCGTTGCTGCCCATGGCCAAGGGCTATTTCTTAATTGTCTCCGGAGCCAGAGGTCGGAGGTTCAAATCCTCTCAGGCGCGCCAGTTTCATTCGACTTCCTCACTTGGTGTGCTCAACGGCGACTCACGCCTCCAGCTGACTCGCAAGACTGGAAATCCGACGCAGCGAGCCCGGGCATATGACGAATAGACAGGCATTTTTTCTGCGAACCATTGTAACTGCTTCATAAGATGCAGCTTAGAGTAGCCAGCGCCGAATGATTGGCAGGATCGAAAAAAGCGGCCTTCGCTGGGCATCGCTACGTTCCGGAGTCGTTACTAATTGTAACGTCGAGCCCGGAAGCATGAGACAGGGTTTCCGCACTAACTAGCTAAAAATAAAGTACTTGATATCTGGCAACGAGATTGCGCCATTAACCGAGAAGAGCCTGGAATGTAGCTTATTCCGGCTAGCCTATGAGAATTCGGATATCCAGGTGAGGCCTGTGCCAAAAAAGCCATTCTACGCAAACGGTGACGAACGCGGATTTACGTTGGTTGAGATCTTGTTCGTGGTCGTCATTTTTTCCGTCCTCGCTGCATTCGCGGTACCGACGTATTTTAGCATAGAAAAATCCCTACGGATTGCCGGGGACATTCGCAGTATTGCCGGGCTCACCGCACAAGCCAAGTTGCGTGCAGCATCGGACTTTACGCACGCTCGGGTGTATGCGGATTTGAATGGGAACACCTTTCAAGAGCAAGTTTGGAATAAAACAAGTTCATGCTGGGTGGCGGACTCTGACCCGACGAACACCTGTCTCACCTATACCTCGGGCGCTCCAAGCGGTGCGGTCATAAATCTATCGCCAGGCGACACCTTTGGATTTGGAGCCCGGACAGCCGGTCCGACACTCGGCCAGCAACCAAGCATCAGCCAAGCCGCCCAATGCCTGGATAACGCTGGCAGTGCCATCAACAACACCGCTTGCATCATCTTCAATTCCCGCGGCATTCCGATCAACGCAACCAGCCTGGCTCCTATAGCTACGGGCGCGTTTTATGTGACTAACGCAACGGTGGTGGACGGAGTCACGGTTTCTGCGACGGCTTCGATCCAGACTTGGTCCGTTAGCGCTGACCCATCGCAGACGAATTGGTCAGCCCTGTGAGGATGTTCATGAGTCGAGAACACAACACATCCGCCTTTCTCCATCGGAAGTCTCAGGCAGGCATGAGCTTGCTCGAGTGCATGATTGCCCTCGCGATCCTGGTGGTGGTTGCTGGCTCCGTAATGGGCTTGGCCACAATAGCCACTTCCACTACCGAAACCCAGGGCCACTTGGCTTCACGCACCACTGAATATGCCCAGGACAAGATGGAACAGCTTCTGGCGCTGAGGTTCTGCGATGGACCTCCCAACACTACGGCCACCGATACCACGGTTTTCCCGGCTGTCGTCAACGCTACAGGCACTGGACTGGCAGGGTGTACCAATCCCGGCGGCAATCCGCCGACTGCGTCATCTGGCGGCAGCCTGGATCCTACGGCGCCCGCCGCCGGCTACGTCGACTATCTCGATGTGAGCGGCAACCTGGTTAGCAGCACGGCGAATTGGGAATATATCCGCGTATGGCAAATCTCTTTACCCGCGGGCTCAACCAGCATGAAGCAGATTTCCGTACTAACCCAAGCTCACTATGCCGTTGGGAAGGACGGACAAGCGCCGCAGTCCACCGTCGTGGCTTTAAAGACATTTCCCTTTTGATGAGGAGCCCCATGGCGCGCAAACCACAGTTCGGATTTACCCTGCTGGAAGTGATGGCGGCTATGACCGTCCTCCTGATTGTGACCGCGATTGTCATGTCGGGAATGGGCGAAATGATGAACACGCAGGGCAGGATTGCGAACCGCACGGAGATGCACGCCGGTGTGCGCAGCGCCACGGAACTGCTTCAACAGGAAATCGGACAGGCGGGCAAGGTTTCGCTCGGTGATCCTAACGCTAACGTCACTCTGGCTTCCGCGGTGGCTGTGGGAACCAACCTACCGTTTTCCCTCAATACCTCCACGGGTGCCGCGCCTACCGTGTATCCCGGTGAAGTATTGACCTTCGATGTGGGAGCCAACCAAGAAAATGTCGCGGTAACTGGAACATCAGCGGCACCGACGGGCACATTTGTAAACGCTCATATTCTCGGCGCACCGGTGGTCGCCTTGGGCGCGTTCTCCACGGGGATCGTACCGCCTTCGACGACTTGCGGCGGCGTCCCTTGCGGTTCCACGGGGACTGTACTGAAGCTGTACGGCGATATCAACAGCGATGGCAACATGCTGTATGTCGAATACACCTGCTCGCAAGGTACGCCAGCCGCTCCTGGGGTACTCTACCGGAACGAGATCTCTATCACCGCTGCAACCAAGCCCGCAGTAGACAATACGATGATCCTACTGAGCAACGTCTTAACTAATCCCAACGATCCAAGTAATAATCCAGTGCCTTGTTTCAATTACCAGGTTCAGTCTTCCTCGTCGGGCGACGTCGTAACCGACGTTGCCGTGACTCTGACGGTACAACCCCAGAACCCGGACCCACAGACGGGCCAACTCATACCAGAAACCAAAGCACTTTTAAATATTTCTCCGCGCAACGTCGTTGAAGTGTATGACACCGCCAAGCTCGTGGACTCTACCCGCGCACAAGCTATGCCGGCCTCGGTTACAAACTTATTGCCCTGAGGACTTCAAGGAGAAAATACCCATGAAACGCTCAAACCAAAAAGGCGTCGCACTGCTGATGACCTTGATTCTCGTCCTGGTGCTCTCGGTCATGGCGGCTTCGATGATGTTCCTGGCGCAGTCCGAGACGTGGTCCAGCCTGAATTACCGCTTGATGACCCAGGCGCGCTATGGCGCAGAAGCAGGCCTCCATGCCGCGGCCAACTACATCACAAACCCCGCAACCGGCTATCCCGGCATTGGAGCTTCGGACCCGATTACTGCATATAACATCAACGTCAGTCCGGTGACTGCCAGCGGCAACCCGGTGGTTCTCTCATCTCTCAGTGGCGTCAGCGCCAATTATCCTGTCTCCTCGGTGAAGACTGCTTTTGCCGGCGCTTCAACCGGTACCCTGAGCGCGGGCGCCAGCTCGGTGAACTACACGACATCCGCAAAGCTCCTATCTATGAGACAGTTCCTCCAGTGCGGAAATGACCAGCCTCTCACGGCCCAACTCTGGAAGCTCACTTCGCACGGAGATATTACCGGAGTGCGTAACGCGGAAGTGGAGGTCAGCGCTCTTTTGGAGTCCCACGCAGTGCCTTGTTACAACTACGCGGCGTTCGCCACCGGCAGCGGATGCGGTGCCATCAATTGGTCGGGAGGCGGGCCCATCGATAGCTACGATTCCAGTACCGCTTCGGGCGGAACAGTCGCTGTGCAAGCGTATGACGGCAACATAGGTTCGAACGGAAACGCCAATTTGGCGCCGCAAACCAGCATTACCGGCAACTTCTCGAGCCCGGAGACCGGAGTCGGTGCTTGTAGTGCCGGGGACGCCATTTCCGGGGCGACACCAAGCACCATCCAAAATTATGTGAAGGACTGTCAGACCAGCGCGACCAGTTGCGGCACGACTTACCAGGTCAAACTGCCTCAGTCGGTCCAGGTGGCCACACCGGTAACGTCCTTTCCGACCGGGGTCGTTGCATCCTCGCTCACTAGCCCCAACGGCAACGTCAGCCCGAACGGTTGCGGAGGCGCGCCAGCTACCGGTTGCTACGGGGACATGAATAACACTTTCACGTTGCAGCCCTACGTGAACCCAGTGACCAACGTGTGCTCCGGTGCTAAATACTACATCAACACCATCTCAATGAATGGTGGAAAGACGCTCTCGATTGCTCCTTGCCCGACGGGAAGCATCGGCGCGGGCTCTTATCAGCCCATCGTCGTGAACGTCGTGGATGTAAATAATACCAGCACACCCATCGACATCGGCGGCGGCAGCATAGCCAACGCCAGCTTAAATCCCGCATATTTGCA
>Ga0209802_1002706_pt1 | contig 12186 bp, 14 predicted proteins | sample GraSoiAngelo_129_FD_185886 | JGI IMG/M metagenome (GOLD analysis project Ga0209802, IMG submission 185886) | Grasslands soil microbial communities from the Angelo Coastal Reserve, California, USA - 14_0927_12_40cm (SPAdes) (version 2) | ecosystem: Environmental > Terrestrial > Soil > Grasslands ... | reverse complement strand
TATGAGTCGTTTTCAGCAGCCTCCTAGATCGGCCAGCCGTGCTCCGAAACGTCCACCCGATTGCCCTCGACGTCGCGGATCCAGCTTTCCGCCACAGCGCCGAATGTATTCTCTTCCGCCTTGGTTTGCGCGACTTCTTCAATCCCTTTGACGCTCTCGACCTGAAAGCCGAAGTGATTGATGCCCCACGGGTATTTGTCAGTGCTGATCAAGGCAAGATCCAGATGGCCGTCGGATAGATAAATCGTCCCGCTCGGACCACGGTATTTTTCCTCCATGTGGAAGACTTTCTTGTAGTACTCCGCGGTCTTCTCACGATCTTGTACATTGACCGCAATGTGTCTGATTCTTGGTTTCTCCATTATAATCCTCCTTATTTGATCTCGACTATAAACTCACACAGAACTGTTAGCGCTGGCCTCTTGTCAAAGCCCCCTCTTCTCTATCCTCTCCCCCCGCGAGACTTGTCGCAATAGGAAAATGCGGTGTCTGTTGCGCTTCTGTCATTTCGAGCGGAGCGAGAAATCTTTGTTTCGACTTAAGGGAGAAATCTGTCTTAGATCCCTCACATTCGTTCGGGATGACAACTGGACGCTCAGGCGCATTCCGAAACAGTCTCCAACGGGCGAGAGAGAAGGCAAGGGGATCAAATTTCAAAAAATTCAATTCAGTGGAATCCTTTCCATCGCAATGGCGACGCCTTCACGATACAAACCAAAAAGCTCCAACGACTCTTTCACCGCATCCAGAGCCAATTGTTGTTTCTCGCCGGTCGCGTACTCGGAAAGAAAAGGCAGAAACATGTCGCTGTGTTCCTCGTCCGCCTGTCGGTGCGCATCGAAGTTAGGCATGTCACGCCATTTGAGTCCCAGGTCCTCCATCCAGCGTTGGCCCATGCGGGTGGAATGACCGCCGCCGATATCTTTCAGGAGACGATCATCATTGGTCCATTCGGTCACGGTCAGGGAAGACAGTCCTTCGATCCAACTCTTGGCATGCGTAATCCAACCCCAGGCATAAAGTGTTGCGTTCGTCGTAGGTATCGGTTTGGTATTCAAAACCTCTTCCGCGTTCATACCAACCCGTTTTGCCTGCTGCACGATGAGATGAAGATGGCCGTACTCCGAATACTGGTCCTTAATGACTTCGCCAAACTCGTGCTGAAGAATTTTCTGCTTGATCGCCATCACCGGGCAGTTGGCCGAAACGTGGGCCCAGCAGTCGCGACGGTGGCGGATGTAGAGACCGAGCTGCGCGATCATCAGTTGCGCCCGGCGCTGGTTCATCTTGACCGAAAAATAGTGCTCCAATTCAGGCGAGCGCATGTGGTCTCGCACCATCTCGCCTATAACGTTCCGCCACTCCGGGACTTGCATTAGGACTCTCCTTCGATCTTAATCTGGTTCCGCAGGTATCTTTGGTATATAAAAATTCGCCCCGGCTGCCAAACGGACTCACGTCTATAGCGTAGTCTGATCCGTCATCTGGTCACAGCCGAGGACATCGCCTACGTAGTCACATCCCTCTGCTCACCGCTAGCGATCGGTATCACCGGCGAGCCGATCTCCGCCTCCGTCGGCGGCAACGCCGGTATGCGGTACTAAAACTCCACGCCACCCCAAGTGGGGGAATAGATTGCTCTTTAGCCTCGCGGCGATCTCACCGTTCATGGTTAAAAACCGAGGACTAGCTTTTCAACATCGGCTACGATATGTTAATTGTTTCACACCAGATCAAAAGGAGACAAGCATGAAACCTACTGCATGGGAGTTTCGAAACAAGCTCACGGTTATTCTCAATACAGCGCGACAAAAGGGGCAATCTTACGTGGATATAGAATCAGGTAGTCTTCACAAAGATGTAGGAGGCGATGCAAACGCGCATCACAGGATGCCCGTTTGCTGTGAAGTGATGATGAAAATGATGCGCAATGGCGATTCGATTCTTAAGGAGCCTTCAAGCGGGCACGGCGCAACGCTGACAATAAGATACGTCGTGTAGCGACGAGCAACAGCTGTTATCTTCCCTTGCCCGCGCTCGCCAAAGACTTTTTGATGATGTCGCGAATCGGGTCGAGCTCTTCGATCCATTCGGGTTTCAACCAGAGAAATTTGGCTCCCTTAACGCGGCGCGCTTGGTCGCTTACTTTTTCCTTGGAGATATCCTCCCTCAGAGAATCATAGAGTCCTCCGGTCTTTTGATTGGAGTCGAGCCACGCTGTTTGTCCCTCCCGAGACAATAGCCAGTTGACGGCGACCCGCGCGGCGTGGGGATGCGGCGCCCGGTTAAAGAAGCTCAATGTGCCGTTATACGCAGTCACGGAGGATCCTTCTTTGAGCGATCCCGGCAGAAATTGATTGAGCGGCAGTCCCTGCACCATTGCCGTATCGACTTGCCTCGCGCCGATACCGAACGAGTATTTTCCCGCGCTGAGCCAATCCAACAACTGCTCGTTGGAGCGCACGATGGCCATATCCGTATCGGCGTGGAACCGGCGGAGAAATTCCGGCCCCAGATCGGGTTGCTTGTAGAAAAAGATCTGCGCCGCGCTGATCGGGCCTGAGACCAGCGGGTCGACGGAGATGATCTTTCCTTTCCATTTCGGGTTTAACAAATCCCAGTAAGATTTGATCTCCGACGGATTCACGATTTTGGTGTTGAAAGTAATCTCGCCGCTACGCGGCGTGCCTTCGAAGACGAAGATGTAACGGTTCTCGGGATCGTCATAATGATGCTTGCCTTCGTACCAGCCGGACGGGTCCACGACTTCGGGCAAAAGCAACAAGGGTTCAACCGGTTCCAAAATCTTGGCGCGGTGAAATACCGTCAATGGAGTGATGTTTCCCGATACGTATAGGTCGGCAATGTATTTGCCGCCTCTGCGCTCGCTCATGATGCGCTGACTTAGCTCAGGGCCTCTTCCCGTCACCGTGGTCACTTTGATTTTGGGATATTTCTTCTGAAAGGCCTCTCGGAACACCGGTTCGAAGGCGTTGGTCATGTAGATGACCACCGTTCCCTCTTCCTCCGCCGCTTTAACTGTCTTTTCCCACTCCGCCTGCCACGCTGGTCTCGAGTCGGCGGCGATGGAAGTATTTGGGGATGAAACCCCGAGGCAAAATAGCGGGGTGCAGAGGAATGCGATGATGAACCGTGTTGGCTCTGACAAGAGAATTCTTTTGTTCAGTGAGGTCATTCCAGATTCAGCAGACTTTATTTCTTGCCTGGAGCCGGGTCAAGAAGAAATAGATCCAGCACCTGGCTGGCCTTGGCAGGGTTTGGAATCTGATTGGTCTGATACACCTGATCGAGATACTCCTGCACGGCTGGGGCTTTCGCTTTGGTGTTTACGCGCTACGCGCCGCGGAAATGATCTTGAAAGCTCGCCCTCGGATTGGAATCGGCTCCTACTCTCCGACCTGCGTTCTTACTCTGCAGGCCGAGATCAAGTTTTTAATGGCTCTGAGGGTTTGGCAGAAACGGAGTCGATCTCTGGGCAGTTTATAAATGAGATCCCAATGGGGCAATTGACCCCGGAGCAGTTTATCGGTGGTGACTTCGACAATCAAGCCGTTTATACAATGGATAAACGCATTGTGAGGGTTTTTCCATCGATCTTCCTAGGGCACCTGTTCTTGGCAATCCTCGCAAGTAGTCGCCATACCGAATGCCTATTATCTTCTGGTTCTGGGCGGGCGTCTAAAGTAGGATCCTCTGGATTCGTCCTCGGCCCCACCGGACTGTTTTAGCATTTTCGCAACCTTTTTCCCCATGACATCCACGACATAATTCGATAGCAAATGATCGCGCGTGCTCTTGATCTTTTGCCGGATCGCATTCTTGCGCACGGCGTCCGTCTGAGCCGACTTTAGGTCTTCGGTGGACAGCGAAACGATTCCTTCTCGCCCTCGTGTGGAGAGGCGAAGAGCAAATTTTCCTTCATAGGCCGGGTCGATGAAGCTGTAGTCAAGCTTTTTGTCTATGCTGCGGACAATCCCTCTTAGCAGTTCTTGGTCCTGTTTGAGCACGTCATGTTGAATCATTTTAACCTCCCTCGGTTCCCGCTCAAAAAAAACCCCCCAAGCTACACAATGTTCTCGGGGCTCGAAACAATTTTGAGCTAGCACTACTTTACGCGGGCGCGGTTAAAAGAGCAAACCGGTACAGGCAATAGCGCGTAGAGCGCGAGCGGTGGACCTGCGTTTTTTCGCTGCTGGATATGAGCGCCTTGCCGGGTCCTGCGGGTTGCGGTCGCTGCGATATTCTAGCGCGCAGCATGCGGTCACGTCATACGTATTCGAGTGCCCTGCGCTCCATCGGCCAAGTCCTAGAAAAATGGGACATGAACACTTTCGATTTGAGATGCTCCGACAGTGAGTTTCGTCTCCACTGCGGCGATCCGACTCCGCCTCATTTGACGCTCATAAAAGTACGCTATACTTCTGACGACATAAGCGGTCTTGAACTTAAGGGCCGGGCAAAGCGCGGCGGTTCGTTGACAACGGCGAAGTTGGATAGTCTGCCCGAGATACTGCGCGCGCTTGGGCACTACGTTGACAGTAAAGGCGGACGCTTGGTGCGGATTTGCAACGGTGACGTTGCCCTCGATAGCAGCCTGATCATGCTTGAATACGAAACCCGCCATAGACAAGTGCGGCGGGAAGATTTTTCCATCACGTCCATTTACAAACATACCCAGGACATGCATCACGAACGGTCTCGAATCTCGCCTGATATTCGGTGGGCATAACTCTTCGTTGCGGTGGGTTAGGCGGCGATCAAATTTCTGTAGTGTCCCGCCTTGGAGATCGGCGCCAGACCACTGATAATTTTTTCCCAGTGCTTGCCTAGATCTTCAGAGCAGAACACCTCACCGGACGTCGTTGCCGCGAAGATCGAGGAGGAATTCCCTGATTCTTCGAGGCAGAAAGCTTCGATGCTGGCCTGCAACCGATCCGGCAATCCATTATGCAGGATCTCCCAGCTTCGCCCGCCGTCACGGCTCCGCGAGATGCGCGCGCCGGCGAAATGAGTCGTGCGCCAGGTGCCCGGGGCGTCCTGCGCCGCCGTCATAAAAATCAGCTTCGGATCCGACGGACAAAACACGAACCCGTCGGGGTAGCCGCCGATTTCGTCTTCCCTTCCGGTCCATTGCTCCCAAGTGGTGCCGCCTTCGGGACTGACGTAAAGTCCCCTTCCGGTGACCGCATAGAGACATCTGGAATTGCTCGGATGAATCATCAGCCGGTGGACGTCTTCATAGAGCTCGGGGAACTCTTGCCAGCTCTGTCCCGCGTCGGTGCTTTTTAACAGCCCGCCGACTTCAATCGAAGCGTATATCGTCGTCGGATTACGGGGATCGAAGTTGATATGCTTCACGTGGCCGATATGAGGCGGAGCGGGGAAACTCCATTTCGGCACACTGGGCACCGACCGAAGCGATGGCACTTCAGTCCAGTGGAGACCCAGATCGTCGCTGACGAACAGGTGTGCCGGCTCCGTCCCTGCATACAAACGCGCGTGTCCGTCGACGCGCGCCGATGCCAACGAATAGACATTGGTTTGGGTCAACCCATTGCCCCTCGGCTCCCAAGTTCTACCGCCGTCGGCGCTAACGTGCACTGAGCCGTGAAACGCCCCGGCAATCGTCAAGCCGCTTTCCGACTCCATGATGATCGCGCTGATATGCCTGTCGGTCAAAGCCTGGTGCGCTACCCGCCATGCGGACCCCTCGCGCGCGATGATGGCGATGCCTTCTCTCGTTCCCACCAACACCTCGTTCGAGCGGGATGGGGAGGAGTAAATAGTGGTACCACCGTGGGACAATCCTATCGCCATTTGCTTACCCTCCTGATTCGTTAGTTTGGGTTGACGCGATCAGCAATCAATCTCGAAGCGAAGCTTCCCACTTCGGTTTTTGGCTGTCAAGGCGCTGCCCGGCGCTGCTGGTCTAACGACAAAGAACCTAGCGCGGCAAAAGCCGCAACCAAAGAAGAGTCAAGATATCCCCCTCTTACATCTCCCCCGTCGCGGGGGAGAGAAGAGAGGGGGCACGCTATTGAGATGAATAGCGTTTCGTCGAATGAGAGCACCGTAAGAAATTTGCGCAAGCCGCGCAAACTTTCAAGGATAGGAGTGCAAAGCTCACATAGAAAAGATTTGTTTGAGTTCTCTGCACTACTATGCCTAAAAGTTTTCGCAGCTTGCGCAAAATGTTCCGGCGGCCGATTATCAGTGAAAAGATGTTGTGGACTAATGAACAGGCTTATGTTTTATTAATTTCACGAGGTCGAGGCAAAAATCATGAGGATCGGGGCTTTCGGATACCGGAGCGTTGATGGAACCAAGCAATTCTTCGCCGCCGTTTTTGTAACGGCATGGTGCGTTATCGCTGCCGCCCCGTCGTGGGGAGAGACAATCAAAGGTAGTGTCCGGTACGTGGGCGCGCCGGTTGATAAGAAAAAAGTCTCCGTGACGATTGATCAGTACGTCTGCGGCAAAGAAAAAGAGCCCGAAGACTTGGTGCTCTCTTCCAACAGCGGCATTCGGAACGCTGTGGTGTCGCTGCAGAACCTCCCACCGGGGGCGAAGTGGGATTGGAATCCCCCTCCCGCAAAAATGGATCAGAAGCAGTGCTCGTTTGTCCCACGCGTGGTCGTCGTGCCGGTAGGTGGAACTGTGGAATTTCTAAATAGCGATCGGTTGTTGCATAACGTCAAGAGCGCCGGCAAAGAAAATCCTCCTTTCAACCGAGCCCAGCCGCACGCACGGGCCATTTCATTCGTGTTCAAAAAACCTGAGATCCTGCGGGTGGACTGCGATCTCCACTCCTGGATGCGTGGTTGGGTGGTGGTTGCTGAGCACCCATTCTATGCCGTAACCAACGAACAGGGAGAGTTTATCCTCGAAAACGTGCCGCCGGGCAAGCACACCCTGCAGGTCTGGCAGGAAAGCTTGGGAAACGTGACCCAGGAATTGGTCGTGGGAGACAAAGGCGCCACCACGGTCACTGTGGGGATGGGCAAGAAGTAAAGCGCGCTCTCCTTGATACGCTAAGGAACCACTGCGATTTTTTTTGCGGCTTCCCAGCCGGCCGAGTGGTTTGGCTCCGCGATCGCCCGAAGCGAGCCTCCTACATCAAGCGCGATCGTGAAGGTAACTTTGGGAAAAGAATAAACCGGGTGGAGATAGACCCGTGCGATCTCCGCGGTGTTGATGTACAGAGCGATGTAGCGAATGGAGTGCTCGCTCAGGGAAGGATGTTCGCCGCCAGCGCCTATGTTGACGGTAACGTCGAACCATTGGCCGCGCTTGACTGAGTCCGGCGCGACGATTTTCGGCGTATGTTTCGGATCGAAGGAGGTGCGCAATTGCTTGTACTCGGGAGTGAACTGTTCTTCCTGCCCACCCCACACGGGCTGTGTCACCGCTCCGATGATAGACACGCCCAGAGCAACTCCGACCGCCACGGCAGTCCACCTAACCCACGGCGTAGAATCACTTCGCATATTTCTTCACCTCTTGCACTGAATATTTGCGGCAACGCTGGCCCCGCTTCGGAACCGCCGCTTATGCCCCGCGCCAGCAGAGCACGTCGTAGGCCATGACCCCTTCCTGTTTACCCGTCACTCTCAGCAGCCCGAGCTCGCGAACCTGTACCGCGTCCTTCACTCGCTCGTAAGTGCTCCCAGTCATCAGAATCTGTCCGGGTCCGGCGTTCGATTCAAGTCGCTGGGCCACATTCACTTCGTTGCCGATCACCGTGTAATCCGTCCTCCGTTCAGACCCAATGTTTCCAGCAATCACAATGCCCGTGTTAATTCCGTTCCCCATGTGTAGACGGAGATCAGGAAACCTCGCGAAAGTGATGCGTTTTAACCCCTCCTGCACGGCGAGGGCACAGCGGACCGCGTTGGCCGGATCATCTTCGCGACGGACGGGAACCCCAAAGAACGCCATGAACCCATCTCCCCGAAACTTGTCGAGCGTGCCTCCGAACCTAAAAACGGTGTCGACCACGAGCGTCAGGTAGATATTTAGGATATCAACGGCATCTTGCGGATCGAGTTGCTCGGCAAGCGGCGTGAACCCACGCAGATCGCCAAAGAGAACCGTCACTTCCCGCTTCTCGCCGCCCAACTTCAAGTGACGTCCGGGATCGGCGACGATCTCGGCAGCCACCTCCGCAGAAACATACCGGCCGAAGAGAGTGCGGAGCAGACGGTTCTTCGTCTCAATCTCATCGTGGAGCGCCTTGATCCTGAGAAGCGACTTGACCCGGGTCAGGAGCTCCTCGCGGTTAAAGGGTTTACTCAGAAAATCGTCGGCGCCCGTTTCGATCCCGCGAATCCGGTCGGTGACCTCGCTGAGCACCGTCAACATCACGACCGGCAGGAGGCGACTGGCCTCATTAGCGCGGATACGCTCGCAGACCTCGTACCCTGACATGTCCGGCATCATCACGTCCAGAAGGACCAGGTCCGGCGCGGCGCTCTCGATGAGGCCAAGGGCCGTGGGACCATCGGCCGCGGTGATGACCTCGTACTCCGCAGCCGTCAGCGTCTTCTGCAAGATCTCGAGATTCTGCTTGTTGTCATCGACCACTAATATGCGAGGCGGTCGACTCGCCATGTCGGTGCTCCTTTCTGGACCCCAAAAGTCAGTTCTCGGGCACAAACTTCCGAATCATCTGAAGCAGCTCGCGGGGGCTATACGGCTTTGCCATATAAGCCGAAGCGCCGGCATCCTTCGCCTTCTCGTCGTCGCCGCTGAGCGCGAACGAGGTGATCACGATGATCGGGATGGCGGCGGTCTTGGGATCGGTGCGAAGCCTGCGTGTAGCGTCCAGTCCAGACAGCTTCGGCAGCTGGATATCCATGAGGATCAGGTCCGGCAGCTCTGTGAGCGCCGTCGCCACCCCCATCTCGCCGTCCGTCGCCTCAATCAACCGATAGGAGGTGCGCGCCAAAAGCTGCCGCACCATCTTTAGATTGAATTCGTTGTCCTCCACGTAGAGGACGGTCTTGCCGCTCATGTGGTCACTCCATGATTAACGCGCAAAGGGATTGAAAAGAAGAAGGTCGATCCCTTTCCCAGTTCGCTTTCCACCCAGATCCGGCCGCCATGCATCTCGACGAACTTTTTGGTGATGTTAAGCCCGAGTCCGGTCCCGGCAAACTCCCGGGTCATCGCCATGTCCACTTGCTGGAACTCGTTAAAAATGTTTTCGAGCTCGTTTTTTGGTATGCCAATTCCGGTATCCGAGACGCGATAGAGCAGGTTCTCTCCCTGCTGTTCCACCCAAACCGCAACCCGCCCGCCCTTGCTGAATTTCAGCGCGTTCCCTACCAAGTTCGTCAGACATTGCGTGATCCGCCTTCCGTCCCCGAAGGCGAGCGGAATATCCTCCTGTGCCGCCGCGACGAATCCCAACCCTTTTTCCAGGGCCAGCGATTGAAGCGAGGCCCGGACGGTCTCCACCACTTCCTGCACCGAGTATTCGCCCAAAACCAGCTCCATACGGCCCGCCTCGATCTTGGAAAGATCGAGGACATCGTTGATCAGCCGAAGCAGATGCTTGCCGTTGGTCTGAATATCCGTCAGCGGCTCCTTCAGATGGGCCGGAACATCGCCGTAGATCTCATCGAGCACCATCTCCACAAAGCCGAGGATCGCGTTCATCGGTGTGCGTAGCTCGTGCGACATGTTGGCGAGGAAATCCGATTTTGCCTTGCTGGCCTGCTGGAGCTGCTCGTTCAGTCTCTGCAGCTCATGCGACCCGCGCCGCTGGCTCTCGGAGAGACGCTGCAGCTCCCGGCTCATGTGGTTCATATGGTCGGCCAGCGCGCCGAATTCATCGCGATTGGGGACGTTAATTGTGGCACCAAAGTTTCCCTTCGCCACCTGGCTGAGGAAGCCATGGGCCTCCTGAACAGGCAGGATAAAGGACCATGAGATGACGAACCCGAGTAACAACGCCAGCAGTATCAAAGCCGCCGCGCTGCTCGCCATCAGGATTAGTGTCTTCCTGTTTGCAGCGGCGACACTTGCCCGAAGACGGTCCATCTTCTCCCGTTCGCGCTGGACCAACTGATTGACCAGCCCTTCGATTTGCAGATAGAGAGGATACTCCTTGTTGAGCTGCAGCCGCATCGCATCATCAATCTTTCCATCGCGGACGAAGTTTGCGATATCAGCCACAGTGGTCAGCGCATCGCCCTGGGCGGCGCGGATGCGCTGGATCAGCTGCACCTCTTCGGGTTGAGCCGCCTTCTCGAGGCGAGCCAGTGTATTGCTGAAACGGTTGTTCTCGCGCAGGATGTTTTCGACTGTAGACTCGTCTCTCAAGAGCAAAGCCATGGCGGTAAAGTTCATCTGCAAGGCCAAGGCGTGCTGGATCTCTTGCGACCAGTGGACTCGTTCGTGAACCTCATCCAGGAGCTGGCTCTGACTGGACATTTTGGTGATGGTCTGAAGGCTTATCACTCCCATGCCGATGAAGAGCAGTGTGACCAGGAGAAAACCCGCGAGCAGTTTTGCATGAACCGAGGCCTTGATGGCCGCAACCCACCGAACCAAGTCTCCTAACGGTGAGCGGGTCAGGAGAAAGTGCGCGAGCCTTTCCTCCCAGCCGGTTAATGTCGGAGCGAAGGCCAATGTGCCGTCAGAGATAGTGACTTCTGGTTTAGGCACGTATCTACCCTGGGGCATAGCGTCGAAGCTAGCAAAGGCGAATCAACTTCGTCAAGGCATTGTTCTGATCTAAGTTCCAAGTTTTGCGTTTCGAGCTTTGTACCTGCGATCGGAATTTTAGGGAAGCAAAGGGTCGAGAGTCTTTTCCAGCTTACTCGCAGAGAGAGCAGCGATTGTGCTATGACTCAGGCTGAATTCGTAGGAACAGGAAGCGCAAAGGACGCAAAGGCACATAAAAAGCTCTTTGAATTCTCTGTACTATTGATTCTTTTGATTGCGCCAAGACGCCAAGAAAGCAAAGCTCGGAATCGTCTTTTTCTTGGCGCCCTTTGCGCGCGTCACTCCGATTTGGTTTGCGGGGTAGCCGCGCTAGGGTCAAGTCGAGTTTGCGAGAGGAGCACGCATGCGGTTTGGGACATTCAGTTACAATCAAGCAAGGCCTTGGGTGCCGGAGCGTCAGGCCTTCGACGAGCTGCTTGAACAAATCCAACTCACCGAGCGGCTGGGCTTCGACGAGGCGTGGTTCGCCGAGCATCACCATTCAGACTACGGCATGCTGGCTTCTCCCAACCTCATCGTCGCGGCCCTCGCGCACCGCACCCGGCGGCTGCGCCTCGGGAACTTGGTCAATGCCCTGCCGCTACACGATCCGATACGCCTGGCGGAGGAGTGCGCGATGCTCGACATCCTCACGGGCGGACGGCTGAACGTGGGGTTGGGGCGCGGGGTGCCCCGCGACGATCTCAAGCATGGGCTCGATCGCGACACGGCTCAAGCCCGCTTCGAGGAGGGCGTTGAAATTCTCCAACGTGCCTGGAGGGAGGATACCTTCACGTATTCCGGTAAGGCCTGGAACTATGTCGACATCACGTGCCGCCCAAGGCCGCTACAGCGGCCCCATCCGCCTATTTATTACGGCGCCACTTCACCGGAAAGTCCATCGATGGTGGCGCGCCGCGGCTGGAACCTGGCGCTGTCGCGCCAACCGCTTGCCAACTGCGCTAAGGCAATTGCAAAGTACCGCGCGGAACGGGCGGCCCTTGAGACCCCGCCGGGTGGAGGAGACGCGATCATGGTCCGGGATATTTATATCGCCGAGACCGACGAGCAGGCGTGGGCGGAGGCTGCTCCTGAGATCACTCGCTTCTGGCAACTGGCCACCGATAACGTCTGGCGCGGCAACTCTATCACCACAGATGATCTGCCGAGGTTCACCGAACGCTTCGCCTATTTCCCTGGAGGCCTCACAGTGAAGAGAATGGACGAATGGGGCACCTCGCTCATCGGCAGCCCGGAAACAGTTCTCAAAAAGGCACGTCAGATGATCGAAACGGCGCGACCGGACTGCTTGGTCGGCATGTTCAGCTTCGGCGGCCTGAGCCACGAACAGGTGATGCGCTCTATCGAGCTGTTCGCGACCAAGGTGAAGCCGTTTTTAGACGGGATTTAACCGCAAAGGCCTGTCGTGAGCGAAGTCGAAGGAACGCAGAGGTC
>Ga0209802_1002705_pt1 | contig 12190 bp, 14 predicted proteins | sample GraSoiAngelo_129_FD_185886 | JGI IMG/M metagenome (GOLD analysis project Ga0209802, IMG submission 185886) | Grasslands soil microbial communities from the Angelo Coastal Reserve, California, USA - 14_0927_12_40cm (SPAdes) (version 2) | ecosystem: Environmental > Terrestrial > Soil > Grasslands ... | reverse complement strand
GCAAAGTTAGCGTTGTGATAGTGGTCGAAGATTCCAAGAAGGCTGGTGACCTCGGCTACCTTGTGGATGGGATCGTAACTCTCGATCAGTCAGAGCTTGACGGAAGGAGGGTTCGAACCATCGCCATAAACAAACTACGCGGCTTCAGCGTTCCCACAAAACGGGGAATATTCTCTCTTGACAAGGCAAGGTTCACTATACTTCCTAATGGACTGCGAACGCCAGGAACTAACTTGCACCCGAAGCCATTGGAGCCTGTTCCTAATCCGAGCGGAGCCTTCTCTCTCGGCAGCAGAGACATGGACCAGATGTTGGGAGGCTCGATCCCGAGAGGCTCTTTTCTGCTCATAGACGTTGACAGCAGCGTCTCCCCAGTTGAGATTCGGACTATTCTTAACATGGTGCGGGCGAATTTCATCAACCAGAAGGGTCCCTGCGTCATCGTCCCAACCGCCGCGTATAGCTCCGATACCGTCGCGGAGTCTCTCAGCAAGTACGTCGGATGGGAGGCTATCGACGAGAGAGTGAGAATACTAGAGTATAACCAGTCCCTCGCTCCGAAGAAATGGAGACTCGTGATGAAGAGCAATCTCTCAGATGATGTTAAGACGTTCGCTCATGCCTGGGATGAACTCGCAAAGATCTCACCCCACAGAATGCTCGACATCAACGTCGACAAAGCGGTACAAGTCTACGGTCGCGATGAACTCTCAGTTCCAGGCCTCACCGAATTAGGCGCGAACATGCGAGACACCGAAGGCTTGAACATCGCCATCGCTTCAACCGATTCCAAATTGCGGGACCAATGGCTGTCGGTCGTCGACTACCACCTCAAGATCAAGAACGCTGACGGTTCGCTCGTCATATACGGCGTCAAACCTTTCACACCACTTTACGGAGTCGACCTAAACTTCGATAAGGGATACCCAGTGCTCAACCTAATGCAGATAGTCTGATTCTCGGGAACCGCGAAAAAGAACTGCCTTTCCTAAGCTTCTAATTGCCGAGGCTACGAGTTCAGGATTCATAACGCCCGTTCTGAAACGGAAAAACTGAGGAGAAGGTCCTTTTTTAGAATAAAACGGCAACTCTAATGCCCCGGGCCTCGCTTGTTCCCGATCGCTTCTAAGACCTGGCTAAGACGCGTTTGACGGCGTCTCTGTCACGAAGAATGTACGAGGTAGCCTGACGGGTTCGGAGACTGATTCTGCTGATTCCTTCGGTTACAAGACGGATCAGTTTGGTCGGATGTGTCTCGACATCGTGCCACTGCCATCCCTGATAGCTTCGAGCCTCTCGGCCTGATTCTTCGTGCGTGAGGGCAAGTCTCAGAGTCTTACGATACTCGGGAAACCTCTCGAGGAAGTATGCGAGCCTGTTCTCGGTTGCTTCAAGGGCTTGTACTGTTGCGCCTGTCAAGGACCAGCCTTGCCTGCCCGTAGAACATACTGTCAGATTTGACCGAAAACATTGTGATGCCATATGGGTGGCAGGGCCGGTAACAATTCCTGAAGGCTGAGCACGATTTTTGAGCGCATACTATGAGTCTGCTCCCTTAGGTTACGGCTAGTTTTTGCTTCCGACCTGAACGCTTCCCTATCACCGACAAGGCATTTCGGGACCTAAGCGAGGGGCCAAGAATAGTCAACATCATCTCAGTTCAATCATTCAAAGGCGGCACGGGAAAGAGCACTATCTCGGCCAACCTCGCCGTTACCCTTGCACAATTGGGGAAGAGAGTGGGAGTAGTTGATCTAGACCTTGAGGGTCCGGGTCTTCACGTTATCTTCGGAGTCTCTGATTCTGATGTTAAGGCGACGATAAACGATGTGCTCCAGCACAAGGTCCCTGTTAGCCAGTCTGTTGTGGATCTGACTAGCAAGATCCAGTTGAAGGCTGGTTCCTTGATTTTCTGCCCGGCAGGGCACAAGCTCGACGATATTCTGTCCATTCTCGACACCGGCTTCAACCTCTACACATTCAAGAGAGTTCTCGAAGACCTTGCAAGAGACTACAATCTTGACTATCTCCTAATTGACAGCCATCCCGGCATCGAGAAGGACACCCTTCTCTCAATGGCGCTCTGCGACTACCTAGTCCTGATCTCGAGAGTAGACCAGCAGGACCTCTTCGGCAGCGGAGTCATGACAGAAGTCGCCAGCCAACTGAGAAAATCAGTAGTCCTCATCCTAAACATGGTGCCCAGCTCAGTCAGCGAGAAAGAGGCAGCCAAGATCGCGGAGAGGCTCGCAGAACTCTTCCACCTTCACGTTCTGACGGCTCTTCCGTTCAACTCGGATGTTCTAGAGAATCTTAGCAAAGGAGTCTTCGTTTTAGAGAAGCCGAAAGACCCGCTCACGAAAAGGTTTACTGAGATAGCGATGAAGATGCTTGAAGCGATCGAAACGGGCCCTGCGGATGACCCTTCCACAACCCAATCGACGTCTCAACCCGTCGCGTAGGAGCGCCCAGTGTCTCAGCTCTCCTCTCGAAGAATAAGTTATTCTTAGTATTTCTTGATTGATAACGGATCTGGTAACGATGAATGGTAACAATTGGGACAAGGATATTGCATCGCGCCCTAATTCTTAGATCATCTAAGGTGTGATTCTGTTTCGGTCTCGAGGGAACATTGTGGCCTCGCGAATGTTCTCTCGTCCGGTAATCTTCATAGTCAGCCTTTCTAGTCCTATAGACCATCCTGCGTGGTAGGGGGCTCCGTAGCGGAACGCATCCACATACGATTTGAAATTGTCCAGATTCAATCCCTTAGCCTTCAGTCGGCTGATCAACCAGCTCGGCACGTGAATGCGCTGGGTCCCTGAGGACACCTCAAGCCCGTTATAGATCAGGTCGAATGCTCTACAGGTCTTCCCATCCGGATTCGGCATAGCATAGAACGCCTTCAACTCCAAAGGCCAGTCGACCATGAAGAAGGCCTTCTTCCCTAGAAGTCCAGCAAGCTTTCGCTCTTGAGTCTTCGAGAAATCCATCCCATATTCTATCTCTTCGCCACTTTTCTGGAGCATGTTTACGGCCTCAGAGTATTGAACTCGCTTCAGCGGCAGGGTCAGCAGTTCCAATTCTTGACCGAGCCGTTTCAATTCCTCACTAGAAGCATCGTGCACGGTCTTGACGCAGTGTGCCATGAATTCCTCTAAGACCTTCATCACGTCCGCATCCGTCGCGAACGATTCTTCGATGTCCATCTGCCGGACCTCGTTCAGATGGGTCGGCTGCTCGAACTTCTCAGCCCTGAAGATCGGAAGAACGGTGAAGACCTTCTCGAACGATATCGCGCACATCTGCTTGTACAGCTGCGGCGACTGAGCAAGATACGCCTCCTTCTCGAAATACTTCAACGAGAACAACTCCGCACCCCCTTCACTAGCTGAGGCGATTATCACTGGCGGCTGAATCTCCACGTAATGGCGCTGAAGAAAGAACTCCCGGAAGGATTCTAGAATCTTCGACTGGATCTTGAAGATAGCATTCGACTCCTCACTCCGAAAATCCAGGACCCGCCAGTTGAGCCTCGTCTCCAACAGCGTATTCTGAACCCCCCGCGGGTCCAAGGGCAGAGGAGTCTCAGCCCTGCTCACAACCTCAATCTCACTCGGAACAACCTCAAGCCCCCTCTTCGCAATCTTACTCGAAACAACCATCCCACGAACAAACAGCACATCCTCCTGGTGGAGACCCGCGATCTCCTTCAACACCTCAGCCGGAGCCTTCGCCTTAGGAGCCGTCACCTGAACAATACCACTCATGTCCCGGAGAAGCAGGAACGAGATTCCTCCCAAGACCCGGACGTCATGAACCCAGCCTGCCAGAACAACCTCCTTGTTCAGGCTCCCTCCAAGCTGGGACGTGAGGTGCGTTCGCTTCAATCGCGAAGATAGACTCGGCTCAGCCACGGTGGACATATGAACTCTCAAGCATCGACCAAGGACATTTCTTTTAGAACTATTCTCTCACGCCGTCGAGGGTAACACGTTGTCCTCTAATCGGCCGGATAATTCTCAGTCTTGAGCCCGAGAGTCTTCTGGAGGCTTTGGAAGCGTGGGTCAGATCGAAGCTGGTCGAAGTGCGGCTCGACCATGTTGATCCGCAACTGGTTCGATCTCTCTACCGCAGCTTTCTGGAGAAGCTCAATTGCCCTCTCCTTCCTGCCTGCCGCCCCGTTTGCCATAGCGAGGGCAACATTCGAGACATATTCCCGGGCAGAATCTTGCTCCAGCTGCTCTAACAGTCGCACCGCGTCTTCCTCGCGTCCTACAGTTCGATATGCGTAGATAAGGTCGGGCACCACAGGTCCAGAGCGATCTAGATCCACTGACTTCCTGACCTCAGAGATTGCCTCTTCGTAGCGCGATTCCTTCAAGAGTGCTAAGCCCAGATGAGCGTGGGCGTAGGCAAAATCCGGTGCGGTTTCCAAGACGCTGCGATACTGCTCCTCAGCTTCTCTGTACCTGCCCGCCTCTAAGAGTTGATCTCCAAGGTTCGCTGAGATTATCGGCGAGAGCGGATCAAGCCTCATCGCTTCCCTCAACTCGCGAATTGCCTCGTCATAGCGTCCCGAGAGACCCAGGATCGAATTGGCGTACCAGTGGTGAGCTGTTGCGTAATTTGGGTTGAGCTCGATCGCACGTTTGAACTCGCGTTCAGCCCCTTCCCAATCCCATTCAATAGAGCTGAGGATTGACGCGAGGGCTACATGTGCTTCGGGAATCGAGTCGTCGAGTTCTATGGCCTTGGTGGCGTACGACCTACGCTTCTCGTGAGCATTTGCGGGTGAGATGTATCCCCAGTTCTCCTGAATCATGTAACAGTCTGCAAGGCCCGCGTAGGCGCGCGCGTAGCATGGATCTCTTTTTGTCGCCTCCGTAAAATACTGGATGGCTTTCTGAAGTCCTTCCTTCGTTCTCTCGTTGAAGAAGTACCTGCCCTTGAGGTACAGGTTGAATGCCTCCGCGTTAGCAGTTGGCTCCTTCTCCAGTTTGGCGCGTTCGCTCGGGAGGACCCTGACCTTGAGCTCCTCGGCTACTGCCTTTCGAGATCTCGCTCTGGATAGAGAAGACATCCTTGAGGTCTCTGTCGTAGCTCTCAGCCCATGTATGTCGATCCCTCGCTGCGTCAATCATCTGGACAGTGACCCTGAGTCTGCTTCCAGACTTGCGCACACTCCCCTCAATCACGGTGCCAGCATCAAGTTCCCTAGCAACTTCCTTCATCGGCTTGGGATTCTTCTTGAACTGCATCACCGAAGTTCTGGAAATTACCTCGAACTGTTGAATCTTCGACATGGTCGAGATCAGCTCTTCAGTCATCCCGTCAGCGAAGTACTCGTCGCCAGGGTTTGGGCTCATGTTCGCAAACGGCATGACCGCGATCCGTCTCGCATTCAACTCGGGTGACGACGCCCTCTCTTTCTCCCACGGCATTACTACTTTGTAGACCTCTAAGGGAGCGCTGACGTTCTTCAACGGTTTGAGTCCGAGGCTGGTGAGGGGTAGCTCGAACTTGTTCTGGATATGGTCGTAGACCTGACGGGAAAGGGCGACACCACCGTCCTCAGCTAGTGGTTCGATCCTCGACGCCACGTTAACTGCGTCGCCCTGCACATCATTAGTCGATCCAATTACATCACCCAAGTGGACCCCTATCCGGAGTCCAAGCCGCCGGTCCTCAGGCAGTGAAAAATTCAATTCCCTAGTTACTCGCTGAATATCGTACGCGCATCTCACCGCGTCAAGCGCGCTGTGAAACTCGACGAGGAATGCGTCTCCCATAGTCTTGACTTCCCTCCCTCTATGTTTGTCAAGAAGAGGTCTAATCAGCCTCCTCTGTTCCTCGACCATCGCAAGAGACAGCGACTCGTTTCTTTGTCCAAGGGCTGTGTAGCCGGCCATGTCGGTGAACATTATTGCAGCGAGTCTCCGCTCGCCCTCTGGCAACTGGAACTCTGAATGCGAGGGTCAGCGTGAAGATAAAATCGTTTGGGACGCTAATAGCTGGGGTTAGATAAGGGGGCGGAACAGGAGATCTTTCGATCCGTTGAAGTTACGGAATGACCCTCGCCCGCCATTCCCTTAAGTGAAGTATAGCGGAAGGTAAGACGCGTCATGGAACCGTTGCAGGAGAGGCAGATCGAGGCCTTGAGAAGAGCATCAGGAATCAGTACTTTCAAGATTTTTCTGGAGATGAACGATTTCATGTTGGACCTCGCCACAAAGGGCGGGCGGAAGGACGAGATGGAGAAGCTGGCTCGGATCGTTTATGGCACGAAACAAAATCACAGGATCTCCAGAAAGAGAGACCGCTGTTTCCTAAATAGTCAGCAGAAGACAAAGTTCGAAAGGCGTCATAAAAGACAAAGTGACGACCTAACAGCTAACTGACTCCGTGAGCTGCGCAGAACGATATACGAGTGTAGCCCAAGCCATCTGATGGACACTTTCTATTACCGCCTAGAGGGAGGTATCAAATAGTCACTTTTGGAGAAGAGGCGCCGACAAGCAGTTCACCGTACATCGCGTCCCATTTTGTTCTCCCAAGGGACCGCAGTGTTTCTGTTTCCGTTAGAGCGCCGAGGAGGGGCGCAGTGATAGAAATACCCAACTAGTTGGAGGATGAAAATAAAATTGAGAATTTGGGCTATAGCAATACTACTAGCTTTCCTGACACCTGTTGTAGCGGTTTCCACAGCAGCAGCGACACAAGCTGACCATGATGACCACTTGAATAGAGGGATGGGTATGATCACGTTCACGCAGGGCGCGATAATCTCCGGTCCCACCGGCCTGAGCGACCACACAACGATTGTCACAGTGCATGAGACTCTCAGCTTCACAGGCAGCCTCGCAGGCACAGCATTAACCATCGAGAGAGACGTGATACATACAGTAACAGACGAAGGCAAGACCGTGCCCTTCACGACATTTCACGGGAACGGCACTTTCACCGGCACACTCGACAATAACCAGGTCACGCTCCATATCAGATATGAGGGCGTAAAGAACAGCACCTTCACCAGAGGCAACTTCGTCATCCACGGCGATACAAGCCAGATGAACGACGTCCAGGGTGAGGGACACTTCAGTGGCACTCTTACGGGCGGCGTCGAGGGCGGCGGCAATTCGACAGTCGGGTACACGATGCACTGGACCGTCTCGACCCATACTGAGGAACCTGAAGCCAGCGATACGGATATGGACACAGACTAGGCCCTGAATTAATCAGGGTCCTATCTTCCCTCTTTTTCCCTAGGGCTCAAAGAATTGACGCCGATAATCATGGTTGTCTTGGACGGAGCGAGCGATCGACCGGCGAGTGGGCAGAGGACTCCGCTCGAAGCTGCCTCCACCCCAAACTTGGACACGCTCGTCCGAAGAGGAGCTCTTGGCTCAATGTACACTGTCGGCAAAGAGATTGCTCCTGAGAGCGACGCTGGGGTTTTCTCACTTCTAGGATATGATCCTTTGCAGATCCATCTCTCAAGAGGAGTAGTTGAGTCGATCGGAGCAGGGGTCGACTTTCATGATGGAGACCTCGCACTACGCGCAGGCTTCGCAACAGTAGACGGCGACAAGCTCGTCGACCGAAGAGCTGGAAGGAACCTGTCGACCGAAGAAGCACGAGAACTAGCCACCGCGGTCAATCACGAAGTCCGATTGAAGAACGGAACCCGCTTCCACTTCCAGGCGACCGTAGGACACCGAGCAGTAGTCGTCTTCAAAGCCAACTCGGACAAGTTCTCGTCGGACATCTCCAACTTCGACCCTGCGTACGTCCGGACTGGACAGATTAGTATCGCCCAGCCTGGCGCCCCACAGTATGATATTCCAAAATGCGAACCGCTCGACGATTCAGCTGAAGCAGTAAGATCCGCTGCGCTGGTCAACGAGTTCGGTTTCAAAACCAGACACGCACTAGACTCTCACCCAGTCAACCTGCAGAGAAGAAAGCAGGGCAAGAAACCTGCCAACTTTGTTCTGATGCGGGACGCTGGAACGAGTAAGCCCCGAGTCCAAAGCTTTCTTGAAAAATGGGGCTTCAAGGCCGCCATGATAGCTGACCTTCCAGCAGAGCTAGGAATTGGCAGGCTACTAGGAATGGAGGTGAGAGAGATCTCGCCGGGCACATCGCTCGATGATTATCGGAAGAGAGCGGAACTTGTTTTGAGATTGGCTGGTGAATACGACTTTGTTTACGTCCATCTCAAAGGGCCCGACGAACCGGGCCATGATGGATTGTATGATTTGAAAAAGCAGAGGATCGAAGAGATCGACGGCGGATTCTTCGCGCACCTCCGGATGGCTGCTAAGCTTCAGAGAACGGTCCTTTGCGTCACATGTGACCATTCTACGCCCTGGAGGGACAAGGGACACAGCGACGATCCCGTCCCAGTATTGGTCGCGGGAGGATCCCTAAAGCCAAATGGGTCGGGGCGATTTACAGAAACAAGCTCTGACTCGGGTCACTTCGAAAGGTTGGAACGCGGGAGCCTGCTGCTCCCACGTTTGAAGCAAATAGCCGCCTAGCTCCAAGCGGACCCTGCTCGTTCTTTACATCGTCCTCTCAGATAGATTCATAGAGCATATGATTAGCCATTACCTGAGTTGAAAGAACCAATTTCCAAGAAGAACCTCGACGGTTACGGCGCACCCATAATTCCATGGGAGAAGGTGCAGAAGCGCCTGCAGAAAGGAATCTCTCAAGCTCCGAAAACAGGAGGACCAGATCGGCACACTGCTTGGCTGGCAACCGTCAATCGGGACGGCAGACCCCATGTCATGCCAGTGGGAACCCTCTACGTGGACGATGCCTTTTACTTCACAGCCGGCCCAAAGACCCGTAAAGCCGTGAACATTGCCCGCAATCCTAACTGCGTCATAACGATCGCAACACACGACTTCGACCTCGTATTCGAAGGTCCGGCCACGAAGATAGTAGACCCTGCCCGGCTAAGGCAAATCGCTGAAATGTACACGAAGGAGGGATGGAGCCCGACAGTTGTCAAAGACGGCCTCACAGCCAAGTACAGCGCACCAAGCGCGGGGCCGCCTCCGTGGCACGTGTACGAGGTGAAGCCGGAGACAGTGTTCGCCTTAGGCACTTCGGAGCCTTACGGAGCAACACGGTGGAATTTCCGATCTGAGACTCGTCGAAAATGATCTGAGAATACTGTTTAAGTAAGAGTTTTTGTTAGACGGGAAATTATGAAGATCAAACTCACGAGCATATTTGTAAACGACCAGAACAAGGCGCTTGACTTCTATACGAAGAACCTAGGCTTTGTCAAGAAGGCCGATATCGGCGCAGGCAATTACAGATGGCTAACAGTCGTATCCTCTGAGGAGCCGAACGGGCCTCAACTGGTTCTCGGGCCAAACGACAACCCCGCCGCCAAATCCTACCAAGAATCGATCTTCAAACAAGGTATTCCAGCATCCATGTTCTTCGTGGATGATATTCAGAAGGAGTATCAGAGACTGAAGAAGCTCGGCGTGAAGTTCAAAATGGAGCCGACAAAGACAACCGGCTCAATAATAGCTCAGCTTGACGATACCGTCGGCAACTTGATACAGATAACCGAGCTCACCTAGCGAACATCCGAACAGTTTCATATGGGAGCAGTCTACCGCGTGTTCCGAATAGTTTCTTCAAGCTGACCGGTCTATCTTCCTGCCCTAGACGATCGATGATGGGGTAGTATTGGAACTGGATTACGTTCGGCTGGCTCCAGGCTTCGCAAGAGAGGTACTAGAGATCTACGAGAGCTGGGAGGGAAAGGAGTCTGCACCTATGAAGGTCAGAGAGCTGATGATGGTGATTGAGATAGAAGTCAACAAACTCTACGACCCAGGTGGTTGGGATAGAAAGTACGGAATGCCGAAGCCCCCGAAACTCAAAGACACCAAGCTGAGCTGAGATGTTCTACTTCTCTAGGATTTCCTTCTTTCGAAACAAAACGATCCTCGCAACCAGATCGTATGGGATCGGTTTGTCGGTTGGGAATTTGAGATTACCCTTCGGACCAAGGTATGAAGTTACTTCCTTCTTGAATTCTCTGGGTGCCGGAGGGTAGAGCCCGATATGTTTTCTAAACGCAGCAAAATGTACTAGAGATATGCCCTTCAGTTTGAAGGTGGGTATCTGATAGCTTATCGTTTCTACGGCGTCGGGCGCGGCTCTCTTAATTGTCTCTCTCATTTTTTCCAGAATAGTCTGGACATCCTTCGGAAACGTCTTGATGTATTCATCTATCGTCTCAAACTGCTTCTTGGCTGGCATCTACTTCCCTTTCCGAAGAACCCAGCGACCGGATTTCATCCTATCCGTATGCCTAGGAACTGGCCAACTACCGTTCCAATTATGAAGAGGACTAGGCTTGCTGCCATTATTATTCCCGCAATCTCTACGAACTGCCGCATGAAGTGCCGCCCCGAGATCACTGTATCGTAGAATGTCATTGCTGCTACCAGTATGACCCCGATCACGAGCGAGGTTCCTAGCGCACCCGCCATGTTCGCCGTCAGGAAGTAAGGAAGGGCGAGCAAGACCGCTGTAATCATATATGAAACGCCGGTGTAGATTGCTGACCATTTGGCTGATCCTTCGAAGCCCTGCTTCGCCTGTGCGTAGGCGGCAGAAGCCATGGCGATTGACGCGGCCAGCCCCGCGATTATTCCGGCAAGCCCCGCGAGCCTTGTTTCCCCGTAGATTCCCAGGGACCCTGCATGAATTCCAGAGATCTCGACAACTGCATCTGCGAGTCCGAGGACTATGAACGACATGTACTTGACCCGGTTCTCCTTGATCTCTCCAATCAGAAGGTCCTCCTGGCTCTCCTCGCTATCCATCATGGCCTGAAAACGAGCCATGTCGGCGGGAGGAATACTCTCCGCGATCCTCTTGTAACGCGCGTGAAGCTTACCCTCATGCCTCTCCAACAGTTTTAGAGTGAAAGTCAAGCCGAGGATTAGTCGTAACAGGACAATCACATACATCCGGAGCTTCTTCGCCGAGGCCTTCTCCTCGGGAGCGTAGGTCTTCCAGAACTCGTAGTGAGTCTGCTCTCCATTTCCAATATTCTCGAGAGCCTTCTTGAAGACCGGGTTCTTCTCGCGACGAGCGAGTGCAAGATAGACGGAACGGTCGGCATACTCGTCCTGTGCAGATTCTGCGGCTAGCTTGACGAGTTCGGGGTTCAGGGTTTCTTGCAAGAGAGTGACAACTCCTCGAATTCTGGGGTTTTCAAAGCTAGTAGCCTTGCTTTTTCAACTATTGGTCGAGCTCCACGAACACCTCATCGTTCTCGACCTTCACGTTGTATTTGGTGAGCGGTTTCTCTGCGGGAGGATTGACTGCCTCCCCGGTCAACAGGTTGAACCGGGACAGATGAAGCGGGCAAGTGACCTCTTCTCCGATGAGGAATCCGGTCGAGAGATCAGCTTCTTCATGCGTGCACGTCCCGTCCCAAGCCTGAAGCTTGCCGTCCAAATTCACGATGAGAATCCGTCGACCATCGTGCTCGACTCCCTTCATGGTCCCTGGCGGAAGCTCAGAGAGAGGGGCGACGGGGATGAGCGTTCCCAGAATGTGTTTCCCTACCGGTACTTGTAATGTCTCTCGAAGAGATCCGCTTCAACAGCCTCCTTCTCCGGCTCTTCTTCGAATTCTGGAAGCTGTTCCACTCTTGGAGGAATCATTCCACCTCTGCCCGCCCATTTCTCGTCGATCAGGAATTGAATCACAGCTCTTACCGATCTGAGCGGTATCCGTTTGACGGCGGGGTGGAGGAATCCTAGGATAACCATCCTCTGAGCCTCGCTGTGAGTCAGACCTCGCGACATGAGGTAGAAAATTTGTTCCTCGTCCACTTGGCTCACAGAGCCCGAGTGGGTTGCCTTCACCTCGTTCGTGAAGATCTCTAGCCCTGGAATCGCGTCTGCCCTTGCCTTCTTGCTGAGAATCATCGCGTGCTCTGCGAGGTACGAGTTGGAGTTCTTGGCTCCCTCGCTGATCCTGATCATTCCCTTGAAAATCGCACGAGCACTATCCCGCAAGACTCCGCGCGCCAGAACATGCCCTGTTGTATGTGTTGACTGGTGTGTTAGATCTGTTACAACATCGAACCGCTGAGACTCCGAACCGAAAACAACTTCTACATCCTCGGCGGTCGACC
>Ga0209802_1002703_pt1 | contig 12198 bp, 10 predicted proteins | sample GraSoiAngelo_129_FD_185886 | JGI IMG/M metagenome (GOLD analysis project Ga0209802, IMG submission 185886) | Grasslands soil microbial communities from the Angelo Coastal Reserve, California, USA - 14_0927_12_40cm (SPAdes) (version 2) | ecosystem: Environmental > Terrestrial > Soil > Grasslands ... | reverse complement strand
ATCGCGTTCATCAACTCGATCAGCTTCTTGGAGTTCACAGGGATCTTTGTTAGCATATTGTATAGTGTAGCTCCCAGAGCGTAGATGTCCATGGAAGATGCCGTGCTATCTCCCAAGACCTGTTCAACGGGAGCGTATTCCGATGTGAACTGGCCGACTTTGCCTCCGATACGTACGGCGGAACCGAGGTCAGCTAGCTTCGGGACGAGAGTTCCAGACTTCATCTGGTCCCGCATCCCCTGTCCAGTAGCTGGGGGTTTGAGGTTGAACAGAATGTTCTGCGGCTTGACGTCAAGATGTACGAAGCCCGCGTTGTGAATCGTCTCCAGTCCACTGGCTATCATGTAACCGATGAGCATGACAATACCTCCCCACTTCTCGGAATAGTACAACGAGTCGTACGACGCATCCTCCAAAAGGCCCTTGGCGGCGCCGCCCTTCATCAACTCCATTACTATCGCAGGGGGACTGCGCAGATACAATTGCGTATCGCCTCTCACAATCTCTTGAATGTTGAGTCGGTCAACTAAGATTCCCCTAAGCTGGACGACGTATTTCGACTGCTCCGACAATTCCAAGAGCCGTGTGGCTTCGGACATGGTTTCTTCGAGAGCAGCGGCCCCTGCCCCGGTTCTGAGGATAGGAATCTTTATCGCCATTTCAGTCCCCGCCTGCCCGAAGCTAGCACGGAAGACATAGCCCGTAAGCCCCGTCGCCAAGTGCTCTGTTATCTTGTAGCTGTGAACCTCTTGACCAACCCAGACTCTCGGGTCCCAATTGTCCAGCCTTGGAAGATTTCCCTTAAACGGTATCGCGGGACGTTGAGGTAGGACAGGCGAGGACTGCATTGAAGGTGGAGGAGATGGACGAATCTGCGACGAGGGCTGGGATACTTGAGGCGGGGGACTCGGTTGAGGAGTTTGCACATCGAAGGAGAAGGATCCGGTTGCCGTCTGGTGTTCTTTGCTAGTAGCTGTAACATGCACAGCATAGCTGCCGGATCCCCCTGGTCGATAGTGCACATTGTACTCCCCAATGGAACCCTGTGATACCTTCAGAGACTCGATCTTACCCCCGGGCCTCGTTATTGTCGCCGCGATCTTAGCCATTTTATTCGGATGTCCACTGAATTGAGTAGCGATCTTGATTGTCTGTTCTTTGCCCTGTCGAACCATCGGTGCTCCCGTGATGGTAATTGTTGGTCCAAGATTCGGTCCCAATGAGATTCGATGCGCTATATTGCTGGAGCCCGCTCCGACCAATGCCAACGCGGGCAAGAATCCGAGGGACGAGACGAACGGGTAGAGCTGTCGCAAGTCTCCAGAGGCGACAAACCCTAGGATAGCCAGTAGATTGAAGGTGAAGAACAGAGTGGGCATCATAGACATTGAGAGATTCTTGGTCCGCCACACCTTGTCCAGAAAATGGAAGAGAACCATCTGGGCAAGGTTTGCAGATACGCCAAGCGCAATGAAGAATACGATGGTCAATGAGTCTACGGATAGGGCTGAACCTGCTTTCAGAGCGGACCCCAAGCCCAGCCCGACCGCTAACGCGATGGACGCTACGACATTTGCCTTGATCATTTTGTAAGGCGTCGCTCGAGAAAATAGAAGACCGGCCAAGAGGACTCCAATCGACGGGGGAAGAGAGACGAGGAGCAGCGACAAATCCCCAAACGACAACGGCGAAAGGCCCTCCCCGGCCACAGAGTGTCCAATGACATAGAGAGAGGCGAGAAACGAGACAGCGAATCCCACCCCGACCCTTGGAATTCCACCTCGCAGATCTAGAGAGGTTAGAACGCCGAGGCTGACCAGTCCTATGATGTATGCTGAGGGATCACCCTGTATTCCTAGACCGAAGAGGAAAGCGATTGGCACAGAGAGCACTACGGTGAGGAACGGTCCGAAAGAGTCCCGCGTGAAGGTAAGCCTGCGGGCTTTCTTCAACTGCGGCAACGGGGGGCAAGCGCCTTCCTATAGAGTGGACTTTGGAGGACTCGAATTCCTAGTAATCAACGGTGTGACCGACACCGGGGGGTTTTCGTTCCAGCGCAATTACATCCTCGTAGACGGTATTTCAAAGAGTTCAGCTATGAAGCGTCTAACTATGAAGCGTAAGACGAAGCAGAAAGATCCTGATCTGGATGCCGAATCTGCAGAGACTCTCATCTGGACGTGTTCAGCTTGCGGCGCGGACAATCCTGACTCTAAACAATCATGCATATCATGCGGCGGAGCCAGAGCTGGTGACACCGCGACCCCGAAGGCCCCAGAACCAGTTGAAGAACAGGAACCGAAAGAACTCGATGAGCCGGAACCACTGGAAGCTTCAGAACCTGAGAAGATAGATGCTGAAGAAACGCCTCCTGAACCGACAATTTTTTCTTTCGATACTAGTGGGAAAATTTCGGAGCCGCCATTACCAGAACCTGAGATTACCCCCTCCCTGCCAACCCCGACTCCATACACCTCATTCAGCCAATCGGCCGCCACCCCGACGATCGGACATGGCCGATACTACATGGTTTTCGTGAACACTCCCGCACAGTCCCTCATCAAGTCAAAGGTCCCGATCGAGTTCGACGACTTCCCAGTTGTCAGTATCGGACGGAGCCCAGAAAACGTGGTCGTTATCCCGGACCAAGAAGTCTCGAGAAAGCATGCTGAACTCACAATGGACGGATCCAAACTGATGTTGAAAGATCTGAACAGCAAGAACGGCACATTCCTCTACAACGGAAAGGAATTCCAGCAGGTTCACGATAGTGTCGAGGTTAAACCGAACAGTATAGTAAAGTTCGGTACCGGCACTATCGTGAGGCTCACTAGTGAATGATTGAAGCCCTGGAAACCCCCCAGCTCATCAGAGAGGCAAAGGAGAAGATGGGAAAACCGCTTCTCGAGCCCAGAGACGTAAACAGAGTCATCTTCGTCGGAGACACACATACTGCTATCGACGTTACTCAAACGGTCTTCGACAAGTTCTACGAGGATGCCAACCTAGTTGTCTTCCTAGGCGACTACGTTGATAGGGGAGAGACCGGCGTGGAGAATCTCGGACTAATCGCTTCAAAGTTTCTAGACGACCCTAACAAGATCATAATGTTGAGGGGAAATCATGAGAGCCCTCTGACAAACCCCTACTACGGTTTTCTCGAAGAGGTTACAGAGAAGTTAGGAGAGGCCGCCTATGACAGTTTCAAAGAGTTCTTCCAAGCCATGCCATACGCTGTCGTTGTGAACAATTATCTCTGCCTCCATGGCGGAATAGCCACTACTCTTGACACTGTATCTCAGATAGCAGACCTGCCATTCCCCGACCTGAACCCTGACGACCCGACGGCGTTTCAACTGCTCTGGAACGATCCTAGAGACATGATAGAGGGCTTCTTGCCAAGCGTAAGAGGAGACGGAGCATACTACTATGGAAGCGACGTAACAGAAAAATTCCTAGCTAATAACTCGCTAAAGGGAATCATCAGAGGTCACGAGGTCGTTGACGCGTTCAGAGAAGACCTCGGCGGAAAGGTGATCACGATATTTTCCAGCAAATATCACGGAGGATCTGCAGGCGTATTGATTCTCGACGACGATAAGATGGAGCAGGTTAGACTATGACACTGTCAGCAAGAACCGAGCTCAGCCACTCATACTCGTTCGACTCCAAGATAGATGCGATATTCAAGATCACTCTGGTCGCCGAGAGGCGTACTGAAGCGAAAGGGTTCCACCACATAATAGTCCTCGACACTAGCAAGTCGATGGATGGCCAGAAAATCGAGCTCGCAAAGAACGGTGCACAGGAATACGTGAAGAGTATTCCTTCGGGAAACGTAGTTTCTGTCGTCTTGTTTTCAAGCACAGTCCAGGCTTACCCTGAAACCCGACTTTCAGAGGTTCTTCCCAAGATCAGAGCGTCGGGTCTGACTGCTCTCTACGCTGCACTCCAGTCAGCGTTCGAAATAGCACAAAAAAGCCGGCTTCCAGGATGGATCGTGCTTCTTACGGACGGCGAACCCACGGACGTCACGAAGCCCGAACAGTACTCGAAACTAAAGATGCCGACTGGGTTCCAGATGATCGAGTTCGGGATCGGCGCCGACTATAACCAGTCAATCTTGAAAGCTCTCGCAGACGCATCTGGCGGAACGCTCCACAACATCACCGACGCCCAGAAACTCAAGCTCCCCAGCCTAATGCAGGAGAGCGCGGTCAACGAGGTCGGTGCCAGAAACATAAACGTAGATTTCGGAACTTCCGACGTAAAGATCCTCAACTACAAAGGACCACCGGTTGCAATCAATGCTGTGGAAACAGTTGCAAAGATATGGGGCCGAGTCCCAATACCCGCAGGATTCAACGGGAGACTGCTCAACATTCAAGTCACGTATTCTGATACGATTGACGACAAGAAGAAGACCATCAACGCCCCAGTCGAGGTCAGACTGGCAAAGAACGATGAGCAGTTCTCAGAAGGAATCAACAACAACCTCACCTCGGAATTCACATACTACCAAGGGCTGGAAGAATACTACCAGCATCTCGCCGCTGGACAACTGAAAGAGGCCACCAAAACCATGAACCAATTATCCGCGAATGCAGAACAGACACGGCGCACCGACCTCATCGAGGCGACAAAACGACTATCCGATCAACACGAACAAACCCTCAAGCTTGGAGGAAGCACTGAGAGCACCAACAGATTATTGAAGGAAGCAGCCAGCGAGACGACGAAGAGAACTAGAGGAAAGTAGACTACTCGGTATATCTGAGGGCTTCCGCTGGTGGAATCCTCGAGGCTTTGCGGGCTGAGCTGATCACGGACAACATTGCCAAAGCGTATGATGCCAAGGAGATTTCGATAATCTGCGTCCAAGGGACCACAAACGAGAGGCCCGAGTTGGGCTGGGCCGTAAACGCGTAAGCCAAGTCTACACCCAGCGAAACTCCGATCATGATTCCCAGAAAGGCAATGTAACTACTCTCAACAAGAAACGCCAACATGACCATTCTCTTTCTGAAGCCTAGGGCGCGAAGAATACCAATCTCATTCCTCCGTTCAACAACTGAGCGTATCGATATTATTCCGACGCCAGCAACTCCAACGACTAAGCCCAAAGCCAGGTAGCCCTCGAACAATCCGAAGAATGATAGGAAAATCCTCTCTCCTTGCTCAATACTCACTTCGATAACGATGGTCTGCATACCTAGCTGAATGAAGTCCTTCTTCAACAGGTTCGCAACATTAACAGGATCCAGACCCTTTGCTACATTCACAAACCCCAAGGTACCGGAGTCGACGTTGAACGAGTCTTTCAGAAGCCCCCTTACCCCGACTATTCCGTCAAACAGTCCGAGGAGAACCCCGAGAACCTTTACCGGCCGCACTACCAAGTTCCCAGAAGGCCTAGCAGCGAGCACGAGGTTGTCTCCAGGGTTCGGATGTCCGTTTCCCGCAAATGACACGGACCATACGACGTAGGACTCGTTGCTTCTGACAGCATTCCAGACCTCTGTAGCGGACGCGTAGCCAGCAGCCAGGCTGAGCATCTTGAACGAATTCGTTGTGAAGAAATTATCAGTTCCCGGCGCGTTCGGATCCGCTCCGACTAGAAGTGTGTACGGGAAATCCTGGGACATGGACGAATCATGTGCCACCTCGAGCAGAAGGGTGCTAAACGGGATGACTGCTGAAACCTTGCTGCTCAATGTTGCATCAGCCATCACTGACGAGGTCAGGTTTGCTAGCGGGGCTGTGTTAGTGGCAATATCGTAGCCACCAGATTGATCTTTGGCGCTTTGGGCGAGTGACGCGTTCAGCTCGGCTTGGATGGAAGCGACAGCGGACACGGTGAACAGGACGAGGGCGAACATTGCGACGGTAGCGGCTGTTCGGAATCGTTTGTTCTCAGGATATGAGAGGGCGATCTTGAAGATGGCTGTGAGAGTTCGTCTTTTGCGAAGGAGGAAGCGCACCGCCTTCAAGGGAAGATCGGTATTGTACATTACAACCATAACGGCGGCGACGACCATGATTATTCCTCCGACTATGAACACCTCCGGGCCGAAACTGTAGTTCGAGACCAGCGGGCTGTCAAATGACAGGCTCGGAACCGCCCACTGTACAAGGAGCCCGAAACCTGAGAGGGTGAAGGCGTAACGGTTGCGGAGGACCCTTGACAGGACGAGCCCTGCACCGAAAATGACGAGGCTGGGTCCAACGAGGGCTTCTATGGCCGACTTCGCTGCGAATGATGCCTGGAAAACTAAGATTCCTGCGAGCGCCATCGCGAGGCCAGCCACAAGTAGTAGGGTGTAGGTTCTCTTTCCCCTTGGCGGTTCGGGAATGTTTCGTATCGCTCTGATGATGTTGAGCTTGCTTATACGCCAGGATGTGAGAAGGATCGTAAGGTAGGTTATCAGAACTCCTGCGGTGAAGGCGGTAAACAGTGACTCTGGGGAGACGGTGAAGCTGCTGAGAACCAATGACTCGTTCAAACCCGTGATGAATGAACTGAAAATGTTCCCGATCGCGTATAGAATGCCGTATGCGACGCCGATTCCTACTAGTACGCCGACGATTGAGGCGCCGGCGGAGTAGAGACTTCCTTCAAACAGGAACAGTTTGGTCAGCTGACCCCTCCTCATCCCCACTGCCCGGGCCATTCCCATCTCCGACTTCCGCTCTTCAGCTAACATGATGAAAATGTTGAGAATCAGAACGATGCCGGCCAGGATTGCGAAGGAGCTTAGAATGAGAAAGAACATGGAAAGCTGCTTCGCGCCGCTGCTGGCGTTGTCGACTGAGATCTTCTTCTCGGTAAATGCGCATGGGATCGCAGGAGGCGTCACGGCCATCAAAGGGTCTGTCTTGCAACCAGTTGATGTCGAAGTACTTGTCGATGGGGTGGTCGAGTATAGGTTGTTCAGGGTCTGATTTGCCGCCTGAGCCACGGCTTGGCTGTATTGAATGGACCCCCTTAGCCCTCCAATGTTCGTAATTGCGATGTAGTTGGCCGAGTTGAGATGGCCAGTAAACTGTTGAGCTATGCTAAGCGTGACGAACACGTCGTCTCCTTGTGTGAACGAGCCCCTCTCGTCAGACGCGGCTATTCCTACGACTGTGAAATTGAGATGTTGAGTTGTGAGGCGTTGCGCTGAGTAGACGGTAAGCGTGTCTCCTATGGTAGCGTTTAGGTCTCGGGCTGCCTTGTCGTTCAGCACAGCCTGGGTGTCGCTGAAAGTGGACGGGATTACTGATCCGGATGCGGAATGAAAGTCCCCCAGAACATGGGACGCGTTAGAGAAGGTCCCGATGAGCGCTGATCCTGCCTGGACTATTCCCTTGTTAGTATCGTAGAGGCTGACTGTCTCGATTATTTCCGGGGTGACCCCTACTACTTCGGGTCCTGCGGAGGGATTGTTGGAAAGACCTGTCGAGAGGCTCTGGTAGACATTGTAGCCGAAGTACTGGTAGGCGGACCCTTGAAACCCGATCGTGGTACTGTTTCTCGCATAGACAACTTCATCGGCGTGGCCGTAGCCGAAGTAGGCACCACGGGTGAAAAGCTCCGTGAGAGTGTCTCCGGTTACCAGGGACCCGGAGATCATCGCCGTTCCGATCATTAATCCTGCGATGACCAGCGCCATGTTGGTCTTCCGCCGGGTAAAATTGCGTAGCGCCATTCTGAAAGTAAGCCGATCCCGAAGCATCGTACCTAGCGAAATTAACAACAGCACAACTATGACGTAGACTTCAAAGCCAATGATCGAGCCGCCAACAATACTACTAAGACCGCCGAACCAAAGGAGCAAAGCAGTGAGACCAATGATAAATGAAGAGAAAGAGAGCACTTTCCTCGAGTATCGTCCTGCTCTGCTTGTAGGCTTGGCCCGGGAAAACAGATAGGATAAGTAACCGGCGCCAAGACCCAAGACCAATAGTCCCGTGGACTGGACTATAAGCCAGGTTTGGTTTTCGGAGACAAACTGGCGCAAGAAGAAGTTGTTTTGATAGTTCAGATAGAGCGCGAATAGCTCCCCGAGAGCGACTACAAGGAGGAAGACAACTAGACCTAGGAGAAGTGATCTTGGGTGCGACCTAGATTCCGCCGTTGGCCAACCGCCCCTCTCTTCAGGACTTCGTTCCAGTTGCGGTCTCTTTCTCTATCTGCCCACTCCTCATCGAGACTATTCTATCAGTCTCCTGCGCAATAAGCGAATCATGGGTAACTATGACGAAGGTCAGTCCATAATCGTGGTTCAAGCTTCTCAACAACTTGACAACCTCCGCAGAATTCTCGGAGTCCAGATTCCCAGTCGGCTCGTCGCCCCATACTATCGCGGGCTTGTTTACCAGAGCACGGGCAATGGTGACGCGTTGCTGTTGGCCACCGCTAAGCTCCATGGGCTTGTGAAGTCGCCATTCCTCCAGCCCAACCATCTTCAGAGCACTCAAGGATTCTCTGTGGGCTTCGGCCTCAGTAACACCAGCAAGGAGCAGCGGAAGCTCGACGTTCTCCTGTGCGCTTAGCACGGGGAGAAGATTGTAGGCTTGAAAAATGAAGCCCATCCTTCGAGCCCTGAATCCCGCCTTTTGATCATCGGACATGGTCGCCAGGTCAACGCCCTCGATAGCTACCTTGCCCTTGGTGATGTCGTCAAGCCCAGAGAGACAGTTGAGAAGGGTAGTCTTGCCACAGCCCGAAGGGCCCATTACAGCCACCATCTCACCCTTTCGGACCTTGAGGTCGAGACCCCTAAGAGCTTCAACCTTCAACGTACCTGTCTGGTAGACCTTCCAGACAGATTCGGCCTCAACCATCGATGGACCGTCGGGAAGAGCCAATCACTTCAACTCGTGCGATTTTTCCTCCGCCGGAATTGAGATTGAGCTTTAAGGACATTGCGACATCGAGGAAGACAGACTTGGTCTCACGCGCCAGCTGCACGCTGCAAGGCGAAGGAATCTTGGAGAGTTAGTTGTGAGAGCCTCCTCTGAAATGGATGTCTATATGGCTTGGTCGAATAAAGAACGGAATAAGGAGGAGGTAGAGTACTAGACTTATCCGAGTATCCAGAAATGAGAAAGCGATTCCGAGCAGGGAAACTGCCGGCCCGATAATAGTTCGCCTTTTGGCTAGACTCACAATGTGAGGGTCTAGATCTTTCTCTACCAGACGATGCTGGCTGGTTGCGTACCACCATATACCATAAAGTGCCAGCCCTGTGGCTGCCAGATTTGCACCATAGACTCGGACCGCCGTAGGTGAGAAAGGGTAGAGCCCGAGCAACGATGTGGAAAACGGTACGAAACCGATGGTTAAGAGGAAGAGAATATTGACCCACAAGAATACCCTGTCAGTCTGTTTGATATAGTGAAACTGGTTGTGGTGGCCAATCCAGTACACCCCCAATACGACAAAGCTGAAAGCGTAGGCGAGATAATTCGGCCAGAGTCCTAGAATCCTGCTCGCAAGGTCCGGCTCAGAAAGGTTTGGGTCAGGACCTCTGAGTCCTAAGACTAGGACGGTCATCACGGTGGCGAATATTCCGTCTGTTAGTGCTTCAATACGGGCTTTTGTCAATCCCGCTTGTATTATCCCGGAAAAGCCCAATTTCTTTGAGAGGGTGCTACTGCGAAGTATGCTTAGCTCTTTCCTAAGCCAACTATCGACGAAAACCTCTTCTTCTCCAATCCGCAGGACCCTCGTAGAAAGTGCTGATACTGCTCGCTATTGGTGACATCGCACCCAATTTCCACCTACCAACCAGCGATGGTAGTTACATTGCTCTGCAGGATTTTCTTGGAAAGAAGAACGTGGTGGTTTATTTCTATCCGAAAGACTTCACTCGTGGCTGTACAGCCGAAGCCTGCAGCTTCCGGGACTCATACGAAGCGTTCAAGGATCTGGGTGCAGAAGTGATTGGAATAAGCTCCGACAGCCGAAACTCTCATCGAGACTTCGCTCAACAGCATCACTTGCCTTTCGTTTTGCTTAGTGACGTGGACGGTTCGGTGAGGAAAGCCTACGGGGTCAAGAAGACACTGGGCCTTTTTGCCGGCCGAGTGAGTTTTGTAATTGACAAGAAAGGAGTTATCAGACATGTCTTCTCATCCCAGACTCGCGCAACCGCACACGTCGAAGAGGCTTTGAGCATCCTAAAGTCCCTGAGCTAGGTTATCGCTAACTTTCGGGGCACTCAAATAAAGATTCCGCGTTCTGATGAAGATTCTAAAGAGTTTTTCAGATCGATTTTGCCTGAGGATCCCCGTATCACGATTCGGCCGATGTTCGGAAACATATCCGCCTTCGTTAACGGAAACATGTTCGCTGGGCTATTTGGAAACGACCTATTCGTACGATTGTCCGATGAGAGTCGTAAGGAGCTCTTAGAGGAGAAGGGCGCTTCACTGCTGGAACCAATGAAGGGAAAACCCCATGAAGGAATACGTCTTGATCCCGAAAGCCTGGCGAAACCAACATGAGACTGTCCGGTTGTGGGTCGTGAGGTCGCCAGACTGGACCAGTAGGCTGCCTCCGAAGAAGACGAAAAAATAGCCTCATCGTCTTTCTAACACGGAAAATATTACGCCACTATCTGGGCGGTAGCATGAGGTGTTAAGCGTCCATTCATCGCAAGAATCTCATTATCGTCGAAAGACAGCGTTAATCGAAGATTCACGGTGGCACCAGGAGAACTCTGGAATCCGCCCCCAGTTACAGAGACTTTGAAGAAACCGCTGGGGATGACGTAGGTCACATTTCCAATATTAGAGAAAGTAACCACTGCAGCGGACACTGGAAAGCGAAGCTCGTCGTAGGTTCCTGTAGCGAGTCTCGCGCTACCTAGAGTCTCCGGAACGGTCAAAACCGAAATCATGTCAACCGTTTTCTGAGATCCAACTATCGTGTACCAGCTACTATTGCTAGGGTTTCCAAGGCCTCCTTGATGGATCTCCATCCTTGCGAAGGTAAGATAGATGTGTAGGACGCTTGGGTCATATTGCCGACCGCTCCCGGGCTGTGCCTGAGGCGGGTCGGAGATACTCAAAACGACCGTTCCCTGAACATACCTTGTATAGAAGAAATAGCCTGAAACCGCGCCTATCATCAGTATCATCAGAATAACAGCCGCCGTGCCCTTTGCCATCGCTTCTTCCCGATCGAGCAGGCCCTCGTTCCCACTAGAAGAGCACCTCGGTCAGCCCTTATCCCTAGCATAACCAGAAATTACTCAATGGAGTTACAGCGAAAATAGAGTCGAATCCAATTCGCAACCCATCGAAACCATGGTCCCGAGCCCGTTTCTTATCCGACCGAGAAGGCAGCTGTCGAGAGGCGAATGTGCGATCATTTGGCCTTGCAACCGGGAGGCGTTCCACAACACGATTCGAGCTACACGCCTAGAATTCCTCCTTCAAAGCCAGAGCTGAGAGCCAACAGACGCCACGTTTAAGAGACGCCCAGAACACCTTCCACCGCTGAAATCTAATGGAATCATCAACAGTCACAACCCGACCCCAGCCAAAACTACACAGCCTAGTTCACTTCGAAATACCCGCCAGTGACCCCGCAACCGTAAGCAAGTTCTACGAACAGCTTTTCGACTGGAAGTTCTCCAAATGGGGAGAACAAGAATACTGGCTCATAGCTCACAAAGACGCACCTGCAAACGAGACCATGGGCGGACTCTTCAAACGCAACACCCCAAACGACCAATTCGTCAACTATTTCTCCGTCAACTCCATCGACGAATCCGCTACAAAAGCCACAAGCCTAGGTGCCCAAGTGGTCACTGCAAAACAGGAAATCCCAACTGTGGGATACTTTGCAGTTCTCAAGGACCCCGACGGGAACATCTTCGCCTTGTTCCAGTCCACAGGCAGAATGTAGGCCCACAAGCCCTATTCCAACCCACCTCCCTCCTTTCTTTAGATTCCTACAGAAGACCGTCCGGATTACCCCGATTCTTCAGAAACCCTACCTGAGCATCGACAAAACTCGGATACGCCCCAAACATTTTTCACTCCCCCAACAAACAGTATCCGTGGAGCGTGCAAAAGCGCAATCGGCCGAGGTAGTGCAGATCCAGGACTCCAATAGAGTCCGGATACTACAGTTCATCAAGGCAAATCCCGGCACCCATCTGAGAAAGATCAAGAGAGAACTCAACCTAGCCATGGGTGTCA
>Ga0209802_1002702_pt1 | contig 12199 bp, 7 predicted proteins | sample GraSoiAngelo_129_FD_185886 | JGI IMG/M metagenome (GOLD analysis project Ga0209802, IMG submission 185886) | Grasslands soil microbial communities from the Angelo Coastal Reserve, California, USA - 14_0927_12_40cm (SPAdes) (version 2) | ecosystem: Environmental > Terrestrial > Soil > Grasslands ... | reverse complement strand
AGCGCGGAGGACGTCGACCGAGCCGTCGCGGCCGCGCGCAGGTCATTCGACAGCGGTGTGTGGCGCGACCTGCCGCCGGCAGAGCGGGCCAGGGCGCTGTGGCGGGTCGGCGACATGATCGAAGACAGGGCGCTGGAGTTCGCCCAGCTCGATGCTCTCGACAACGGCATGCCCATCAACGACGCGCTCCTCTTCTTTGTGCCGTTCGCGGCCGCTACGTTCCGCTACTACGCAGGTTGGGTCACGAAGCTCGACGGCGCGACGCAGGAGATATCGCTGCCAGGCAAGTACCTGAGCTACACCCTTCGCCAGCCGGTAGGCGTGGTGGGGCAGATCATCCCGTGGAACCTCCCGATCATGATGGCGGCCTGGAAGATCGCGCCAGCTCTCGCTTGCGGCAACAGCGTGGTCCTGAAGCCTTCGGAGGAGACGCCGCTCAGCGCTCTCCTGCTCGCAGAGCTGCTCCAGCAGGCGGACGTGCCGGACGGGGTTGTGAACGTGGTCCCTGGTTTCGGCGAGACGGCGGGCGCAAGGCTCGCATCGCACCCAGACGTCGACAAGGTCGCGTTCACGGGCTCGACCGAGGTAGGCAGGCTCATCGCGAAAGCCGCGGCCGACAGCAACCTCAAGCGCGTCAGCCTCGAGCTGGGCGGCAAGTCGCCCAACATCGTGTTCGCCGACGCGGACCTGACCAAGGCGGCGTCCGGCGCTTTCTTCGGCATCTTTTTCAACCAGGGCCAGATGTGCTCGGCCGGTTCGCGGCTGTTCGTCCAGGAAAAGGTTTACGACGAGACGGTCGATTCGCTGCTCAAGACGGTGGCCGAGGCGCGCATCGGTCCGGGCATCGATCCCGTGACGCAGATCGGACCGCTCGTCTCCAGGACGCAGATGGACCGAGTGCTCGGCTACATCAAGCTTGGCAACGAGGAAGGGGCGCGGATGCTGGTCGGAGGCGGCCGACCCGAGGGTCTGGATCACGGGAATTTCGTCCAGCCCACGGTGTTCGCTGACGTCGACGGCAAGATGCGGATCGCGCAGGAAGAGATCTTCGGGCCAGTGGTGGCCGCGATTCCGTTCAAGGACGAGGACGACCTGGTCGAGAAGGCGAACAGCACCATGTACGGCCTGGTGGCGGGCGTGTGGACGAAGGACGTTGGCCGCGCGCACCGGGTGGCGCACGCGCTGAAGGCTGGGACGGTTTACGTGAACTGCTACCACGTCGTCGACCCAGCTACTCCGTGGGGCGGTTTCAAGCAGAGCGGGTGGGGGCGCGAGCTCGGCCCTTATGCCCTGGATCTGTACACAGAGCTCAAGAACGTGATCGTCGACATCGGCTGACACGTTTTCGTCAGCGGCCCCGAATCAGAAGACCACAGGCCGGGCGATACTGGAGCGGTGATTCGGGGGGTTATCGCGGTATTCCTGAGCGCGCTGCAGCTTGCGACGGCCCCGGCGCCGGCGGCCAGGACAGCTCCCACCAACCCGGCGGACGTGTTTGAGTTCCCCCTGCCCACGTGGGCGCCTCACTGCCTCGGATTCGGCAGCCAATGGACTTACTGCAACGGCACCCCGCTTCGGGCATGCGCGTCGGGCGCTGTCTGGCTGCACACCGGGGCTGACATCGTCGCCACAGCCGGCCAGCCGGTGATGGCTGCCGGAGACGGGGTGATTGAGGGCTACCTGATCGACCCGACGTTTCGGGGTGGAGTCTTGATCCGGCATCAGACCAGCTCCGGCGCCGTCATAACGCAGTACTGGCATGTGTGGCTCAAGTCCGGGTACAGCGCCGGCACGGGCGTAAAACGCGGTGAGGTGTTCGCGGCGGTGGCGGACATGGGAGACAAGACGCACCTGCATTTCGCCGTCTTCAACGGAGATTTCGAGCCGCACGCCTGGAACGGTGCGCTGCCGCCGAGCGCGTGCTCGGGCTTTCCAGCGTTCCCCTATCGGTTCATCGACCCGACGGCGTTCATCGAGGCGCATCAGCCGGTTGCGCCCTTGGCGCGAGGCACTCGCATATGAGAGGCGTGGCGCACGAGCATCGTGCGCACCTGCAACACAACTGAATCGGGCGTATTTAGAACGTCCCCTGCGGTGAACCGCAGCAGATGCACGCCGGCGTCGAGCAATCTGTTCTGACGGCGGTTGTCTTCAGCCAGGCTGTTGCGATGAGTCCCGCCGTCATACTCGATCCCGAGTCGTTGGCTTTCGTAGTAGAGATCCGGGCGGCCAACGAAACGGCCCGTTCGGTCGTGAATAGAAGCTTGCGCCTTTGGCCGGGGTAGACCTCCCAGCACGAGAACCATGCGCAATCGGGACTCCATTGGCGACTCCGCCGCTGGCTCAGCAAGTTCGATGACACGGCGGAAGGTGGTGATTCCTGGGCATCCGGCGTGGGCTCTCGCCCATGAGGTCAGCTGATGAATGCTCACCCGTCCAAGATGCAGCGCGGCATCGGCCATGACCACGGCTTCGGTGATGCGCAGCCGACAGCACACTTCAGCAAGCGTCCGCACAACTGAAGTCGTCGGCATCCCTCTTACGTCAACAACGTCGTCCCCTCCGAGAGGAGACCGGCGAACAGCGATGCCTGCTCGCGCGGACACCCCGACACCAGTTCGAACAGTCACTTCAATGGGATCGCATGGCGACACGCCGATTCCGTGCAACCACGCAGCGGTCAATCCCGAAAATGCGGTACCTGCAGGCAGTCGTCGTAACGCACCGGCCAGCGTCTCTATTGGAGTCTCAGGGAGGCCCGCCCATATGTAGGTGGAGGATCCGACACGTCTCCAACTAGCTCCTTCGAGGTGCCACCGACGCAGCCCAGCTCGCCGCGCCTCTTCGATGGTGAACGGCTTCCGAGTGAGTTCCGCCGGGACGAGGGGCTTACTGCCCATTTGGACGAGCATCAAACACGAGCGCCCTGCTCGGATACTCAGGGTGTTAAGCGCTATTCGTTTCCCGCCGTTGCCGGCGAATGCGGGATTGGCCGTAGCGCCAAGGCCGCGTGTGCCGGCAAGTGCGGGTTTGGGACGTCGATCAGGTGCACAGGACGAAGTTCCAGGAGTGGGTCACCTCGATCCGTAGCGCCGGCGTGTCCGATCCAGATACGCCGACCAACGTTTCCCGAACCTCGCGGCGAACGCGACGAGCCATTTGGGCATCCACCATCCCACCAGCGCACCCAGCGCGATCGACACGAGGATCCACAGCCACAGGAAAAGCGCGTGGGACATGCCCACGGTGATGTGAAGGGGCTTGTACAGCAATACGAAGACGATCAAGGACAACATCCCCAGCGCCCCGCCGGCGATCGCGCCGGCGATCGCGCCGATCGCGCGCTGGTGATAGATCTTCACTCGTCGTAGCCGAGGTTCGGGCGCAGCCAGCGCTCGACCTCGGCGGCGGTCATCCCCTTGCGGCGGGCGTAGTCCTCGACCTGGTCGCGGCCGATCTTGCCGACCATGAAGTAGCGCGACTGCGGGTGGGCGAAGTAGAGGCCTGAGACGGCGGCGGTCGGCGTCATCGCCCCGCTCTCGGTCAGCTCCATGCCGATCGACCGCGCGTCCAGCAAGTTGAACAGCGTCTCCTTCTCGGTGTGGTCCGGGCAGGCCGGGTAGCCGAACGCCGGCCTGATGCCGCGATACTTCTCGGCGATCAGCTCTTCGTTCGGCTGCTTCGGCCCCGTCTCGTACCAGGCGCGCCGCACCTGCTCGTGGAGGTACTCCGCGAACGCCTCGGCCAGGCGGTCGGCCAGCGCCTTGACCATGATCGCCCGGTAGTCGTCGTGCTCGGCGACGAAGCGAGCCGCAAGCTCGTCCACGCCCAGGCCCGCGGTGACCGCGAAGGCGCCGATATGATCGCCTTCTCCGGGGGCGACGAAGTCTGCCAGGGACAGGTACGGCTTCTCGTCTCCATGGTCGACCTGCTGCCGGAGCATCGGGAAGCGCACGCCGTTGTCGAGCGCCACATCATCGCCGTCGGTGCGAGCCGGCCAGAAGCCATACACCCCACGCGCGTGCAGCCAATCCTTCGCGATGATCTCGTCCAGCAGCTCCTGCGCGTGGCCGAAGAGCTCGCGCGCGGCGGCGCCTTGCGCCGGGCTGTCCAGGATCGCGGGATATTTGCCCTTGAGCTCCCAGGCGTGGAAGAAGAAGGTCCAGTCGACGTAGTCGCGTAGCTCTGTGAGCGACGGCTCGATCACCTTCCTGCCGATGAAGGGCGGCCGGGCCAGCTGATCGAATGGCACTCTCAGCCTCTTGGCGCGGGCTTCGTCCAGCGTGAGCAGGGGTCGCTTGGCCGATGTGTGCTGCGCGCGCAGCTTCTCCTGCAGCGTGTAGTTGTCGCGCTCGAACTTCTCCCGGCGGTCCTTGGCGAGCAGGTCCGACACGACACCGATCACGCGCGATGCGTCCAGCACGTGCACTGTGGTCCCGTCGTACGCCGGGGCGATGCGCACCGCCGTGTGCTGCTTTGAGGTAGTCGCACCTCCGATCAGGAGCGGGATGCGGAAGTCTCGCCGCGTCATCTCCTTGGCCACGACCACCATCTCGTCCAGCGATGGCGTGATGAGGCCGGACAGGCCGACGACGTCGGCGCCAAGCTCGACGGCAGTGTCGAGGATCTTGTCCACCGGCACCATCACGCCGAGGTCGTGGACCTCGTAGTTGTTGCACGCCAGCACCACGCCGACGATGTTCTTGCCGATGTCGTGGACGTCGCCCTTGACTGTTGCGAGGACGAGCTTGCCGCGCACGCTGCGGTCGCCCGACGCCTTCTTCTCGGCCTGCATGAACGGCTCGAGGTAGGCCACCGCGCGCTTCATCGCCCGGGCGCTCTTGACGACCTGTGGCAGGAACATCTTGCCTGCGCCGAACAGGTCGCCGACGACCTGCATGCCGTCCATCAGCGGCCCTTCGATCACGAGCAGCGGTTTGCCGTACTTGACCCGTGCCTCTTCCGCGTCCTCTTCGATGTAAGCGACCTCGCCATGCAGCACCGCGTGCTTGAGGCGCTCCTCCACCGAGCCTTCGCGCCACCTGAGATCCACCTCACGCTTCTGCCCCGCGCCGGAAACCGACTTGGCAAAGTCCACCAGGCGCTCTGTCGCGTCGGGTCGGCGGTCGAAGATGACGTCCTCGACCATCTCCAGCAGATCCTTCGGGATGTCCGCGTACACGACGAGCTGGCCGGCGTTGACGATGCCCATGTCGAGGCCGGCGCGAATCGCGTGAAAGAGAAACGCCGAATGGATCGCCTCGCGCACGCGGTCGTTGCCGCGGAACGAGAAGGAGAGGTTGGAGACTCCACCCGAGACATGGACCCTGGGGAACCGCTTCTTGATCTCGCGGGTCGCGTCGATGAAATACTTCGCGTAGGCGGCGTGCTCCTCGATGCCGGTCGCGATAGGCAGGATGTTCGGGTCGAAGATGATGTCCTCCGGCTCGAAGCCGGCCTTTTCGGTCAGCAGCGTGTAGGCCCGGCTGCAGATCTCCACCTTGCGTTCGAACGTGTCCGCCTGGCCGGTCTCATCGAAAGCCATCACGACAGCGGCCGCCCCGTACCTGCGCACCAGACGCGCCTGCTCGAGGAACGCCTCCTCGCCGCCCTTCAGGCTGATCGAGTTGGCCACGCCTTTGCCCTGGAGGCACTTGAGGCCGGCTTCGAGGACGGTCACCTTGGAGCTGTCGACCATCACGGGGATGCGGGCGATCTCGGGCTCGGTCGCGATGAGGTTGAGGAACCGGACCATCGCGGCCTCGGAGTCGAGCAGATCAGCGTCCATGTTCACGTCGAGCAGGTTCGCTCCGCCGCGCACCTGGTCGAGCGCCACCTGGACGGCACCGACGAAGTCGCCCGACTCGATCAGCCGGCGGAACCGGAGCGAGCCGGTGACGTTGGTGCGCTCGCCGATGACCACGAACCCCGAGTTCGGGCTGATCTCGAAAGGTTCGAGGCCGCTGAATCGAGTCCGCGGCTCGCGTCCGGCCAGGGGCCGCGGCGCGACGTCCGTCAGCGCCTCCCGGATCTGGCGGATGTGCTCCGGACCGGTGCCGCAGCAACCGCCGGCGGCGTTCAGGTAGCCCGCCTCGGCGAACTCCTTCAGCAGGCGGCTGGTCGTCGGCGGCTGCTCGTCATAGCCGCCGAAGGCGTTGGGCAGGCCTGCGTTCGGATAGCATGTCACGTAGACCGGCGCGACGCGCGAGAGGGCGGCGATGTAAGGGCGCATCTCGGTCGCGCCCAGCGAGCAGTTGATGCCCGCGGCGAACGGCTGCGCGTGCTCCACCGACGTCCAGAAGGCTTCGACCGTCTGCCCCGAAAGGTTGCGGCCGCTCCGGTCCACGATCGTCACGGAGATGAACAGCGGGATCTCCGGCGCGACCTCTTTGACCGCAGCGATCGCCGCCTTGCCGTTGAGGGTGTCGAAAACGGTCTCGATGAGGAGGATGTCGACGCCACCTTCCTTCAGGGCACGCGCAGCTTCGGCGTATCCGTCCCGAAGCTCGTCGAAGGTCACATCGCGATAGGACGGGTCCTCGACCTTGGGTGAGAGCGAGAGGGTCACGTTCGTCGGGCCCAGCGAACCGGCGACGAAGCGGTTCTCGTACGCGTCCGCGGCCTGTCGTGCGAGGCGCGCGCCTGCGAGGTTCATCTCGTAGACGTACTTCTCGAGGCCGTAGTCGGCCTGCGAGACGCGCGTCGCCGTGAAGGTGTTGGTGGTGATGATGTCCGCGCCCGCCTCGAGGTACCCGCGGTGCACCTGCGTCACCAGTTCGGGCTGGGTCAGACACAGCACGTCGCTGTTGTTGCGCAGGGGCTTGGGGTGGTCGCGGAACCGCTCGCCGCGGAACTCCTCGTCGGAGAGGCCCTTGTGCTGCAGCATGACGCCCATCGACCCGTCGAAGATCGCGATCCGCTGCTGGAACAGCTGATCGAGGCGCTCGTGGACTGAGGTGGTTGCTGCCACGGTGAATAAGAGTACGGGTCAGCCCCTCCGGCCCTTCGGGCCACCTCCCCATAAATGGGGAGGAGACTTTTGATTAGTCCCCGACTGGGCTCCAGACCTGGAACCGGCCGGCGTCGTAGAGCAGACGCCGGCCACTTGTGGGAATCGCATCGGCCGCCGCCTGGCGCTTGGCCCGGGTCGTGTTGTTGCCCAGGTAGTAGTCGCTGTCGATGACCACATACGAGCCGGCCTCCAGCATGTCCGGGAAGTCGTTGATGGTGTGGCGGTTCGCGAGCCACACGCACAACCCGGCATCTGCGTTTACAGGTGCGTCAGCCGGAATCACAGCGGCCGCGGCCTGCAGCTGGGCAACCGCGTTTGGCTTCGAGTAGACGTCGTTCCATGCCAGGAGGGCAGGTGGCACTCCGCCGGTTCCCCAACCAAGCAGCAGAGCAGGCAGCGCAGCGCCCAGCGCCATCGCGGGCTTGATCGAGACTCTTTCCACGAATCGACGGGCGCCGATACCTCCGGCAACCATGAGCGGGAACAGCAGCAGCATCACGTAATGCAGATTGATGATGTTCTGCGGGATGTGCTCGCTGAGCACATTGGCTACGTATGGAGGGATCACAAGCAGCAGCCAGCGGGGCGCCAGGAGCGGCAGCGCAAACATGGAGGCGATGACCGCGGCGACGATGAAGAGCGCCTCTGGCCTGGTCAGCGCCTCCGCGACGGCCAGCGGAGAAACGTGAATGTTGGGGTTGAGCCCGACCAGCCAGCGGTAGTACACGATGTCCGTGTAGCCGTAGTTTCGAAAGTGTTGCTGGACGATTCCGGTCCCGATGAGGAACCAGCCCCCCGCGAGATAGAGGATGAAGCGCCAGTGCTTCTTGATCTCCGGCGCACCGTAGACGCACATGAGGAGGGCGATTACGCCCACCGTATAAACCTGGTCCTCCTTGCACGCCAGGTCGAGCACGCAGAACGTCCACATCAATCCCCGGCGCCCGCGGATGCCGGCCCAGGCCGCGAGCAGGGCGAAGGGGAGGGCCATGTTCTCGGGGTGGAAGAAATCGCGCGCCGACTCCTGGATCGCGGCCCAAAACGGGACGGGCGCGGACAGGGCCACCGCGAGCCACGGCGACTCGCGCCGGTCGGCCGGGAGGATGGCGCGAAAGAAGAGGTATGCGGCCGGCCCGGCACCGGCGAGTCCGGCTGACGAGAAGATCAGTAACACCGTCGGACTCGGCCAGAGTTTTTCGATGGCCGCGATCAAGACGAAGATCAGTTCGAGGTGGACGCCGAGGAAGTTGGCCCGCGCGAAGCTTGAGTAGAACCAGTCGCCCTGGGTGATGCCCCAGATGACCTGCTGGTCGTACGCCAGGTCCCATGCGTCGCTGGTCATGCCGTACATGCGCTGCAGGTCGCCGTGCAGGGTCCAGGCAAAGGCTATCGCGGCCGCGAGCATCGGGATCGCGGGATAGACCCACCACGCTTCGGCGGCGGCCCGCTCCCGCGGCGCGCTTCTAATTCTGAGAGCGTCAACCGTCATCGCACTCGGAGCTTATCAAGGCATAATCCGGGCATGGCCCGCCAACCGGCTACCGACACTCCGCAGCTGTCCGTGATCGTCCTGGTGTTCAACGAGGTGGACAGCGTCGAACCGCTGCATCGCGAGCTCGTGGGGGTGGTCGAAGCGCTCGGCCGCTCGTTCGAGGTCGTGTACATCGATGACGGCAGCCGCGACGGCAGCACCGAGCGCCTGGGTCAGCTCGCGTCGCGCGACGGTCGTGTGCGCGTGGTCAGCTTTCGCCGCAACTTCGGGCAGACCGCCGCGGTCCAGGCGGGGATCGACAACAGCCGCGGCGAGATCCTCGTGTTTCTCGACGGCGACATGCAGAACGACCCGCACGACATCCCGCACCTGCTCGAAAAGATCGACGAGGGCTACGACGTGGTCAGCGGGTGGCGGCATGACCGCCGCGATGACATCACCCGCGTGCTGCCGTCGCAGGTCGCGAACTGGATCATCGCGCACGTGACGGGCGTTCATCTGAGCGACTTCGGCTGCACGCTGAAGGCCTATCGCCGCGACGTCATCCAGGACGTGAGGCTCTACGGCGAGATGCACCGCTTCATCCCTGTATACGCGTCGATGGTCGGGGCCCGGATCACCGAGCTCCCCGTCAACCACCGCCCCCGGACCTATGGCAAATCCAAATACTCCCTGTCGCGCACTTCGCGTGTGATGCTCGACCTGATCACGATGAAGCTGCTCGGCAGCTATTCGACCAAGCCGATGTACTTCTTCGGGTTCGCCGCGTTTGGCCTGTGGGCGATGGCTCTCGTGCTGGCGGCGATTGTGATTCTCCAGAAGGCACTGCCGCCCTACGTGTACGCGCACAACAACTCACTCCTGCTCCTGTCAGTCGTGCTGGTGATCGTCGGCGTGCAGTTCATCCTCATGGGGCTGTTGGCCGAGCTGTCGATCCGCACCCTGCACGAGTCGCAGGCGAAGCCCGTGTACGTGATTCGCGAGATCATCGAGAAGACTCCCCACAGGCAGCCGGCGACGAACGGGAGACCCGCCGTCAGAGCTCGGTAATGTGTGGGATCTGCGGCGTGGCTGGGGGAGACCCGGCACGCGGCCGCGAGCTGGTGGGGCGCATGTGCGCGGCGATGGTTCACCGCGGCCCTGACGACGAGGGGATCGCGCAGGTCGACGGCGTGTCGCTTGGCATGCGGCGTCTTTCCATCATCGACCTGAGTGGCGGCCACCAGCCGATGCACAACGAGGACTCGACCGTGTGGGTGGTGCAGAACGGGGAGATCTACAACTACCTCGAGCTGCGCGATGAGCTGATCGCCGCGAGCCACACGTTCGTGACGCAGTCCGACACCGAGGTCCTGGTTCATGCCTACGAGCAGTGGGGCGAGGGCATGGTCGAGCGATTGAACGGGATGTTCGCTTTCGCTCTTGTCGACCGACGCACCGGGACAGTGTTCCTGGCTCGCGACCGCATGGGCATCAAGCCCCTGCACTACGCCGTCGATGGGGACAGGCTCGTATTCGCCTCGGAGCTGAAGGGGCTGCTTCGCGATCCGGCGCTCCGCCGTGGCATCGATCCGGTGGCGCTCGACGAGTACCTCGCGTACGAGTTCGTCCCTTCTCCGCGCAGCATCGTCCGGGGCGTCAACAAGCTGCGGCCTGGGCACACCCTGACGTGGTCGGTTGCCGAGGGCAAAGCGCAGGTCAAGCGGTACTGGGCTCCGTCGCTGAACGTGGACGGCGGCGAGCGCAGCCGAGACGTCGACGAGGAGTGCGCCGAGCTGCGCGCGGTCCTGCGCGAGTCGGTGCGCAAGGAGCTGATCAGCGATGTCCCGCTGGGCGTGTTCCTGTCCGGCGGCATCGACTCCAGCGCGGTGACCGCGATGATGACCCAGCTCGGCGGCGACGTTAAGAGCTTCTCGGTCGGTTTCGCCGAGCGGTCATTCGACGAGGCGCCCTACGCGCGAGAGGTCGCCCGCCACCTCGGCACCGACCATCACGAGCTGACGCTCGAACCGGGCATGCTGCTCGGCCTGATTCCGAGGCTGCCCGCGCTGCTCGACGAGCCGCTGGGAGACGCCTCGATCATTCCCACGTATCTGCTCTCGGCGTTCACGCGAGAGCACGTGAAGGTGGCGCTGGGTGGCGACGGGGGTGATGAGCTTTTCGCGGGATATCCCACCCTGCAGGCGCACCGACTCGCCGGCTACTACATGCGCGCGCCGGGTGTGCTGCGGCATGGAGTCGTCGAGCCGGTGGTCAGGCGCATGCCTGTGTCGCGCAGCAACCTGAGCTTCGACTTTCGAGCCAAGCGCTTCGTCGCCGGTGCGGCTTACAGTGCGGCGGAGAGACATCAACGGTGGATGGGCTCGTTCGCGCCGGAGGAGCGCGCCGCGGTGTTGTCTCCCGAGATGCGCAGGAACGGCGACGCGTTGGCTGGCGAGTTCGATTCTTTCGATCCGCTGCACCAGGTCCTGATGCTCGACATGCGGCTCTACCTCGAGAACGACATCCTGGTCAAGCTCGACCGCGCCTCGATGATGGCTTCGCTCGAGGGCCGCGTCCCCCTGCTCAACAACGACTTCGTCGCTTACGCGACAGGCCTTCCGCTGAACATGAAGCTGCGCGGTTTGCGCTCGAAGTTCCTGTTGAAGCGTGCGCTCCGCGGGATCCTGCCGGAGCGGATCCTCAACAGGCCGAAGAAGGGGTTTGGCATTCCCGTCGCAGAGTGGTTCCGCGGACCGTTGAAGGAACAGATGCTGTCCGTGCTGTCACCTGAGCGCATCGCTCGTGAGGGGTTCTTTGATTCCGGCGCGGTGTCGGCGCTCATCTCGGACCACCTCGCCGGCCGGCGAGACAATCGCAAGCAGCTGTGGACGCTGTTCGCGTTCGAGATGTGGCATGAGGGTTACGCGGGACTCGGCTCCTGAAGCACCTGGCCTTCGCTGTTCCGCCGCACGTTCCGGACGCCCGGCACCAGCATGATCAAGACGCTCGGTACAGCAAGCAACACGGCCGCCACCACGAGCGTCGTCGGTATCCCGATGCGATCTGAGACCGGCCCCATGACTGCGAAACCCAGGGGCATGGCGATCAGCGAGAGCAGCCAGTCGAAGGAGTTGGCACGCGCAAGCACCTCCTGCGGGATGAGCTGCGGGACCGTCGCGAACCACACCTCGTTGAGAAAGGTCAGCCCGGCCCAGCCGACCACGCACGCGGCCATGATGAGAACGGTCGGGGTCGGGACTGCCAGCGCGAGCGCCTGCAGCGCGGCCAGCGTCAGGGCGAGGTTGGCGGCGACCAGGGGGCGGGCCGGCATCACGCGCAGGGCGACCAGGCCGCCGAGAACCTGGCCCGCTCCCATGGAGCCGGCGATGAGGCCCCACGCGGATGAGCCACCCAGGTGACGCACCGCGATGATCGGGCCGAGCACGAACACCGCGGTGATGGCGAAGTTCCACAGCGCGTGCGAGCAGAGGTTGAGGAGGTACCAGCGGCGGCTTGTGACCGCGCGCCACCCTTCCGCCAGCTCTTGCCAGAAGCGGCTTTGCGCAGGGGCGGCTAGAGGCGGGATCTTCAGCAGCGCGAGGGAGAGTGCGCTGACGACGAAGGTGATCGCGTCGATGACGAAGACCCAGCCGGGACCGACCAGGGCGACGAGGATTCCGCTGACGGCAGGGCCGCCCACCTGGGTGAGGCTT
>Ga0209802_1002697_pt1 | contig 12212 bp, 13 predicted proteins | sample GraSoiAngelo_129_FD_185886 | JGI IMG/M metagenome (GOLD analysis project Ga0209802, IMG submission 185886) | Grasslands soil microbial communities from the Angelo Coastal Reserve, California, USA - 14_0927_12_40cm (SPAdes) (version 2) | ecosystem: Environmental > Terrestrial > Soil > Grasslands ... | reverse complement strand
AAGGTTCATACCTCTCACGTACTCGCCTAATCGATCTATTCTTCTGGTAATGTATCTCATCGCGTACAGGAAGTACAGCATAATGAGGGAGAGAAAGAGAGCGTCATCGAGGATTAGGTTTCCAATTCCTTGCGGAGGAGCGAGCACGTAGTCTATTGTCGAAAGTATTTTTGTCGGCACGAAGCTTACGATAACGGCGCCAAGCCAGAACGGTAGTCCTCTAAGAAACCCGCCCATCGGAAACCCGTTCGAGGCGTCGCGGTGGCTCAGCAAATCTGCCGAGAAGGGTCGAGACGCTTAGAGAAGAAGCCTTGCTCTGTGAAAGGGACACGACGGGATCCCAGACGAGGACTACTACGGAAGACCTGTTCAAAATAGATTCAACTCTGTTGAAGTTTTGGCGCCGCCGAGAGGGTTCGAACCTCTGGCCGGGCCCGTCCTATAGGCTCTCTGACCAACGGGTTGCTGCAGTGGCTTTCTTTAACAGCTTCAGCCTCAGCTTGGAACTGAGCCCGCTGCTCTACCACTGAGCTGTCGCCCCTGATTGAGGGAACGGCGGCCCGCTTCTAGCCGGCGGCAAAGGCAATCCGGAAACTCCGTTTATTAAAGGATAAGGCTGTGATCTCGAACCAAAGAGTACAGATTCTAGGAAACCGGGAGCATCTTCTTCGGAAAGAATTGTCTGTACGGAAGGAAGAGGGCCAGAAGAGATACCACGACAAACACGATGGCTAGAAGGATCACCATTACGGACCCTGACAACAGGTACACGTTGAGCTGAGCGGCCAAAATTCCAATTGGCATAGACCACGACACGTACCAGGCCCATTTCTCCCCCCTCCTAAAACTCGTCAGTGAGACGACCATTCCGAAAATAGCTAGGCCAACCCCTGAGATTCCGTCATCGATGAGTGTGGAGCCGAGGAAACTAGCGATTCTCGGATTCGTCGAGGCCACCTGACTCCAGCTCATACCAGTTGAGGTCTGTATCGCGGTCTGTGCCCCAGGCAGGCACGCTGTGCAGAAGTCTTGGAGACTCGGGAAAAAGTCGCGCACCGATAGGACGAAGTGGAGTGCCCAGAATGCGAAGAGAAGGGTCCACGCATATTTTTCGTAGGCCTTAGGAGTTCTGACGTTGGCCATGTGATTCTCGGTAACGGCAACCAGTTAAACAGCTTATCCGTTTAGTCATCCAGTTTGGCTTAAAGAAGAAGAAGCGTTCTGAGACAGGGCTGACGGGATTCATTATTCACACGGGTTCTGAAAGCGGCTGTTACTGCCAAGACTGCCGTCATGGTCTCCGAGGCCGACGCTTAGACGTGAAGTGTTCCTGTTGCACGATGATCGTGCAATCAGCCCCAGGTCACCAACCAGCACCGTACGCGATTACGGTCAAGAAGCCTGTCTCCTGGAGGAATCCTAAGGACCATCCAAAGTCGGCCCGCTCTTAGGACTCCCTGACTAGCTTCTCAGTTCTAGAAGAACGCAGCGACCTTTCGATTATTGGCGATGCAAGAGTCGTGGCTAGGACCGCCAACCCTGCAACCGGGTAGAGTTGTGAACTCACGAGCGCGGAATCGACTCCTGCTTTGGCGAGGACTAGTGAGAATTCTCCGCGAGGAACTAGTATGCTGCCAATGAGCAGCGGGGCCCCGGTTTTTGCTAGACGTGCGCCCAATGATCCACCGACCAGCTTTCCGAAGATTGCTGCTCCTAGTATGATGACTAGTGGGAGCCCTACGGACAGTGCAGCCCTAACATCAATGAGTGCTCCCATGGACAGGAAGAAGAATACGATGAAGGCTTCTTTGAGGGGCAGAATCTTCTCCCTCACATAACGAGAGTGTTTGACCGGCAGGAAGAACCCAGTCAACAAGGCTCCGATGCCTGGCGAGAAACCTAGATAGTCGGATATCACCCCAAAGAGGAATCCGAATGAGAGAGCTAATAGAAACGAGATTTCTCCAACTTCGATCTCGTACTGGCTTACTCGGTTAATGATTCTGGGACCGATATACCGGCTGAAGCCAAAGGTGGCAAGGAAGAGGAAGCCCGCCTTTCCAGTAACGTTCAGGAATGCTGAAGCCTGAACTTGACTTCCACTAGCAAGCTCTGGTGTCAGGAAGAGGAGGAAGACGGCTATCAGGTCCTCGACGACCATAACCATCATTATTGTAGCGGCAATGTTTTCGCCGTGTTCATGGGTACGGTCGGCGACGATCTTCGCTACGATTGCGGTGCTGCTCAAGCCTAGCACCGAACCTAGGAAGAGAGAAGTACCAACGTTCCATCCTGCAGCGAGTCCTGCGAGAACTCCGACTGTGAAGGCTACGAGAAACTCTACCGTGGTGAGTACTACGGCTTTTGATCCAACGCTCTTGAGATGGCGAGGATCTAGCTCGAGACCTATTACGAATAGCAGCAGAATTATTCCTAGGGTACTGAGAAAGTCAATGGCAGATGTGTCTCGGATTAGGCCGAGACCGAAGGGTCCTACGACCATGCCTGCGACTAGCTGTCCCACGATCATTGGAAGGCGAAGTTTGTAGAAGAGTAGACTGAAGAGGAGAGCCGCTGCGACCGCGATTGCTAGATCGAAGAGAAAAGTCGTGGTCATAAGTTGGGCTTGGTTGGATACCCGCTATCTACAGCTAAAGCACTTTCCGGGACAACGACAGGAAGATTTCGGACTCGATCCATTTGTGTTGATTACGATTCGAATACGTAGATGCTCTCTTCGAGAAGCTATCGATGTGGACCCAGATTCCACAAGATGTACGGACTTATTTCTGGGCTGTAGAGGAGCTTAGCCAAGAATGGCCTTCGACATAGCAAACGCAATCGTGGTTCTGGTTGGAGGGAACCCGATCCTCGTTGTCTTTCTGGTGAGCATAATAGGCAACATGATCCCATTCTTCCCTGTACCGTACCTGCTGTTCGTGATCACTATCGCGTCTGGCTTTCCCGGTCTGGGGGTTTTTCAGATAGCCGCTGTGTCGGCATTGGGCGCTTCGATTGGTAAATTCGTGAGTTATGGGTTGGGGTACGGTGCTCGGCGCGCGCTGGGCGGAAGCAGGGCAAGGTTCGACTCTTTCAGAAAACTTGTGGGTGGCAGCTCCTTCCTGCTTGCGCTTGTTTTCGCGGCCTTGCCCTTGCCTGACGATATCGTCTTTGTTCCTCTGGGGATCATCAGGTACAGTCCGGTCAAGGCGTTCATTGCGCTCTATTCGGGAAAATTCTTCCTGACAGCGGCGATCACTTACGCAGCAAGGAGCTCTCAGGGAGGCCTCGAGGACCTTCTAGGTGGAGGTCTCTATGTCTCCATACTGTCCGCCGTCATCGTGATCTTAGTCGCCATCCTGTTGATGAGGGTCGACTGGGAAGAGGTTCTCGTTGAAGGCCGACGAGGAATGATCAGGAGACTCTTGAAGGGAATTTTCAGGAGAAATGATCGATCAAAGAAAAAGTCGGACCTTTCACGTTGATTATCAAGCTTCTCGGTGAAGTCGTTCTTGGCCATCAGGAATGTCGCGAGAAGTATTGTCGAAGGGTCTGTTTGAAGGAGGCGAAGACGGTAATGCGGCCGCGCTGGATAATCAACTCGACCAGCGACGCGAGAATGAAGATGATAGAAATTGCGAATCTAGTCTCTACGAACGCTGTGGACACCAACCATAACCCGAACAGGAACAATGCATTTCTAACATCGTACTCCAAGTCCATCAGGCAAACGCAGGCATAGAGGGACTGAGCCATAGTCAGCAGCACCTCGTCTCTGTGAGCTGTTAGAGAGACCGGCCCAATTGATCCTATGCTGAGAGCGAAGATTATTGGAATGATTGCGACGAGGGCCGTCAGCTCGTTTACGGCGGATGAGACGAAGTTCAGTAGAGCCATGGGCGCCAGGTTGATCTTCCGCGCCCAGTGAAACGCGGTCACCTTCTCAGGGAATTCGGATAGAAAAGGGGCGATCCATTGAATGAAGAAGAATCCTGCACCGGCACCGAACAGGGCGACTGCGATGGTGTTGATTGAGTCGACGAACGGTGTGGAGATGAATACGAAGACCAAGCCCGAGAAGCTGAAGAGGCCTAGGATTGCGATGATGCGATGTTTTCTTGTTCTGAGCTCTACTATCGCTCGGGGCGAAGCGTCAAGCGCTTCCCTCGGATCCTGCCTTTCTGACGGCAGCCTCGATAACATCCAGAGATAACCCAGGAAGACGGCGAGGAGGACGAAGGTGTCGATGAGTTCTAGTGAGCCTCTGAGCCAGATCAGGACATAGTACAGGGTTGCTCCAAGCATGAACACAACTTCGATGCTCTGCTCCTTGCGCATCGCAATCACGTGCAGTCCGGACCGCTTATTGCCACTTCTCGAAAGCATAGCCGTGAAGAGTATCAGAGGCCATCCTAGGCCTGTGAGTAGCCTGTTCGCTCCGGTAAAATTCGCGGTGACGTTGGGAAGCCAGCCAACTGGATCTTTTCCGGCGTTCCAGGCGATGGCTCCTTCGACGAAGAATTCTGGAAGCGTCTGGACTATTGCTACAACCGCCAATGCAAGACCCTGGCTGATAGAGTACTGCGATGCCTCAGCCGCCCAGGCAATCAACATCGCTGCCGCAATCACCGAGGCGAAGGTGAAGAAGGCGAGAATTAACGTCAGGGAAGAGAAGGATGTGGATGAGGCTGCAAATATTAGAACAAAAGCTACGCCTACGATGCAAGCAATAGTGAGACCCGCATAATTCCTAAGGACTCTGCTCACTAGCCGGGTCTCCCAATTCGAATCGAACCGGGACGACGCTATTTCTAACTTCAGTAAACTAAAGCATTAGAAATTCGACTGTCGGATGCTCTGATAGATTACCATGCCTTATCTAGTTATCATGAAAGAGAATTGTTCATTCGTTGAGGTGACCATCGTTATCGTGTAGGGATATCCTGATTGGAAGACGAACGGAGTTCCGGTTTGAGTGCAACTGGTGGAGCACGCTGACGAAATCAAGATTGTCGCGTTCGCCCATGCTCTGGGCTGGAACGGGGTGGGTGGGTAGCCTCCTTGGGCCCAGTTGGCTCTAACGTACTGGTTACCCGTGTAATCCTTAACGTAGTAAGACGTCAGTGTTATGGGAGTGGTGCCGACGTCTCGGATGGAAAGGTTCACGACACTATTGTTTGAGAAAGACCAGTATTCCAGGCTAATCGACTCGGTCGCTACCTTCTGGGGGGTCGCAATAGCGCCGAATAGACCGGTCGCGTAGGCGTAGACCATTACAGACGCAATCACGACAATGAGGACCATGAGCACTCCAGCAATAATGGTGTCAATACCACTCTTGCTCTTGAAAAGACGCCGGAATCGCAATCTGTGGACCTTCGTGTTCTAAACAACGAGTAGAACTGGTATGTTGAAGCTTGTATCGTTACTGTTGAAGAAAACGCCAAGTTACACGTACACATGATTCGGCAACCGCTTTGTGAGGACGGCTCTTCTGCTTGGCTGACTGTTTCACTAAACATTAAAACTTCAGATCGCAGGGCACCGGCCGGAGGGCCCGTAGCTCAGCCAGGTTTCACATCAAGGGACTGAAAGAGCGGCAGGCTCATAGCTGCGGCAAGAGACACCTGACGGTCCCCGGTTCGAATCCGGGCGGGCCCACCACGGATTCACCTAGATTTTCCAGCGAATCCTCGGTTCGAGTTCGACAGGTTTCGCCTTAGTTTTCAAGTGAGCCTCTTGTCATTTTGCCCGCTTTATCCACGTCAGGAGACCCTTTCAAGTATCTCCTTCGCTCCAACAAAGATTGGGGTCGGCCCGCTGGGTAAATGGGGACAGCGCTAAAGTCTTAGGTTAGGCCTTACGCAGGCTCGGCGTTCCAGGTGCTGGCCTCGGCCCACTTCGCAGGCCTCGCGGACCCAGCCAGCGAACTGATCGTCAAGCTGTTCGGGATCCGTCACCCGAAAATGGTGGACGAACAGCGTTTTGGTATAGGGTTCCGCTCTAAGTATTCGAGAATCTTTCACCCGCCTCTGCAAGTCCAAGTAACCATCCAGCGACCGGTTAGTCGGCTTGGCACCAGCGAATCCGCGACGCATCCCCTTGAACGTGATCGCCGTCTTCGACACGGTGTACACGACCGGGCCGCATGCCTCCACGAGCCGCACAAACTTCTCGTAGAGCCGAACCACAGAAACCGGCTTCCCGCGCAAGTGATCTTCTACAGTCCACGACCTACTTTCCACAGACCCATACATTGTCAAATCCCAAGAACACGAGCATAATCGTTCGACGTCCGCTCTTAATATTCACGTAGCGCACCATCGCGCCATCCAGTGGACCGGACGGCAAAAATTATTGATGACCTGAAGCCTCTTAACCCCTATCCCAAGCGTGACCATGCCACAGGGTGGACAGAGGATGATCCATCAACTCAGGATCTAGGAGATTTTCGAGCACAACAAAGCAGCGTTTCATGACCGATTCCGCGATCACGCGGCGCGGATTTTGAGGTTCTATGGCTTTGACATAATCGCCATGTGGGAAGGGAGGATGGGGCATCGGGCGGAGTTCGTGTATCTGCTTGCGTGGCCTGATGAGCAGACGATGCACCGCGCTTGGGAACAGTTCATGGCTGATCAAGAGCGGAATAAAATCAAGCGGCTCACAAAAGCTCAGCATGGCGAACTGGTCGGGATGATCGAAGATCGTATACTCATCCCGACGAGCTATAGTCCATCGATTCAGCGGACGAAGCTCAACTGACACTGAGTTCGAGCAAGTTATGAAAGTATTTTGCAGCGGCGAATCCTAGCGGGCAATACCATACCAACATAGGATTTGTACTATCCAGCGTTGGGTAGGCCCTCTGTCTTGTGCTGGGGGGAGGGTGCTGCGGGAGGGCGATAGGATCGGATCAGGATGCAAACTTGCGCTAGCAGAAAGGCCTATTATCGACTGCCGAGGATTTCACTCGCATGGACACCTTAACCGTCAAATCACACATACCGCCAGGGTTCCCGGCGGTGACCCCTTTCATTACCGTGGAAGACCCAGGCCAGCTCGCCGAGTTTGCTAGGGCAGCCTTCGGAGCGGAGGAATTGAGAGAGCAACGGGGGACGACTGGCGATGGAAAGGTCATGCACGCAGCTTTTCGCATCGAGGGTTGCGTTATCGAGGCCGGCAGGGCCTCGGGCCAATGGAAGGCAATGCCTTCGGCCCTCCATCTCTATGTTCGCGACGTGGACTCTGCCTATGCCCGCGCCTTGAAGGCCGGGGGAGTAAGCCTTCACGAGGTGCGTGAAATGGACTATGATGAACGTGCCGCAGCTGTCCGAGACCCATTTGGCAACCATTGGTACATTGCCACCTACACCGGCGAGCGCGAGAAGAAGAGCTAGACTGTAGGTTCATTTCCTCACCTTTTCAAAATTCTAAACGTCGGAAAGCCAACGGGAGTTTCCAATCCGCCTTTACCGGGCCGGCAACAGTTACTGGGCACTTGATGAAATTCCACTTCGACACATAACGAAGTTGCCTAGCTTCCGAGTTTAGGTCCCCTCTTTTTCTTAAGTTCCGCGAAGTCGATCAAACCCAAGTAAACGGAGACGAGGCAACATAGAAATCTTCAGCATTGCCTGCAGTACGCCAATCGTTTCTTCAGTAGGTTTCGTCTTCGACGCTACAGGGCTTGAAATCCTACTCGTCTTCGGGAATTCCGACATCTCTTCCATAATCCACTGCGGGCTTCCAACTGCATTTGTCCGGCGTTAAGTGAAAAACTTGTTTTGGGAAGATCACAATCAGTTCGTCATCGCCGTAGAAATATGCATATACGGAACCGAGCTCCGCCAGAAGAATCGTGTCGGGCCCGAAAATAAGAGCGATTAAGTGGTAGGATTGCGACCTGTTTCCCAGGAATCCATTGCAGGCACCCCTATGGTCGGTGGTTTGCGTCGTTAACTCATGCACGACGGATCCTAGAAGTTGGGTGTGGCCTTGGATACACTGCTGCAGTAATGGCTACTACTACGGCATTGACGAAGCCCAAGCCGAACAGGTCTGCCTCTTCATGTGTTGAGTCTTGTCTTAGAGATGGCTTAGAGATGCACATGAAGGTTCTCGGAATGTTATGGGCTGGCGTAAAGACGCCACGGTTTGAATCGCACAGTCACGACAGCGCTCAGAAAAGAAAACCTCCAGCTGGGCTCAGAAAGTAGTTGCCGAGGCCAGAGTCCGATGGACAGGAGATTTGGGAAAAACTCTACGCTGCAGAAGAGGACCAGCAGACCAGAGGAGCAATGGAACACTCTTGGACAGACGGGGAGGACGGAGAGCTAGAGTTCGACCGGAGAGTTCTGGCCAGTTCTAAGGGTAAGGACGTGATCGACATTGGCTGCGGAACCGGCGAGTTCACCCTCGAGATCGCGGCCAAGGCGAAACGCGTTGCCGGAATCGACTTCTCGAAGAGAGCGCTCAAGAAAGCCGTCGAAAACTTACAAGTCAAGAAGCTAACTAATGTAGAGTTCAGGCTCACAAGGGCAGATGAGCTTCCGTTCTCCGATGCGCGCTTTGATTTGGCGATAAGCAGGAGGGGCCCGGCGCTCGATACGAGCGAGTCAATTAGGGAAGTTTACAGAGTACTCACGAAAGGCGGCCACGTTATGGTGCAGGGCATTGGGGAGAGTGACAAACAGAACTGGGTCCAGGTTTTCGGTAGGGGCCAAGTCTATCCGGCCATTGCAGAGTTCCATCCGGAGTTGAACGAGATGCTTACCAATGTGGGTTTCAAGGATGTCAGCGTCGAACAGTTCGAGGCGAACGAATATTTTGCAAGCGTTCAAGACGTATTGTTAAGGCTAGAAGACTCGCCGATAGTGCCTGATTTCGACAGAGAGCTGGACAAGCATCACATCCAAGAGCTTGTGAAGCAGTTCACTACTCCAAAAGGAATCAGGACTAACTCGCACAGGGTCCTCATCAGAGCCACGAAATGACCTATCTCCCTAATTCTCGAACTTCTAGTAATGGCTGACTAAACTGGCGGTCCCAATCTGACCCGAACCCTAACCATTATTGAGCTCGCTACGGTTCGCACCGGTAGATTCGGAGGCGGATCATCAGGGAATTATTAGGCATGGGTGTCATTTACTTCAAGAACCAGCTGGTATTCCTCACAGGGGCGAGTTCTGTGCAGATCTATGTTAGACTTCTATCTCGGCGGACACTATGGAGATTCCCCGTGCGATGACCATCGCAGTCGTTTCTATCCATAGCTTTTCTGCCGCCTCGGCCAGCTCTTCTCCAGTCGAATTCACAAAGCCTGCAAGAATGCCGACGAGTCTTTGGAAATCCTTTGGCTGCTCAGGACATTCGAACGCCCGTTTCCAGAACCAGCTTGAGGTCAGCATGTACCTCCTATTGAGCAAATAGACAAGTTTAGCCGCATCCCAGGCCATCCAGAACGCCCGTGTCCTTAAGTCGATGGGGTCTTGTTTGTAAGCAGCGTTTCGAACCGCGGCTAGGGACTCCGTTACGTTTAGTGCAGCATAGCGAATCGGTTCTGTGAAATCTGCCGCATCGCTCTGCCCGACGGCTTCGTCCAGTTTTTTCAACCAGCCACCTCTTTCGAAGAGGACTATCCGGTTCCGGTATCCGTCTGCTCGGATGGGCCATTCAGAGTCCACTTTTCGGGCTCCTTCGAGCAGTCTCGACTCCTTCGTGTAAGCGATGTCAACCACCAGACCGTCGTGAATCAGTTTCCTGTCCGGTAGCGGCTCCGAGCCCTCTTGGAATACGCAGAAAAGCTCTAGGTCCGAGTATGGGCGTTCAAGTTTCTTCGCCGTAGACGCGTAAATGCAAACAGCAAGCACAGCATCCTTGTACTTAGCGACGAGCTTGGCCGATATCTTCTCGGCCACCGCAATGCGCTCTTCGTGCGATACTCTCCTAAGAGAAGGAAACTCTGAGGGTCTGACTTCCATGGGCTAGCTCTCTAAAAAGAGCCGACTAAAAGACCGCTCGGTCATGCTTTTGATGACTTTCCGCAGTCCATAATCAATAGAGAACTCGGGCAAATAAATTACTCACAGAAAACTGGTCGCTAGCGTGGGTCGGAGGACTTTGGGAGCACTTGAACCGTTTTCGGTCTAAATCGCATTTAGAGCTTAACAACCAACATTACCAATTTCGCGCGCAAGTTTGAAGCAAGAAGTCTCAGGATTTATGCGAATCCGCAAGGGTTTCGAACCGGGAAAACGGATTCGCTTAAATTTTCAAGTGAATCCGGGCGGGCCCACCATACCAGCACAGGATTCGTATTATCCAACGTTGGGTAAGCGCTCTGTATCATCGATAGCTGGAACGCAGCAGATCTTTTATTTCACCATCAGGTGTTCGGACCCTCATGGCCGGGAGCGGTGGGTCCGCTAGAAAGCTGGAGTGGGTAGAGGCACGAGTAGAAAACTACGAGAAGATGAAGAAATTCTACAGGACCGTTCTCGGCTTGCCTCTGAACTTTGAGGAAGAACGCAAGGATTTCATCCAGTACAAAGTTGGCCAATCCAAGACATATCTGGCCCTGCTCGACACCGTCAAGACAGGAATGACCAAGGCCAAAGGTTTCGTACCGACGTTCGAAGTCTCGAATCTCGACCAGTTTGTCAAGCGTATGAAAGAGAAGAAGGTGAAGGTTGGCAGCAGGATAGCAGAAGGCGATCATGTCAGACTAGTAGATTTCTACGACCCCAACGGGAACATATTGCAAGCGTTCGAATGGAAACAAAACCCCAGGTGAACAACTAAGACGATATCCCGGCTAACCTTCGAGATCTTCGCAGCCCATCGTCTGTACACGATTCTTAACACATGCTTAGGCCAAGCATGGGACTAGATAGCTTGCCCGCTAGCCGAAGCTCTAAGAAACCGATGGAGGATCATCAGTCTCGCTTGTGATTGACGTTCCTAGCCGGCTATTACTGACACGGTGTTCGAGCCGAAATCTGTTACGTAGACACCGTTGTTCGCATTGTCGTATGCGAGATTCCAAGGCCCGTTGCCTGCTGCCACGGTGGAGACGACGCTGTTGGTCGAGGGGTTGATGATGGACACCGTACCGCTAGAATAGTTAGCCACGTAGATTCGCTGGTTGCCAGGATCGTAGAGCACTCCGAAGGGGTTGTTTCCCACTACGAGCCGGCTGATGATTCTGTTTGTTGAGTCGCTGATTACGGAAACGCTTCCTGTTCCAAAGTTTGCCACATAGACATTTCCTGTAGTGGGGTAGAAAGCAAGGCCCTCGGGGTCGCAGTAAGAGCAAGCTTGTATCGAAGTGACGACTCTGTTCTTTGAGGCATCTATTACAGTCACCGTCTGCGCGTAATCACTTGACGCATAGACATAGTTTCTAGCGCTGTCGTAAACAAGATTACTGGGAGAGTTGACGGCGATGCTAGCAACGACGGCATTCTTTGAGGGGTCGATTACCGAGACTACATTCGAGTATACGCTCGCTACGTAAATGTCATTGTTGACCGAGTCGTACGCTAGAGATACGGCGCCGAAGGGCACACTGATTGTCTTGACTATCTTATTCGCGTTGTTGATAACAGAAACAGATCCTGTGCTCGTCACATAGATTTGTTGGTTGGCAGGGTCGTAGAGAACTGCTTCAGGATTACTGTCAACCTGCAAGTTGGTGACGACTTTGTTGCTCCTCCCATCGATGACTGCGACTTTCCCGGGGGAATTGTAGGCTGAGCCGAGAACCGTGATGTAGACCATCTGGTTGGAAGGATTGTAAGCAATTCCATCCGGTCGGTCTCCAACGAGAATAGTGGCCAGCACGCCACCAGCGCCTGAGCTAGGCGGTCTGGTTGAGGCAACGTCGCCTATGAAGAGGGTTAGCGTCGAACTTGTTGCTAGGATCAGAAGGATAATCCGAATTAGATTGAAGCGTTTGGTAAGGATTTCCATGGGTCTTGAAGTCACTATTTCCGCGGTTAAGGCTTACGGCAAGAACATGGAGGCGTTGGTTTGGCCATGAAGGACGCGAGTTCGTCTCTAGCTTATCATGAGGCGACAAGGCATTCCCTGAGAGCCTCAGGGCATTTATCTGGGATGGACGAACAAACCATCAGTCTTCAAGATTTACTGGAATCTCCCCTCGATTTCTCTTCCCTGCAGCTTCCCACATCATCAGGAGCCAGTTCTGA
>Ga0209802_1002695_pt1 | contig 12219 bp, 9 predicted proteins | sample GraSoiAngelo_129_FD_185886 | JGI IMG/M metagenome (GOLD analysis project Ga0209802, IMG submission 185886) | Grasslands soil microbial communities from the Angelo Coastal Reserve, California, USA - 14_0927_12_40cm (SPAdes) (version 2) | ecosystem: Environmental > Terrestrial > Soil > Grasslands ... | reverse complement strand
CTAGGCGGCCTAACAGCCGCAGTTGCGATTGTCCGGCTTGCGGAACGGAAACCTTCGAGTCGAGCCTGTCGATTTCCGCAGTAAGCCTTCCGAGGGCGGCCTCCGCGACCACGCTCGAGATGCTGTCCGCCTTCGCGGGAGCGACTATCCGTTCCCGTGGCGTTTCTCCTGCCGCGGTGATCAGCGCGGCAGGCGCGCGCTCGCAAAGACCCAGGCACGAGCTGCGCTGCCAAAGGGCTTTTCCGTCCACGCAGGGCGAACCTGCTGGTCCAAGTTTGCGCTCGAGATCGCCACAGAGTGCTCCGGCGCCGCGCGTCATGCAGGCAATGTCGTCGCACACATGCGCGACGACTGGCGGCCGAGGCGTAAGCGAAAACAGCTCATAAAATGACGCGACGCCATGCGCTTCGGCAGGCGGCACGCCCAGTTGCAAGGAGGCGTAATTCAGCGCGCCTGGGCTGATCCAGCCCAGGCGTTCCTGGATCGCCTGCAGCACGGGAAGAAGCAGGTGGCGTTTCGAACGCGCCGGCAAGCCGTTGGAACGGGCGTGGCCGTCCGTAGCACCCAGCGGAGTCGCTTCGCCTGGGGAAGATGCAAGCTTTTCGAGCGCCGCATCAACAGCAGCTTCCTCCTCGGGACTTGCTTTATCCTCGGTCAGGTGCAGGTCCACTGGAGTTCTCCACGCACTTCTCGATGCGAATCGCCGTCGCCTTGAATTCCGACGTTCCCGATTTCGGATCCACGGCGTCGATCGTGAGATCGTTTGTCGCAATCTCATCGTGAAAATGCACCGCAAGAAATGCCAGGCCGGGCCGCAGGCCGGGGTCAAACCGCACCGGCGCGAGCACCGAGCCACGGCGGGAACTGACGCGCACTTGTTCTCCTTCGCAGACCTTGTAGCGCTTGCCGTCTTCGAGCGAAAGGTCCAGTGTCGCCGCGCGGCGCAACGGAGAAGGGAAGCGCCGGCTTTGCTCTCCGGTGTTGTAAGAATCCAAGTGCCGCCCCGTCGTCAGGCGGATGGGATATTCCTCGTTCAACTCATCCACCGGCGGCTCGAATTCGACGACGCTGAAAGGGGCGCGCGGGCCAATCAGCGGTTCGCGCCACAGCCGGCTGTGCAGATAGAGTTCGCCCGGATGCGACTCATCGTAGCAGGGCCATTGAATGCCGCCGAGTTCCTCAAGACGCTTGTAACTCATGCCCGCATGCATCGGACTCAGCGAACGCAGCGCTTGCGCATCCGGTTTGCCCCAATTGCGGCCAAACCGCTTCGCCAGTTCGTAGATGATTTCCATGTCGTCGCGCACGTCGTCGGGCAGAGGCACGGCGGCGCGCACGCGCTGCACGCGGCGCTCGCTGCTCGTCACCGTGCCTTCGGTTTCACACCACCCGGCGGAGCCGGGCAGGATGACATGGGCGAGTTCCGCCGTCTTCGTATAAAAGAGGTCCTGCACCACAAGGAATTCGAGCCCGCTTATGAGTTTCACGGCGCGGTGACGGTCCGCTTCGGAATCGATCGGGTTTTCGCCGAGAACGTAGAGAGTCGTGAGTTCGTCCCGCTCCATCGCTTCAAACATTTCGCTCAGATGCAAGCCGCGTTTGGGATCGATCTTCGCTCCGTAGGCGCGTTCAAATTTCGCGCGCAGCTCCGCATTCTCCACGTTTTGAAAGCCCGGCAGGCGGTCGGGAATCGCGCCCATGTCGCCGCCGCCCTGCACGTTGTTTTGCCCGCGCAGCGGATTTACGCCGCTCCCGTAGCGCCCGACGTGTCCGGTCAGCAGGGCCAGGTTAACCAGCGCCAGCACGTTGTCCACGGCGTTGTGATGCTCGGTGATGCCCAGGGTCCAGCAAATCTGCGCGCGCTTTGCTTTGGCATAGGCGTGCGCGGTTTGGCGAATCACTTCGGCGGGCACACCGGTCTCGAGTTCGGCACGCTCCAGCGCGTATTTTTCGACGCAAGCCCGGTAAGCGTCAAATCCGCTGGTCGCGTGTCGAATGAACTTCTCGTTGGCCAGGCCGGAATGAATCATCTCCCGGGCCATGGCGTTGGCCAGGCAAATATCGCTGCCCACGTCGAGCCCAAGCCACGTGTCCGCCCACTGCGCGGAGCTCGTCCGGCGCGGATCGATCACATAGAGCTTCGCGCCGTTGCGGATTCCTTTCAGCACATGATGGAAAAAGATCGGATGCGTCTCGCGCGCGTTCGAGCCCCAAAGCAGGATCACGTCGGTCTCTTCGATTTCGCGGTACGAGCTCGTCCCGCCGCCCGCTCCGAACACTGTCGCCAGACCGACGACGCTCGGCGCGTGTCAAGTCCGGTTGCAACTGTCGATGTTGTTCGTGCCAATCACCGAGCGCACGAATTTTTGGGCCACATAGTTCAGTTCGTTGGTGGTCTTCGAGCAGCTGAACATGCCAAATGTGCGCGGCCCGCGCTTTTCCACTTGCGAGCGGAATCCATCTGCCACACGGTCCAGCGCCTCGTCCCAACTCGCGGCACGGTGCCTCCCATTCTCACGAATCAACGGCGTCTTCAGTCTCTCTCTGTTTCCGTTATTCATATCCGGTCCCTTATGCGATTCTTTCGAATGGCCAATGCTCGTTTGCGCTACCCAATCCATTTGTCCCCCACATGATAGCGCTTTTCAGAGGCCCATTCCGCTTCGTTCGATTCCCGACGTCCGGTGGTCCAGTGCTTTGAGCTTTTTGGAAGCTACGCTCCCTCGCGAGAGCAAACGCCTTTGGCGAATAAGTATTGTTCGCTGCAAAAGACGGCGCGAAACCTCACGCAGGGGGAACCCGGCAACACCTACAGCAATGGCATCATGAGACAACTCGGAGCCCCTGGGACCGGACATGTTCCAGCTAGGAAGGTACGTTCGAAAGAGGCGAGCCCGTAGGTCCGGCGCAGCCTATGGCGGGATCAGTGCAGCCGTCCTCGAAAGACCTTCTGAACCGCCGCATCACGGACAACGCTGGAATCACGGGCGACTAGGATTTCACGCCGCAGTGGAAGACAGGAAATGAGAGCCGAGAAGGAACAGGCACGCGATGATGGCCTAATTCAATTCGTGCCGGTTGAGCACGCCACCGGGCGAGGGGAATGCCAGGAGGCCAGTCCGGCGGTGTCCGCTGCGGCGAATAGAGGATCACTCAATCGAGCGTGCTCCCTCGCTTCCTTGTCGAAGCGATAAGACTCGATGACATTGGCGACCACTCCCGGAAAATTCTCATCGCACGGCACAGTTTCCAGAATCTCTTCGCCGGCAACCGCATGCGGGCCAGTCTGGCCACCCGCGTAAATGGCCACGGCGTCCACGAGCTTTCCCTCGCGTCTGGTCTTGAATCCACGAAAGCCAATATCCGCCGCCTGATGGTTTCCACATCCGGCGGGACATCCGGACCAGTGAATCGTCAGAGGATTTCCCCTCGAACCGAGTGTTTTGTCGAGAGCCTCGGAAAGCGCGACGGCGCGGCTTTTCGTTTCGATGAGAGCAAGATTGCAGTAGTCCGTGCCGACGCAAGCCACCATGTTGCGCAGAAAGGGCGAAGGGCGCGGCGAGAACTGCTTGAGCAGGGGTTCGGCAAGCAGCCCGCCAACGGCGTCTGCGGGAATATGGGGAATGATGGCGTTTTGTGCGGTGGTTAGACGAATCTCGCCGTTGCCATAAATTGCGGCAAGCCGCGCAAGTTCGTCCAATTGTTCGGGATTCACGCGGCCGGTGGGGACGCACAGCCCCACCGCCCGTAATCCCTCCTGCCGTTGCCGTGTCACGCCGAGATGGTCAGCGTGCGAAGAGCTGCGCATGTCTCTCCCTTGAAACGCCAGCTCATGACCGAGGCGCTCAATCAGTTCCGCGCGCAAGCGCGATAGGCCCCACTCCTCGATAAGAAAAGCAAACCGGCACTTGGAGCGTGCCTCGCGCGGGCCGTGATCGCGATAGATCTTGATCAGTTCCACGACCACCGGCACGGCCTGAAAAGCTTCGACAAAAACGTTCAGCGGCGAAGCGACCGTGAACCCGCCCGAACCCATTTTTCCGCCGACCAGGACGTTGAAACCGACGCGCCCCGCTTTCTTCGCGGGGACCAAGGCAATGTCCTGTGACTCGGCGTGCGTGCAGTTGTCCGGACAGCCAGTAACCGTAATGTTGAACTTGCGCGGAAGGTTGGTGAACTGGGGGTTGCCCTGTTCGCCGACAATGATGCGGTCCAAGTCCTGAACGACCGGAGAAGCATCTAGTAATTCGTGCGGGTTCGCGCCTGCGAGTGGACAGCCGTTGATGTTTCGAACGTTGTCCAGGCCCGTTTGAAGCGAGCGGAGCTCGACGCTGCGCAGCTTCTCCCAAATTTCCGGCACGCTGTCGAGCGAGAATCCGCGCAGCTCGACTTGCTGCCGCGTGGTAATGTCCACGGCGCCGTTGCCCAGCCGGCGCGAGAGCTCGGCGATGGCGCGGAGTTGTTCCGACCGCGCAAAGCCGTTGGGCATTCGAATGCGCATCATGAACTTACCCGGTGTCGGCCGGCGATAGAAAACCCCAAGCCACTTCAACAGTTCTTTTTCCGCAGGAGTCAGCGATTCCGCCCCACGCTCCATGATTTGCGGCAAACATTCCAGGATGCGCAGCCCGTCACCCCCCAATGACGCCTTGTATCTTTCGACGACGTTTGCGGGAGCAGCGTTTTGGACCACCGTGAATGGCGCGTGTGCCGCAGATGAAATTCGCCCATCTTCCATGACGACCACCTCGGAGAAGCGTTCGTACGCTTCTTGGCAGCTGGTGGATTCATGCTGGCACTCCCGTTTGCAAGAGGGCAAACGCAAAGTTCTGCTTGCTTCGATTGAAAATTCTGAAAACTGGCGTGACGGGATGCCGGCTCGAGTTGGCTACCCCGGACATCTTGAGGGGCAAAACCGGTGCAAAGGAAGCAACCTTTCATCGGGTTCGTTCGCTGGCGGGAGCATGCTAGTTGGGATGGGGCGAAGCCTCGCCGGTGCGGTGTGGCGAAAATTCGTGCTTCGTTTTTTGGTAGGTCGGAGCTTCAGATCCCCCACAGGCTGTGCTGGGGATAGGAAGGCTGGCGCGAACGGTCACTACCTGAACGGTAACGATTTGAAATGGATGTGGTGCATGCTAGTGAGATCCGCAGCGCACTTGCACTTCCGCCGCCAGATCGGCGTCCATGATGGCCGTCCGGCCGTTCTGGGCGGAGCACACCTGCAGCGAGGTAATTCCCAAGGCGCCGCGCAAGTCCGCGCCGGTCAGATTTGCTCCATCCATTTCGGCTCCGCGAAAAACCGCGCCCGTCAAACTGACCCCGCGCAAATCCGCGTTCTTCAAGTCTGCATCCAAAAAAATAGTTCCTTTGCACCGTGCCCCGGTCAGGCTGGCATTTTCAAGCCGTGCCGAGGAAAGATCCGTTTGTTCGAGGCCGGCAAAAGACAGCACCGCATGTTCGAGCCGGGTGTCGCGCATGTCCGTGCGCGAAAGGTCGGTGCGTAAAAGCTGGGCGTTGCGCAAGTCGACCGCATAAAGCGAGGCACCGGAAGCCCGGGCGTTCGAAAGCACGGCACTTTCGAACGTGCCGTAGGAAAGATCCGCGAAGCGCAGGTCGGAAGAGGAAAAATTCGCGCCGGTCGCGTTCGCGGATACCAGCACCGCATGCGAGAGCAACGCGCGATCGAAAACTCCGGAGCGGAGCAAAGTTTCTCTTAGATTGGCGCCTCTTAGGTCCGCTTCGGAAAGATAAATTCCCTCAAGGTTGGCTCGCCACAACTTGGCGTTCACCAGAAACGCCCGGTAGGCGCGGGCATAGCGAAGGTTCATTTCGTTCAGGCGCGCGCCCGAAATTTTTGCGAGGTTGTCGTCGGTCCACGGCGTGCCTTTGGGAAGAGGCGTTGATAGCGAGGCTTCGGTCAAGTCCGCGTAGGGCCGATAGCCCACCGATTGGAAAACCGTGGCGGCCCAGCGGCGTGGGTCGGCGGCGGCGGATCCCGCCGGGCTGCCCGTTTTGTCCGAAGGCAGTCCGCGGTTTACGCCAAGGGAAATCACAAAAAGGATGCATCCGACGGCGAGCGCCGCACGCGTGGTTCCGAAAATCATGCGCAAAACGTTTTTGGATTTTGGCAGCCGGATGTCGCCAGGCCGGAGCACGCGCGACACTATGAAAGGAACACTTGTCGCCGTCGCCACGGCGGCGGTCACCAAAAAAACGTGGAGCAACGTTCCGCGAAAGTCCTGGCGGGTCAGGTACCGCAGCCAGAAGAAGAACAGCGTTACCGGAACAATCCAATATGCCAAGACCGCGGAGAGCGCCGATTCGAAAGCGGTCATGGCAGCACGCGATTCCCCCTGCCACCGGAAATGCCGCCGTACCAGACCCATCAAATACCAGGGACCATCTTTTTCGAGCGTCTGCCCGTCGGGAAACACAGCGGGCAAGGCCGCCATGCTTCCCCACAAACGCAACAGCAGAAAATGAAAACGGAGCGATAGGATCAAGAGAACAATGGGGCCGCCAAGAAAGAGCCCCGTCGTTGGCAGCAAATTGCCGAGTTTGGGGAAAGGAAGAGCCGAGGAGTTCAGCAGCAAGCGCACGTCGGTGGTGTAGATCATGAGCAGGCAGCAAAGAAGACTCAGGCCAACGGTCAGGAAATAGAACCAGCGCGCCACTTTCGTCGCGTCGCTGATGGCCTTCGAACTGTCCACCGCGGATATCGATTCGGGAAGCACCGCGTCGAAAAGATTTGTTCCGCCGAGGCGGCCGAACCACAATCCGTCGGCACCGTACACATTGGCGCCCATCAAATTGGCGCCTCTTAATTCCGTTCCCAATAGATTGGCACTTTGCAGATTCGCGCGAACCAGACTGGCTCCCCGGAGATTGGCCATCGAAAGGTCCGCACCGGCCAAATTTACTCGATGCAAATGAGCTCCCTGCAAATTGACGCCGGTCAAATCGGCTTTGGCCAGGTTGACTCCGGTGAGGTCGGCCCTCGCACCGGTTTCTGCGCCAGATTCCACCCACTGTTTGTGCTGGTCCAAAATTTCAGCGAGGTCGATGAGAGAAATTCCGACAGTGCCTTCTCCGGTGGAAGGCTCCTCAACAGCCGGAGGTTTTTCCATTGCCGTGTGATCGATCGAGATTTCCGTTTTCAATTCTTCCATTTCTTTGATTGCCTGGATTTCCGGAGCCATGCGAACACTTTCCCCCGATAGATTTCCTTCGCCCATGCGCACATCTGGCGGCGGATTCCGCTTGAATCCGCGTGAAGCCAGCCCCCACTTTCGAGTTCACCGCAGCTACTGCTCAGCCCTCCAATACTCTCGCACCTGCGCCATGAAAATCGCCTGACCAAAAGTACAGGTTGCCAGAGAGGTAACGGTCGAATTAGCGTCCGGACGGAGCGGAGGTATTCCTTGGGCGCGCCGATCTGCGTCGGTTGTAAAAGCAGGAGCCGCGAAAACTGTCGCGGCGGGCGCGCTGCCGATCGCGCTCCGCAACCGCGCTCAGAACAAGCAGGAACTGGCCAATACTCTGTTTCGGCGGGAAAGCCACGGCATGGCGATGGCCGAATCCCAAAGGCGCGACGCTCGGGGGCAAGTATGGCAGCAGCGATGGCCATTGCAGCTCGCGTACACGTTCATAAGATCTTTACAATCTGAAGGGAAACGATCTCGTTCTGATACAGGGACGACCTGCTAGCGTCTGCGTGCTCAAGTGATGCGCTCATTCTCATCAGAGCAGTGGCTTCAACTCGGATCCGATGACATCTGTGTATTCAAATCCAATGATCTTTTCGCGAAGTATGCCGTGGCGGTCATAAAGCATTGTCGTTGGAAGCCCCTCGATGCCGCCGAACTTATTTTTCACCTCGTCGGAGGCCACCGCGAGTGGATAACGGACTCCGAGTCTTTTGGCGAAGGAGACTGGATCTTCCGTATCCATCATGGTGTCGAACTTGAACCCGATGACGGTGAGTCCTCGCGATGCATATTTGTTGATTAGCCCCTGATAGCCGGGCATCTCCTTTTTGCACGGCTGGCACCAAGTCGCCCAAAAATCGACGAGCACCACTTTGCCACGGAGTTCGCTCGAAGAAATCTCATGTCCTTGCAAATCCTTCACCGAGAACTCGGGAAGGCGCGAGCCAATTTCCCCCGGTTTGGGTTCCTTCGGCTCGGCCAAAGTTGCGGCATGCTGAGCGCATCCAGCGAGCACGGCCGCGACGAGACTCAAAAAGAGAGAAGCTGGTCTTCGCATTTATTCCTTCTTCTCGATTTCCAAGACCAACAGCTTCAACGGAACCGATGGGTCCAGCTTCAGTTTCTTTTTTCCTTCCGGCTTTTTGTACAACTGACCTCGAACGGTGACGGTGTTTGCGGAATCGGCAAGGTGCTCCAGTTCCTTTGACAATTCGTTCATGGCCATGGCGAATGATTGATTCGGGCTGACATTGAGAGCGAGATTGCCCGACGCATTCTTCGCGACTCTTCCGCGAACTGTCACATCCATCTCGGCCACGCTGACGCCGCTGTCGTAGACCGCCTTGAGGAGGTGCTGAGGATCAATTCGCCCGTCATCTTTGGGGACGATCTCAACTTTTCCATCGATCAGGGTTACATCGACGCTTTGAACGCCAGACTGGCGTCCGAGGTGTTGCTTCACCCCGTAAGCTCAAAAGTTTCAAGTCATGCCTTCGACGCGCATTTCGATGTGTTGGATCTGAGCCTGCGATCCTGGCACGAGTGCGCAGCCGAGTAAAACAAAGAGCGCCAATTTCTTCGAATGCATCGATTCTCCTCCCTAAAAGTGCAAACGAAATTGCTGTGTAATTCCGAAACTGATGTGACGGCGGATAGGCATGAACGTTGGGCCAGTCGAATGTGCCACATCCCAATCCGCTCCGACCCAGACGTGCAGGCCAGGACGCAAGCCGAGGTAATTGGCGACTCCCGCCAGGAGCACGTCTCCGCCACTTCCGTTCTGCGTGAGTCCGGAAATGCGGTCATCTTGCATGTGGACCCAGGTAAGCGCCGGTCCGATGAACCATTCACGAGCAACGTTCTTAGACTCATAGGGCCGGTAGGAGAGCCAGAACCGAGACGCGATCTCCGAGCCGAGTCGGGTCTTCTCCGTGCCCTGTGAACGCAGGGCCGCGTGGAAATCCTCGTCGGCAACGAGCCGTCTGATGTTGAAAAGGCCGGTGTATGTCCAGTTTGCGGCTAGGAACAAATCGGTCGAACCTGAGCCTGGTTCGAGACCGGCAGGCAGGAGAAGTCCATTTGCGCCTCTCAGATTTGTGCTCCCGGTTGGAATCTTGGGGCCGAACGTAACCGATGCCTGCGTCGTACCCCGTTCGGAATCGCGGCGGTAAAAGCGATACTTCACTACGAGCGTTACATCACCCAAGCCCGTCCCGCCGAGGCTTGAACGAAAGGCGGAGGCGTTCACATCGAAACGATTCGTCACCACGGGGACGAGAACGGTTAAATCGAGATCGCGATGGAAGCCCCATGTGAAATGGAAGAGTCCTTCATGGGAAAAGGTTGGGCGCGCCGTCGCTGGGATATTGCCAGTAGAAGCCGCGAACATGCCGCGAGTAGAGAAAACTGAGTTGTACGAAACCAAAGCGCCCCCCGGAAAGAGCGGCGGGGCTGTTTCCGGTGCGGCGCCTTGAGCTCCTGCGCGCCCGGCGCAGATCACGAGAACCGCCAGCAAGGCCCCCCGTAAAAGTTCCTTGCGTGAAACGATGTCCATTCCAGGTCCTTTCGGCAGACAAAGTAGGTCCAGAGACAAGAATGCTTGTCGTCGAGCGTGGCGTGCCAGAGGTGGCCTAGATTCGGATGGGTGTGGAAGTTGGGGGACTAGCGCGGGGCGGCCCGTGGCAGCTCGCCGCGAGTCGGGAAACGGCGGAGCCTGCACGGAGGGCTTGTTGAAAGATGGAAAGCACTGCAATCAAATCAGGTGTGAATGAAAATCCGTGAGCGGAGGGCGATTGAACAAACGGCGCATGCATCTGCGGCATCGTCTCGCAGCATTCCTGGCTGTGGCCGGACGAGGAGCAAGGCATGGACTGGCAGCATTTCATGGCTTCGGCGGGAGTGGTCGTGCCTGAGCAATCGAGAACATAAGCCGCGAGCGCGGTCGCGACGAATGCAACGAGAATTGGCCGCCCAAGGCGCATCTATTCGACGCTAAGGGCGAAGGTGATCCAAGTCAAGGGGGCGGTCGGGGCGGTCGGGATTGTCCACCCCCGTGACCAGGATAGCCTCGGGGAATCGCGACGCGGCTTCCTGAGTCCGGGAGATGCGGAAAGGAGGGCCGGTCAGAAAAAACTGAGCCGGGGCGCTTCGCTGAGGGGCCAAGGCACCCCGGCTGATCCTGCCCGCCTCCGCAGTGTGCGAGCAAGAAACCCGGAGAATTTCTTAAGCCGCAGCCAGATGCAAAGTCGGCAAATGGATTCTGCAGACTTTCGGCTAACGGATCGTGCGCAGGGGCCGTGGGGGTTGCGGCCTCGCGCAGCAGAGAAACCTATTTGTCCTCGTCGCCGCGGAGGAATTCATACCGCTCGATCGCGGCAACCACGCCCACGGCGCCCTCATTCCGCGGCTCGGTACGCTGCACGCGCCCAAGACAGCGGACGCGCACCGGACCAGCCATGGTGATCTCGTTCGGCAAGGTCAGGACAATCTCCACCGGGGAGCCTTCTTTGACGTCCTTGGAAAGATAGAAGTAAACCCCGCGAGAGCTCACATCGCGCGATTCGGTGCTGGTTTCACCGACGGCCGCGCCAGTCGTCCAGCGAACCGTTAATGGCAGCCGCATGGTGAAACGTTGCGTGGTGCGGCGTTCAGAACCCGTCAAGATAATCCTCCTGACCGATTTTCAAGTGTATCCGGGGAAGCGTTCAGCGAACAATAGGACTCCCGATACAAAAACGATTCAACGCTGAGAAGTACGGAGGTACTAGACCATTTCACGACTCGTGGCCGGCGGGGTGAAGGGCCTAAACAGCGCTCCGCCGCGGTGGTGACAAGAGGCGTCGCTTTACAAGTAAATGAAAAAACACGACTTACGGCTAAGGACACGGCGCCCCGGGGACTGCCATTGCTTTAGGTTTCCTGGCCGAAGCGCTTGATGTCTTCCGGGCCTTCCTGGAGCTTCACGGCGGCGCGGCCTTGGACCATTTCGCGAATCTGCTCGACGATGTCGGGATTTGCAAGGGTGGTGATGTCGCCGGTGTCCATGTGGTTGGAAATCGCTGCCAGCACGCGCCGCATGATCTTGCCAGACCGGGTCTTCGGCATGTCGGGCACCATGTGGATCGTCTTCGGACGAGCAATCTTGCCGATCATGGTTTCGATGGTGGAAGTCACCTTTTCCTGGATGGCTTTCTTAGGGAGGAACCCGGGCTTCAGTGAAATGTAAACGACCGGGACGCGGCCTTTCACTTCGTCCACTGCGGGAACGACGGCGGCTTCGGCAACTTCGGGTACGGTGAGGCAAGCGGACTCGACTTCCTTGGTACCAAGACGATGGCCGGCCACGTTGATCACGTCATCGACGCGGCCGAGGATGCGATAGTAGCCGTCCGCGGGAAGCACCGCGCCGTCTGCGGCGTAATACGGCCAATCGCGCCAATCCTTGCTGTGCAGATTCTTGGTGTACTTTTTGTAGTATTGATTCACGAACCGCTGCGGATCGCCCCAAATCGTCTGCATAATTCCCGGCCAGGGATTGCGAATGCAGATATTTCCCGCCGTGTGGGAGCCCGGCTTAACCTCGTTTCCTTCCTCATCCCAAATCACCGGATAAATTCCGAGCGCCGGGGGACCGGCGCTGCCGGGCTTCATGGGGTCGAGGGCAGGTTTGGTGGAGCAAAGGAAGCCGCCGGTTTCCGTTTGCCACCAAGTATCGACGATTACCGCTTCCCCTTTGCCGACGACTTCGTAATACCACTGCCAGACTTCCGGCTCGATGGGCTCACCAACCGTGGTCATGTGCTTGAAGTGGTAGTTGTATTTCTTCGGTTCGTCCGCGCCGGCTTTGCGTAGCATGCGAATGGCCGTCGGCGAAGTGTGAAAAATGTTAACGTCGAGCCTTTCGGCGATGCGCCACGGCCGGCCGACGTCCGGGAATTGCGGCACGCCCTCATAGAGAACGCTGGTTGCCGCGAGCGCGAGCGGTCCGTAGACGATGTAAGAGTGCCCGGTG
>Ga0209802_1002688_pt1 | contig 12236 bp, 6 predicted proteins | sample GraSoiAngelo_129_FD_185886 | JGI IMG/M metagenome (GOLD analysis project Ga0209802, IMG submission 185886) | Grasslands soil microbial communities from the Angelo Coastal Reserve, California, USA - 14_0927_12_40cm (SPAdes) (version 2) | ecosystem: Environmental > Terrestrial > Soil > Grasslands ... | reverse complement strand
CTGCCCTGCGATCAGAGCAAGCGCAAGTCCGACCACTGCTGCCTTGAGCCGCGGTCCCTGCCAATAACCCATGCCGCCCGGCATTGCTCCGATGTCAACTCCTTGCTGCAAGCGCCGCAAGCGGATAAGGCCCCAGGTGACCTCAGCGAACAGGGCCAGTGCTACGAGGAATGCGAGCACGGCGACGATCTGAAGGACTGCGCCCATTGCAGTCTGAGAGCCTAGCGATCTGGACTGGTCGGCCGACAGCTTAGAAGAGAACAGGCAGTCTGTCGGGGGTAGGGGAAACATAGCCGAACGCTTGAAGCAGTTATCCTGACCGTCCCATGGCACAGGCAACGAAAACCACCGGCGCGGAAAACGTTCGCTGGAATCTGACCGACCTTTTCAAATCTCCGACCGACCCTGCGATCGAGGAGACGCTGGCCGACGCGCTCAAACGCGCGCAGGCTTTCGAGGCGCGGTACAAGGGCAAGGTCGCCTCGCTCCCGCCGAAAGAGTTCGCGGCCATGATGCGCGAGCTGGAAGAGGACGAGGAGCTCGCCACCAGGCCTGAGGTCTATGCATATCTGCTCCACAGCCAGAACACCGAGGACAACGCAGCCGGTCGCCTTCTTGCGCGCGTGCGCGAGGCCGCGGCCGAGCGCGGGCGCCATGGCGTTTTCTTCACTCTCGAGCTCGCCCAGATCAGCAACGAGCAGGCAGCCCACCTTTACGCCGATCCGGATGCTGCCCCCTACCGACACATGGTCGAGGAGGCGCGCAAGTTCCGGCCGCACCAGCTCTCCGAGCCCGAGGAGCGCGTGCTCACGGATTTCAGCCCAGTCGGCAACGCCGCGTGGAATCGGTTGTTCGAAGAGCTGTGCGCCCGGATCCGCGTCGACCTCGACGGTGAGGTACATCCCCTAGAGGAGGCGCTTGTGCGCCTGCGCGAGCCGGACCGCAATGTGCGCCGTGAAGCAAGCGCCGCCATCACGACCGCGCTGGGTCAAGACGTGCGCACACGTGCGTACATCTACAACGTCATCCTCGGCGAGAAGGCGATCGACGACCGGCTGCGTCATTTCCCAACGTGGATCTCGTCGCGCAACCTCGCCAACGAGACTTCCGATGAGGCGGTGCAGGCGCTGGTCGAGGCCGTCACCGGCCGGTACGACGTCTGCGTCCGCTACTACCGGGTCAAGAAGCGGCTGCTGGACGTGGGCGACCTGCACGAATGGGATCGTTACGCGCCTGTCGGCGAGGTAGCTCGAAGCCTCACGTGGGACGACTCGAAGGCGCTTGTGCTCGACTCATACAAGCGCTTTTCGCAACGTGCCGGCGAGCTGGTCGAAGACTTCTTCACGCACGGGTGGATCGACGCGCCGGTGGTACCGGGCAAGGCCGGCGGCGCTTACTGCATGCCGGTCACGCCCCGCCACCACCCGTACGTGATGCTCAACTTCACCGGCAAGCTGCGCGACGCCGCGGTGATGGCGCATGAGCTCGGCCACGGCCTCCACGACCGCCTCGCCTCGAAGAATCACATCTTCGACTTCCATCCACCGCTGACACTGGCCGAGACCGCGTCCGTGTTCGGGGAGCAGCTCACATTCGACCGCATCATGGCCGAAGAGAAGGACCCCAAGATCCGCTTGGGCATGCTGTGCCAGCAGTGCGAGGACGCGTTCGCGACCGTGTTTCGGCAGGTTGCCTTCAACCGATACGAGGATGCTTGCCACACGCTCCGCCGCAAAGAGGGCGAGCTCGCCGTCGAGCAGCTCGGCGACATCTTCCAGGACAAGCTGCAGGCGATGTTCGGCGACGCGCTCACCCTCACCGACGAACACAAGGTGTGGTGGAGCTATGTGGGCCACTTCCTGCACACGCCTGGCTACGTGTATGCATACGCGTTCGGCAACCTCCTGGCGCTGTCGGTGTATCACCGCTACCTTGAGGTCGGGCCGAGCTTCGTCGACAAGTACCTCGACTTCCTGGCCGCCGGCGGGTCGACGCGTCCGGACGAGCTGGTTCGCCGGCTGGGGATGGACATCACCGACCCCGGGTTCTGGGATGCCGGCTTGAAGATCCTCGACGGTATGGTCACCGAGGTGGAGCGGCTCGCCTGAGTCGCTAGGGATCCTCACCCGATGGGGACAACGATCGGGCCAGCCCGCCGAATAGGTTTCCGACCACATGCTGTGTGGACCCGATCACATGATCACGACCGCGGCGGATGAACGCCGGACGCACGAGCCAAACGATCAAAGCGACAAGAGACCCTAGAGACAGCGCCCACGCTGCTTGCTCGAACGCGGTCGGACCATAGGTGAAGACCAGAGTGGACCCAGGTGGCACTGAGTCCAACCTCGCGAGCATGAAGTCCGCCTCGCCCGCTACCAACGGAATTGATCGAGTACCGGAATGGACGCCGGACGAGTCCGGCCATTGAAGCTCAGCCGCCCAGCCGGGTGCAAATGATTCTTTGAACAGGACCCACGCGGGTCCCGACGACCGTGCCAAACCAAGTCGAACCTGATCGTCCCCGACCCACGTCAGCGCCGAATCCACCTGGGTAGTGCCGCCACCATGCAGGAGCCAGGCAAACGCACCTGCTGTGAACTGGTCCTCGGTTGGCGAACCAGCGCCGGCGGAGTGAGCGATGAGGTTCATGCCGCTCCAGAAGACACGCCCCCGGCCCACCTCCCAGCGCGCCACAACGACTCGATCCCCAACGGTTACAAGCGCTTCCGCACCCGCCCTGATCGAAGACGCGCGTGCGCTCGACGCACCCCACCCAGACCCGGTGGCGCCATAGGTCATCGAACCCCATGATGGCGACGGGGTCCCCGAGAGCAGGACGGGAGCCCTTGGATCAAGGGTTCCCCACCGAAGCTCACCGATAGGCAGAACGGACGGAGTTGATGAGCCGAGGTCCCAGTCGGGGTCGACGTACTGCCAGCCGGTTTCGATATAGAGAGACCCGCCGGCACGCACGTAGCTGTCCAGAAGGCCGAAGGCTTTATTACGGTCGTGGTAGCGATAGCCCACCAGTAGCAGAGTGGGGAACGATGCGATCTGATCGGCGGAGTAATCGTCGACGTAGGCGGATTCGCCGCGCGCGAGCCAGCCAGAACCGAATGGGATCATTCCTGTGGTGGCGCGCTCAAAGAGATCGTTATAGGGGTGCGAATTGCCCTGCTGATCGCCGCCGATGACAAGCGCGACCGCTGCTGAGGGCCACTCTGTCGCAAGCCCCGAACGGTTCGGGTTGACGAACGTCAGTGGCGAATCGCTGACCTGCCGCCAACCAAGTGCACCGTAGTCAGCGCCCTGCGCGGTCTGCGTCGAACCCAGAACCACTGCATCGATCCCAAGCGAGGCAGCGAGCTCTGCTTTGACAGTGGTTCCCCGGCGGCTGATCATGTTGTCGAGCATCCAGTTGTCCAGCTCGGGCGATGCCGGAAGCTGGAAGTTGTAGGTGTACGCCTGAGCCCCACCTGTGAGGTCCGGAAAGGCCATCAGCAGTTGAGGGACATGCGCATCAACCAGCGCGCGTTGCGGCGGATTGGTAAACAGGTTGCGGTAGGCCGTGGTCGCGGAGCCTGTGGTGCAGCGACCGATGATGCAGCCGACCCGTGGCGCGCGCCAGGCTGAAGTGTTGGTGATCTGCTCCGCAAGACCCGTCGGTGGAGCGTTCCCGGGCGGGAAGCGGCCCCACAGGTCGTTCGTGCTGGGCTCGAAGCCGCCGTACGCAAGGGCAGTGGGAGCGCCGTCCACACGTTGGGCGTACTCGCCAACTCCAAGGGACGCAAGCACCAGGGCCATGCCCACGAGGGTCATGCCGGCCAAGGCGCGATTTCTGGAGCCCAAACGTCCTGCCTTCGCGAGGGTGCCACCTAGAAGTAGTGGTGCCTCAACAACCCCGAGGCCGGCCAGCACAGGCACGAAGAACTGCACAAGCGTCACTCCTGACCGAGCGTGGATCAAGAACCCCACCACCGGCAGACCCCAGGTCACTGCCTCGAGCGAGGTTGTCACCATCGTCAAAACGCCGAACGCGACGAGAGCTGCAAAGACCCGCGCTCGGCTATTCCACAGCGCCGATACCACACCGGCGAGAGCTGGAATCCACACAGCGGGGCTGATCGAGGAGCGGTCGAACACGACCGTCGGCCGGATCGGGTGGAGGCCGAAGATCTGGTCGAGGCCCCACGTCGGAAAGAGCGCGGAGTCGAATGCCCGGGGTGGTATGTGGGAGGCGATCAGGCGCAGGTACTCTTGCTGGGGGAGCGACCAAAACGCGGTCAGCAGGAAGCTACCCAAAACCAACATCGGCGCAGTTAGAAACACCCACTTCGCACGTGCGTGCGGCCGTCCACCTCTAATCGCGAGTACATAAAGAAAGACCGCAGCCACCTCGGCACCGAGAAGAAATGGAGCGACCAATCCTGTCAGCGCCACCAGGCCAATCGTGGTGAACGCAGCCAATCGCGACTTCCAGCCGTGGCGGCCCGCGCACCACTCTTCGAAGAAAACGTCGAGCGCAATGACGGAGGGCATGAACAGAATGGTTCCGGTCTGGTTCGAGAAAAACCCCCAATCGACCAGAAAGGTCCACGTCAGTGGACTCAAAAGATAAGCGACACCCGCGACGAGGCCCGCAAGTGGGCGGCGCAAACGCCACGCGCAAAAGACATACATGCCTAGCGCGCCCAGTGGGCTGATGGCGAACTGCATGAGCTGCATCCCCTGTGTCAAGTCGAGACCGCCCAAGCGAGACACGGCCACCGCCATCCAGTGAGCCGCCAATGGGTAGCCCTCGCGGTAAGGGATGCCGTGATCGTCCCATCGGTACCACCAGTGCAGGCCGGGAAAGCTCGAGTCGACCCATCGAGCGAGGTGAAAGTGGAAGAGCGTGTCGCTACCGACTGGGCCCGAATACAGGATCTGCCAGCTCAGCAGGTACGCGACCACGAGGATGATCCCCGCCGCCACGACGAGGCGGACGGCGCCAAGGGCAAGTGCCGCCCAGCCATTCACGACGAGGGCGCTAATGGGCGGCTGTCCGTGACGCCTGCTCGCAAACGGCTTGCGCCGGACTTGGCGCCGACACGCCGAAGATGAGCCACTTCGTCTCGCTCATCGTCCCAAGCTGCACGAACCAATCCGGGTTCAGCGCGCGCATCAGGTCGTAGTTCTGGTTGTTTGGCGGCATCGCGATGAGCCGCGTGTCGGTCTTGGCCAGCCAGCACTCGACCAAAGTGTTCACGACCTGCTGGTGCTCCTGATACGTGTAGCCGCCTGGTAGGTAGAAGAAGGGGTCGTACATCTCGCTGACCAGGTGCTTGCCTTCGACGCCGCCGTAGCGGGCGAGGCCGTACGTCACATCGGGGCGGTCGGGAGGGACGGCCAGCGCGTGACCTTGATACGGTGCCTGGTTGTACCACGCGCCGAGCTGGCGGCTGGCAGCGAGCGTGGCCTGCCAGTTCGCCTCGGTAGGACCGAAGACCTGCGCGATCGGGATCCAGGCCAGTTGCGCCACCAGCAGCGCCGCAACGAGCGCGGTCCATCCAACTGGAATCGCGCGCTTTCCAAATCGGCGCGGCATCAACCAGAGCAGGACCACCGCCAGCAGCGCGCCGGCGAAGACGTATGGAAAGGCAAAAACCCGGGTGATCGGCATCCACCACACCCAGCTCGCCAGGTAAGAGGTAAATCCGAGCGTTCCGGCCACGAAAACCCAGTAGCCGAAGCCGTAAGTCAGCAACATGTGTGACGGCGGGCGCTTCCACAGGCTCCAACCAAGGCCCGCCGCCGATGCGACCAGAAGGATGCCCAGGAACGGTCGAACAGCGGCCTGCCCGGATGTGATCGGGGTGAACTCCCACTTGCCGACCGCGTTGGCGAAGAAGTTCCACCACAGGGGGTAGACCGCGTTCCCTGTTTGGTCGAGCAGAACCTTCATGTAGACGACCATCACCACCACGAACGTCGCCACCAGAGGCAGGCGTTGCCGGGACACCTTGCCGAGGCAGGCGGCGACTACCAATCCGAGGCTGAACAGCCAGGCTTCGGCGCGCGCCATCGTCGACAAACCGAATGCCAGCCCCGCCGCGAACCCGCCTCGCCTCTGCCACGCCCAGATGCCCGCGAGGCTGAGCGCGACGCCCAAGGGTTCCAGCATCCCAGAGGCGTCGTTCATGACGCTCGTCGGGAGTAGGGCGGCGACGAGAGCAGCGCCGAGTGCCACCTGCGTGCCCCAGAACCGCCTGCAGATGTGGAACAGCAACACGACGACCGCCACTCCGAACAACGTGCTGACCAGACGGTTCAAGAGGATGTCGATCGATCCCGTGACGTCGAACACCCCGACCATCAAGAGCGGGTGGAGCAAGCCCCAGAAGTATTCGAGCCCCTTGAGGTCCCATAGACGTGGTCCGCCGGGGGCGGACAGACCGATCTCCTTGGTCAGGTAGGCGATCTGCCAGTGGTGCCAAACATCGTTGTAGGCGCCGAGCCCGGGGTTTTCTGGGTCGGTAAAAACGAATAGGTAGAGAAGGCGCGGTATGGCGGCGCCGATCGCGATTGCGGCGGTCCAGATCCAAACGCTGCGTTGCGCACCCGAATCCGGCACCCCCTCGGTCCCTAGCTTGGATTCGTCCAAACGCCGGTCCTCCTCGTCTTCGCCGGGAAGGATCCTCGGGAGGAGTTTCAAGCGCTTGCCTCCGAGGGCGCGAGAAGCCAGCGCTCGGCCGCGAGCCAGAATGCGAAGAGCCAGGCGACGGTCATAAGCGTCCCGCCATAGTCGTGGAATATCAGCGCAGGCGTCCGGCCGGCCGCCACCGCGAGCATGCAGACCAGTGCGACCCGGAGGATGTTGACCAGCACCGTGCCAGAGAGACCGATCACGAAAACCTGGAGGCGCGCCTCGGTCGACAGCCCGCGCAGGCCGACTGCGAGGCTGGCCCCGAGCAGGACGAGGCTTTGCCAGCCGATGCAGTTCCAAGAGATAAAGAGGTTGGTGGGATGGCCGCTCGCATCCCACACGACAAGCTGACTGCCGGCCGCGGCCGCGTGCACGCCAAACAGTTGGAGCAGCGCCACGACCATCTTCGCCTCGACGGGACTCACGGACTGCAGAGGTCCGGCAACACCAAGGCGCGTGGCCGCGGTTGTGAGCAGGTCGTTGTAGGTCGTCACGAACGGAAGGGCGACAAGGATCAGAGAGCACGCGATGAGCAACGTCATCAGCGGGAGGTCTTGCCGGTGCGTCACGACGTCTGACTCTTTCGGTGGCTCAAGAGGCGGCGCGCTCCGATCGGCGCCAGCAAGGCCAGCCCTACGAAGGGCAGCACGAGCTCGGGGATGAAGATCATCTGCGTGCTGGTGAGATTGGTGGGGGAGCTGGAGGCGTCGTAGTCGAGCGTAAGGGTGACGAGTCCGATCGAGTTGACCACGACCGTGAGGCAGAAAAAGGAACCGGCCGGCACGCTCACATTTGAGGACGGAGAGAAGGCACCCGTACTGTTGGTCCCCGCAGCCAGCCCAGTAGTCGTCTGGGCGATCGTGGTCGGTGACGAGCAGGTGCCGGACGAGCTGAACGCGAATGTCAGCGTGACGTTCGCGGTCCCTCCAACTCCCGTCGTCGTGTAGTTGAACGTGAATGAGGTTGTCGAGAAGATGGTTTGCGCGGCCATGGTGGAGGAGGTCGTGGCCCATGTGCGCGTGTTTCCGGTGGTCAGAAGCATCGTCTGCGGAATCAGGCCCCCCGGCGACGTGCCGTCGAGCGTGCCCGGGCTGCCGCCGTGGAGAAAAAGGCTCGAGCCGGCGGCATTGGCGATCGGGGCGTTGATCGCGCCGATGCCAAGTCCGGCGAGGGCCAGGCCGAGCGCCACGGCCACCACCCATCCGAGTCGTGACCCCCGGCCCCGCCGCCCTGGCGCCGCCACGACTTTCAGCGGCTGGTTGGTCCGCCGCGAGGATGGTCGTGGGCCGCGCAGCCATCTCCGCAGCCAGACCAGGCGGCGGAGGTGGTGCACAGGGTCGGTGATCCGTCCCGTCTTTGGCGTGCGATACCACGGGCCTTCGTCTTTCTCGACCAGGCCCTTCAGGGCGGCGTAGCCCTGGAACGGGATGAGAAGAAACGAGGTCGCGACCGCTCCCAGGACTCCTGGGAAATCTTTGATCGGCGCCTCCTCGAGGAGGAGGCCCGAAAGGTTCATGAGCGGCAGCGACAGCAGGTTGGTGAGCAGCAATGACCAGCCGAGCGTCGCGGTCCATTCGGGCACGTGCGCGTGGAGGAAGACCTCTGCGATGAGCCAGCAGCCGCTGCCAAAGATGAACAGGGCCGACTGCAGGTAATAGGTGGAGTAGAAGAGGAACTCGAGCTTCTCGACGAGCCCGATCTTGCGACAGCCCATGATCTCGCCGAAGCTCCGGCGCACGTTGTAGCTGTGGCCCTCTGCCCACCGCATCCGCTGGCGAGCGAGGCGACCGAAGGTCGCGGCGCATTCCGCCGGCGTCTCGGCGTACGGGGTGTAGACCACCTTGAAGCCGCGGGCATATAGCCTGAGGGTCAGCTCCCAATCCTCCGTGAGGCTTCGTCCCCATCCCAGCTGTCGGAGGATGTCGGCCCTGATCATGTAGGCCGTCCCCGCGATCATCTTCAGCGAGCCGGCCGCCTCCTGGAACGGGCGCTCGACCATGTAGCTGCCGGCGTATTCGGCGCGGACGGCCTCGGTCAGCCAGCTCTCGCTCTTGTTGAGGACGTGCCACTGGTAGCTCTGGACCGCGGCCACCTCCGGACGCAGCTCCGCCCGCGCCTTGGCCTTGCGCTTCCCATTGACGCCGTTGCCACTACCATTCCCGTTTCCCCTGAAGAAATGGGGCAGGTAGGTCTGGATCGAGTCGGCGAACGGAACGACGTCGGCATCCCACACGATTACGAACTCTGCCTTCGGGTCAGTGTGCTGAAGGGCGACCTGCAGCGCTCCACCCTTGAACCCTTCGCGGTTGGGCCGGTGCACGATCTTGAAGCGCGGCCGGTCCTGCCAGGCCTTCAGGATCTCGGTCGTCTCGTCAGTCGAATCGTCCACTACGACAACTTCGTAGTGCTTGTACTCGAGGGCGGCGCAGCCCTCGAGGAGACGCGCAATGACCCGCCTCTCGTTGTAAGTCGCTATATGAATGGAGACGAACGGCTCGTAACCCAGGTCCACGTGTCCGTTTCCATTGCCATTGCGGTGCCCATTGCGGTTCCCACGCCGGAGAAATCGCATGAGGCCGTGCGGATGCGCATGGCCGGAAGCATTCCGACCCCCATTTGCCGTGCCGTTGCCGTTCCCGAGCACCAATGAGGAACTCAGCATCGCCACCGTCGCCAGGTAGTACTTCAGCGAGTAGAGAAAGAAGACCGACCCTGCGCAGAGGGCCAGCAACGACATCCATGTGCCAATCGTCTCGGGGCCTTGAAATCCGAGGCGAACCGCGCCGACGATGCCGCGCACCAATGCGATAAACGGCAGCAGCGCCACGAGGGCGGCGATGACAACGAACAGCCAGATCAGGAGATCGAGCGCCAGGGTCCGGCCGAGCCAGGTCGTCCCCTGCGCGGGGGTCGTCGATTCCATCGCCGGCTACCCAGGACACGGCGAGAAGACGAGTGGCTGCGGAGATGATGTGCTGCTTATGAGTTGATCGACATCCTGATTCAACAGGCTCATCCGGTCAAGCTCGCCGGGGCATGCGGAGCCCTTGTCGAGCCGAATTCGAGAGACCCTTAGACTTAACGCCAATACACGCCGGGGTCCCGCGACCGGGTGTCGCGGGCGGGTCGAGCCACATTTGTTGTGGTAGGGAGTGAGATGTCAGTCACCACCGAGGCGCCGGCCACCACGGATCTCGAGTTTGCGCGTCAGCTTGGGCAGCAGCTCCGGGTCGATTCCATCCGCTGCAGCACCGCCGCCGGCTCCGGACATCCGACCTCGTCGATGTCCGCCGCCGACCTGATCGGGGTCCTCATCGCCAGGTACCTGCAGTACGACTGGAACAAACCCAAGGATCCCAACAACGACCACCTGATCTTCTCCAAGGGCCACGCCTCGCCGCTGTACTACGCAATGCTGAAGGCGGTTGGCGCCATCACCGACACCGAGCTGCTGACGTTCCGCAAGTTCGGTTCGCGCCTCCAGGGACACCCGACGCCCGCGCTCCCGTGGGTCGATGTCGCCACCGGCTCGCTGGGCCAGGGCCTGCCGATCGCCGTCGGCGTCGCTTTAGCCGGCAAGGACCTCGACAAGCTCCCGTATCACGTGTGGGTTCTCTGCGGAGACTCGGAGCTGGCCGAGGGCTCGATCTGGGAGGCGCTCGACAAGGCCGGCTTCTACGGGCTGTCCAACCTGACCGCCATCATGGACATCAACCGGCTCGGCCAGCGTGGCGAGACCGAGTTCGGATGGAACATGGACACCTATCGTCGCCGCGTGGAGGCGTTCGGGTGCTTCCCGATCGTGATCGACGGCCACGACGTCACGGCCGTCGACCGCGCCTACGGCAACGCGCTGTCGGCGACGGGCAAGCCGACGGTGATCCTCGCCAAGACGGTCAAGGGCAAGGGCTTCTCCGAGCTCGAGAACAAGGATGGGTGGCACGGCAAGGCGCTGCCTCCTGACATGGCCGAGCGGGCGATCAAGGAGCTCGGCGGGATCCGGCACCTCAAGGTGAAGACGGCCAAGCCCGAGGCCGGCACGCCGGCCATCAAGCACGTCGAAGTGCAGGTCACGCTGCCGACCTACACGAAAGAGGACAAGGTCGCCACCCGCAAGGCGTACGGCGATGCGCTGGTGGCGCTAGGCGTCATCCCCGACGTCGTGGCCATGGACGGCGAAGTCTCCAACTCGACGCACGCCGACGAGTTCGCGAAGGCCTACCCGGACCGGTTCTTCGAGATCTACATCGCCGAGCAGCAGCTGGTCGCCACCGCGGTGGGCATGAGCGTTCGCGGCTACCGGCCTTTCGCGTCCACGTTTGCCGCGTTCTTCAGCCGCGCCTATGACTTCATTCGCATGGCCGGCATCTCGCAGGCGAACATCAGGCTGGTCGGTTCGCATGCGGGCGTCGAGATCGGCCAGGACGGCCCGTCGCAGATGGCGCTCGAAGACCTTGCGTCGATGCGCGCCATCCACTCGTCGACAGTGCTTTACCCCAGCGACCCGAACCAGACCGCCAAGCTCGTGAGCCTCATGGCCGACGAGGGCGGCATCGTCTACATGCGAACCACGCGCGGCGCGTATCCCACGATCTACTCGCCGGCGGAGACTTTCAAGATCGGCGGCGCGAAGGTGGTACGGCAAAGCGCGAAGGACAGGGTGACGCTCATCGGCGCCGGCGTCACGCTGCACAACTGCCTCGCAGCCGCGGACACGCTGGCTCAGAAGAAGGTGGCCGCGCGGGTCATCGATCTGTACTCGGTGAAGCCGGTGGACGTGAAGACGCTGAGGGAGGCCGCGCGCGTGACGAAGGGCAAGCTCGTCATCGTCGAAGACCACTACCCCCAGGGCGGCCTGGGGGCGGCTGTCCTGGAGGCCTTCGCGCCGGAGGACGGGCTGCACGTCGCGCACCTGGCGGTGAAGGCCCTGCCGGCATCCGGCAAGCCGGAAGAGCTCATGAACGCGGCGGGCATCTCGGCGCGGCACATCGTGGCGGCGGCGACAAAGCTGCTGGCCGGGAAGTAACCCGATGGCGACGGCAGTCCGCATGCCTCCGCCGATCAAGGAGCTGAAGCGCCTCGGCCAGTCGATGTGGCTCGACAACATCCGCCGCCAGCTCATCACTTCGGGCGAGCTGGCCCGGCTGCGCGACGAAGGCATCAGCGGTGTTACTTCGAACCCGACCATCTTCGAGAAGGCGGTCAGCGGCTCCAACGATTACGACGAGGCGATGGTCCAGTTGGTGCGGGCAGGCCACAAACCCGATGAGATCCTGTGGGAGATGATGGTGGAGGACGTATCCGCCGCCGCCGACGTCTTTCGCCCGATTTACGACAAGACCAGAGGGCACGACGGATTCGTCAGCATCGAGGTGTCGCCGACGGTGGCCAGCAGCACGCGGCGAACGATCGCGTACGCCGAGGACTTGCGGACGCGCTGCCACCGGCCCAACGTGATGGTGAAGATCCCCGCGACCAGAGAAGGCATTCCGGCCATCTACGACCAGATCGCGAAAGGCCACAACATCAACATCACGCTCATCTTCTC
>Ga0209802_1002684_pt1 | contig 12243 bp, 10 predicted proteins | sample GraSoiAngelo_129_FD_185886 | JGI IMG/M metagenome (GOLD analysis project Ga0209802, IMG submission 185886) | Grasslands soil microbial communities from the Angelo Coastal Reserve, California, USA - 14_0927_12_40cm (SPAdes) (version 2) | ecosystem: Environmental > Terrestrial > Soil > Grasslands ... | reverse complement strand
CCGCCTACCAGTTCCACGCCAACCGGCCGGGGGTCATCCTGCTGCAGACGATCGCCGGCGACAACACGCAGTACCGATGGGCCGACATCTGCCAGACGATGTGAGGGACGTCGGGACCGACGGTGACCACGTCACACGGACAAGGAGGGCCGCGCGATGAGCGTCCAGACGGTCTCCGGAGTCAAGGCGACCGAGCCGAATGAGCACGGCTACCGAAGCTTCTCCCTCGGGGAGTTCACCTTCCGCCGCGACGAGTACTTCGTCTACGTCAAGTGGCCGACGGGCCGCCACGTCCTGTCCGCCGACGGGTTCCTCCGGGCGCTCCAGCGCGACGTGGCCTGGGAGTTCTTCTACGGCACCGTCAACTTCGACGGCGTCGTCGGGACGGTCAACCACTACGGCACGGTCGACCTCTTTGCGGGCCGGTACAACGACGCCTACCGCAAGGCGGAGCTGGACCACGTCGAGAACTTTCCAACACCGGTGATCAAGGCGACGTTCAACGCCATGCTCGACGACTGGACGAACTCGACCTTCGACCCGTTCGCCAGCCCTCACGAGACCGGCACGGCGTTCGGGCCGAAGGCCGGCAACAACCGGGCGGCCGTCACGCGGCGGCGGGTCGCCGCGAAGCAGATGGTGGCCGTGCCGGGAGACGAGGCGCTTCGGTCCGACGCGACCGGCCATCCGATCAACCGCCACTTCGTCGACGTGCCGCAGGATGAGCCCAAGGTCGTCGTCGAGCCGGGCTTCGAGGGACAGGTGAGCGCCTTCAACCTGTTCGCCTACCTCTCGCGCTCGAACGTGACGTGGAACCCCTCGGTCGTCTCCGTCTGCAAGAGCAGCCTGTACTGCCCGACCACCGAGGAGTACATTCTGCCGATCATCCACGGGAACGATCGGGTGGAGTGGTTCGTGCAGCTCAGCGACGAGATCTACTGGGACGTCGAGGACCGCGACACGGGCGCCGTTCGAGCGAAGGTGGTCATGAAGCCCGGGGACGTCGCGGCCATGCCGGCGGATATCCGTCACCAGGGCTACTCCCCCAAGCGCGCCATGCTGCTGGTGTGGGAGAACGCGTCTCCCGATCTCCCCGCGCTCATCGCGTCGGGGAAGGCGCCGACGACCCCGGTGGATTTCTGACGGCTCAAGGCGTGATGGCCGGGGAGGGGGAGAGACGAATACCGCGCTTCTCGTCCCCGGCGGAGATCAAGCAGCGCCTCGCGGCCGTGAGCTATCTGGCCGACGAGGCCGTGGCTATGACCGTGTACCTCGCCGACCGGCTGGAGAAGCCCATCCTGTGCGAGGGGCCGGCCGGCGTCGGGAAGACGGCGCTCGGAAAAGGCATCGCGGCGATCACCGGACACCGGCTGACGCGGCTTCAGTGCTACGAAGGGCTCGACGAGGCGAAGGCGCTCTACGAGTGGAACTACAAGAAGCAACTCCTCCGCATCCAGGCGGACTCGGATCAGCGGGACTGGCACAAGGTCGAACAGGATATCTTCACGGAGGACTTCCTGCTCGCGCGCCCACTGCTTGCCGCCATTCGATCGCCCGAGCCCGTGGTGCTGCTGATCGACGAGGTCGATCGGGTCGAGGTGGAGACGGAGGCGTTGCTCCTGGAGCTGCTGTCGGAGTGGCAGGTGTCGATTCCAGAGCTGGGCACGATCACCGCGACCCGGCCTCCGCTGGTGGTCTTGACGTCGAACAACACGCGTGAGCTGTCCGAGGCGCTGAAGCGGCGGTGCCTGTTCCTGCACATGGACTACCCGGACCTCGAGCGGGAGCAGCAGATCGTGCGGGCGCGCATTCCCGAGATCGACGCGACCCTGGCAGAGCAGATCGCGCGCGTGGTCCGCACGATCCGCGCGCTCGACCTGAAGAAACCGCCGTCGGTGTCCGAGACGCTGGATTGGGCGCGCACGCTGTTGCTCCTGGGGGTGGAGCGGATCGACTCCGAGGTGACACGGAAGACGCTCTCGCTCCTGCTCAAGTATCAGCAGGACATCGAAAAGGTCGGCCGGTCACCGCTGTAGGAACTTCGGGAGCACCTTCGTGCCGAGGAGTCGGATCGAGCGAAGGACCTTCTCGTTGTCCATGCCCGGCCACTGGAGCCGGAAGATCATGGTCGTCACACCGAGCCGCTCGCGGTAGCGCGCGATCTCCTCGGCGACCCTCACGGGGTCGCCGAGGACGAACCGGTCGCGCGCCAGCTCCTCGAAGCTCCCCGCGAAGCTCTCCCCGGCGGGCAGCGCCTTGTCCTGCTCCCAGCGCCGGTACGCGCGGTACTTCGCGTCGAGGAACGCCGCGGCTTCCGCGAACGCCGCGGACGACTCCGGTGCGACGTAGCACTCCTTGATCAGCGGCGTCTCGGTCGCGGCGGGACGGCCGAGCTCGCGGCGGGTGCTCCGGAAGAGTACCTGCTGACGCTCGAGCGTCGGAAGCGTGGCGTGGGGATTCAGCAGCCAGGCGTCTCCGAGCCGGGCGGCGCGCCGGACGCCGCCGTCGCTGTTCGCCGCGAGCCAGACGGGCGGGCGCGGGTGCTGGAGCGGACGCATCGAGATGCGCACGTCGCGCAGGCGGAAGTGCGTGCCGTCGTAGGTGACGGGCTCGCCGCTCCAGAGGCGCTCGATCACCTCGAGCCCTTCGACGAGCCGCCCGACGCGCTCCTTCGGGTCCTGGCCCATCGCCTCGTTCTCGACGTCCCGATAGCCGAGGCCGACGCCGAAGACGAAGCGGCCCCCGGTGATCACGTCGAGCGTCGCGAGCTGCTCGGCGACCTCGACGGGGTGGTGGAGGGGCAGGAGCAGGCACCCCGTCCCGAGCGTCATGCCCTCGGCGTCGGCGGCGACCCGGGCGAGCGTCGGGATCGGCTGGAAGTAGGTGAACGGGTCGGAGAGATAGTGCTGGCTCGCCCAGATGGAGGTGAACCCCACGGCGCGCGCGAGCCGCACCTGCTCGACGTGCTCGCGGAACCGGGCGGCCTGTGGATCGTCCGGCAGATGCTGGACCGAGAGCCCGATGCCGAACTTCACTCGGGGAGCCTCCACACGCGCGCCGGTGCGGGCTCGTCGGCCAGCGTGAACTGGGGCAGCGCCATGTGGTCGGCGAGGTCCTGGAAGATGACGCGCACGCGCCGGCCGATCGCGACGTTCGCCTCCGCTTCGGGCGTCAGGTCGGGCTTCACGAGGTTGCCGATGATCCGGAGCGCCTCGTCGGGCGTCGGCTGGCCGCGCTGCTCGTCCAGCTCGACGAGGACGACGGGATAGGGCGTGAGCTCTCTGAAGCCGGGCTGGATGGCGTGATGGACGATCTCGTAGGAGTAGATCGTTCCGCGCGCGGAGAGCTCCTGCCAGGTCCACTCGAGCTCCATGCACCAGGGACAGGCGTGCGTGGGCGGGTAGCGCATGAGGCCGCAGGCGGTGCACTTGCGGACGACGAGGCGGTGGGCGCGCGCGTGGGCGTAGAACTCCGTCCACTCGCTGTCGTTGTCGGGGACGATGAGCGTCATGCCGCGGTACTGGACAGGCTGGGGCATGGGGGCTCCTTATCGCCGAAGGATGAGGGCGCTGCCCGTCGGCGGCACCGCCCAGCCGAGGTTCATCGTGATCTCGGCGTCCTTGACCTGACGGCACCGGCCGGGGGAGTAGTCGTAGGTGTGGACGCCCTCGGCGGCGCGCGGGCAGTAGTCGTCGACCGTCCCGCGGAGCTGGCGGACGTTCTCGATCACCATGGACATGCCGTGCGTGTAGCCCTCGCACAGGTGGCCGCCCGAGGTGTTGTTGGGGCGCCCGCCGCCGAGCTCGATGATCCCGCTCGAGACGTACTGACCGCCCTCGCCCTTCTTGCAGAAGCCGTACTCCTCGAGCTGCAGCAGCGTCGTGAACGTGAACGCGTCGTAGGAGCCGGTGACGTCCACGTCCTCGGGCCCGATGCCGGCCTGGCCGAAGACGATGTCCTTGGCGTAGTAGCCGGCGACGCGGGTGATGGGGCCGTGCGCCCAGTGGAAGTCGAGGCGCGGCTTCGACACGCGCCCGGCGACGCCCATGATGTAGACGGGCCGACGCTTGAGGTCGCGCGCGCGCTCGGCCGAGGTCACGATGAGGCAGGTCGCGTTGTCGGTCTCGAGGCAGCAGTCGAGGAGGTGGAGGGGCTTCACGATCCAGCGCGAGCCGACGACGTCCTCGACCGTCACGCGCTCCTTGAGGAGCGCCTTCGGGTTCTGCGACGCGTGCCTCGAGTGGGCCACCTTCACGCGGGCGACCTGCGCGGAGGTCGTGCCGTACTCGTACATGTGGCGCATGAAGGTCAGCGCGAAGTTCTGGCCCGCGCTCCGCATCCCGAAGGGCACCTGGGCGAGGTCGAGCCCGCGGACGGGCTGCGCGGCGCGCGCCCCGGTGCCGCCGATGCGGAACTCGGAGTAGCCGTTCATCGAGCGGTAGATGGCGACGGTGTTGCACATGCCGGCCTCGATCGCGCCCATCGCCAGACCGATGAGCGCCTCGGTCGACGAGCCGCCGCCCATCACGTCCATGTAGAAGTTCAGGCGGATGCCGAGATCGGGTGCCACGTGGTTCGCGAGCGTCGAGTCGCCCCCCTGGTAGTCCAGCATGCCGTCCACGTCGCGAGCCGTGAGGCCGGCGTCGAGGATCGCCCGGCGGATCGCCTCGACGGCCATCGCGCGTGTCGTGCGCCCGGAGGCGCGCGAGTACTCCGTCTCGCCCACCCCGACGACGCAATACTTGTCCCGAAGGGTCTTCATCGCGTCTCCTTGTCGAGCCAGCGCGCCATCCCGCGCGATTCTAGCAGGCCCGCGCTCCGCTCGGCGGCTGAGAGCGCACGAGGAGGACGATCGCGCCGACGTTCAGGAGCGCCGAGAGCATCCACGTGAGGTCGTAGCTCCCGGTCGCGTCGTAGATCGCGCCCGCGACGAGCGGCCCCCACCCTGCCATCACCCCGGCCAGCGCGAAGAGGAACCCGACGAGCTCGCCCGCCTGGCTGCGGCCGAAGAAGTCGCCGACGATCGCGGCGAAGAGCGTGGAGACCGCGCCGTACGAGTAGCCGAAGACGAGCGCGCTGCCGAAGAGCAGGGGGAGGCCGCGATCGGCGAGGAGGAAGCCGAGGAAGCCGACGGCCTGGAGCGCCATCGCGACCCCGACGGCGGGCTTGCGCCCGATCCGGTCCGAGACCGCGCCCATGACGAGGCGGCCGGCGACGGCGCCGATGCCGAGCGTCGAGACGGCCCAGGCGCCGGTCAGGGGTGAGTGGCCGAGATCACGCGTGAACGGCACGATGTGAACGAACGGGATGAAGACGGGAATCCACGCCGCGCTGAACGTGGCGCCGAGCATCCAGAAGGCGCGCGTCCGGATCACGCGGGCCAGGGTCCCGGCGCCCGCCTGGGCGCCGACCGCAACGGCGAGGGGGCGGCTCGCCCCGTCGGGGTGAAGGCCGAGGCTCTCGGGGTCGCGTCGCATCACCTGAGCCACCAGGTTCAGGAGGACGAAGATCCCGACGCCGAAGATGACGTACGCCGTCCGCCAGCCGACCGTCGTCACCAGGAGCTGGGCCACGGGTGGCAGCACGACGGTCCCGACGCTCGCGCCGCTCGACGCGAGGCCGACCGCGAGGCCGCGCCGCGCGACGAACCATTTCACGACCGTCGTGTTGCACGGCACGTACGCGGTGGACATGCCGAGCGCCGCCACGAGACCGTAGAGCAGGTACGGCTGCCAGAGCTGGGTGACGAGCGACATGCCGGTGAGCGCCGCGCCGAGGAAGATCCCACCGGCGGCGATCACGACGCGCGGGCCCCAGAGGTCGGTGAGTCGCCCGGCCGGAAAGCCGAAGACGCAGTAGGCGAAGGCGTAGACGGAGAACGCGCCGGAGAGGCTCGCGCGGCTCCAGCCGAACTCCTGGAGGAAGGCGCTGAAGAAGACGCCGAACGAGTACTGGGCACCGTAGGCGACGAAGAGGACGAGGAACGCGCCCGCGACGACGATCCAGCCGTAGAAAACTTTCAAGTCTAGCGAGTCTTGCCGTTGAGCTTCGGGAGGACCTCCGCGAGGAACTTGCCGGTGTACGAGCCGGGCGTCTGGGCCACCGCCTCCGGCGTCCCCTCGGCGACGGTCTCGCCCCCCTCGTCACCGCCCTCCGGCCCGAGGTCGATGACGTAGTCCGCCGACTTGATGACGTCGAGGTGGTGTTCGACGACGAGGATCGTGTTGCCAGCATCCACGAGGCGATTGAGCACGCCGAGGAGCTTCTTGACGTCGTCGAGGTGGAGCCCCGTCGTCGGCTCGTCCATGATGTAGAGCATGTCGCTCGCCGCGCGCGCGCCGAGCTCGGCGGCGATCTTGAGCCGCTGCGCCTCGCCCCCCGAAAGCGTCGTCGCGGGCTGGCCCAGGCGCAGGTAGCCGAGGCCGACGTCCTGGAGCACGCGCAGCCGCCGCGCGAGCCCCGCCTGGGCGGCGAAGAACTCGACGGCGTCGTCCACGGTCGTGTGGAGCACGTCGCTGATGGCCCGGCCGCGGTACCTCACGGTGAGGACGTCGGGCCGGTACCGCCGCCCTTCGCACTCCTGGCAGGTCACGTACACGTCCTCGAAGAAGTACATCTCGAGCTTCTGGAAGCCGTCGCCCTGACACGACTCGCACCGCCCGCCCGGTACGTTGAACGAGAACGCGCCGGCGTCGAGGCCGAGCGCCCGGGATCGGGGCTGAGCCGCGTAGAGCTTTCGGATCTCGTCGAACGCCTTGACGTAGGTCACGGGGTTCGAGCGCGGCGTGCGGCCGATCGGCTCCTGGTCGATCAGACGGACGCCCTTGAGGTACTCGAGGCCGGTGACGGCGTCGTAGACGCCGGGCGGCGTGAATTCGGTCTTGAAGGCGCGCGCGACGGCGCGGTAGAGCGTGTCGTGGACAAGCGTGGATTTGCCGGAGCCCGACACGCCGCTGACGACCGTGAGCGTCTGGAGCGGGATCCGCACGGTCACGTCCTTGAGGTTGTGCTCGCGCGCGCCGACGAGGACGAGGTGGCGCCGGCCCGTGCGGCGGACCGACGGGACCGGGATCGACTCGCGTCCGGTGACGTAGCGCGCGGTGAGCGAGCGCGTCGCCTTCTGGAACTCCGCCTGCGGCCCGCTGAAGACGATCTCGCCGCCGCGCTCGCCCGAGCCCGGCCCGAGCTCGACGACGTGGTCCGCGGCGGCGATGAACTCGCGATCGTGCTCGACGACGACGACGGTGTTGCCCGCCCGGGCGAGCTCGCGGCAGAGCTCCACGAGCCGCATGGTGTCGCGCGGGTGCAGTCCGATCGACGGCTCGTCGAGCACGTAGAGCGTTCCGACGAGCTGTGATCCGAGCTGATTGGCCAGATTGATTCGTTGCGCTTCCCCTCCCGACAACGTGCGCGTCTGGCGCGACAGCGTGAGGTAGCCGAGCCCGACGCGCAGGAGGAACCCGAGCTTGGCGTTGAGCTGCCGCAGGATCTCGCGGGCGACGACCGCTTCCCAGGCCGTGAGCGTGAGGTCCGCGAGCAGGCGCGCGGCCGCGTCGACGGTGAGCGCGGCGAACTCGGCGATCGTGAGGCCGCCGACGCGCACGGCGAGCGCGGCGGGCTTGAGTCGCGCGCCGTGGCACGTCGGGCACGGCGACTGGCTCCGGTAGCGCGAGAGGAACACGCGCACGTGGAGCTTGTAACGGTACGACTCGACCTCCTCGAAGAATCCGTTGACGCCGGCGAAGCTCGCGTCACCCTCGTAGACGAGCGCGCGCGCGGCGCCGGGAAGCCTCTCCCAGGGTGTGCCCGTGTCGACCTTGTGCCGGCGCGCCGCCTTCATCAGCTCGCGCTGGTACCACTTGCCCGACGGGTGGGTCCAGGGCTCGACGGCGCCTTCCGCGAGGCTCTTGCTCCGGTCGGGAACGACCCGCGCCTCGTCGTATCTCAAAATGTTGCCGAAGCCCTTGCACTCGGGGCAGGCACCCAGCGGGTGGTTGAACGAAAAGAGGAGCGGCTGCGGCCGCTCGAGGGCGGCGCCGCAGCCGCTGCAGCGGAAGTCCTCGGCGAAGACGCGCGTGGGCCCGTCGAGCACCTCGACCGCCACCTGCCCACCGCCCTCCCGCAGCGCCGCCTCGACGGACTCGGCGATCCGCGTGCGGTGGGCGGACTCGAGGACGACGCGGTCGAGCACCACCGAGATCGTCCGGTGCTCCGCGAGGTTCGCGGGCGGCGGTGTGGCGAGGTCGTGGATCACGCCGTTCACCCGCACCCGAGCGAAGCCGCGTCGGTTGAGGCTCGTCCACAGCTCCACGGGTGGGAGCCCCGCGGGCACGGCGAGACCGAACATGATCAGCGCGCGCGCGCCGGGGTGCTCGCTGAGGAGCGAGCTGACGATGGTTTCGGGGGAGTTCGAGGCCGCGGCGGCGCCACACGCGGGGCAGTGGACGCGCCCGATCTTCGCGTAGAGCAGGCGCAGATAATCGTAGACCTCGGTGGCGGTGCCGACCGTCGAGCGCGCCGTCCGCACCGCGTTCTTCTGCTCGAGGGCCACCGCGGGCCGGATCTGCTCGATGCGGTCCACGTCGGGACGGTCCACCCGATCGAGGAACATGCGCGCGTAGGTGGACAGCGACTCGATGTAGCGCCACTGCCCTTCGGCGAAGAGCGTGTCGAAGGCGAGCGACGACTTGCCGGAGCCGGACACGCCGGTCACGACCGTGAGCCGGTCGTGCGGGATCTCGAGCGAGACGTTCCTGAGGTTGTTCTGCCGGGCTCCGTGGATCCGGAGCCCAGAGGGCTGGGCCATTCGAACGGTCCTCCTGAGGTGGGTAGTCTACTGGAAGGGGACACGACGCGCCAGAGCGCCCCGCGGTTGACAGCTCCTGGCGCGCCGGGTACACTGCGTCAGCTTGTTGATAATGATTACTAAAAACAGCGTTGCCCTCGCGGCCGACGCTACGCTCCGCGCCCGGGGCCTCCGGCTCACGCGGCAGCGCCGGATCATCCTCGAGGTCGTCCGCGCGACCGACGCGCATCCGACCGCGGCGTTCGTCTACCGGCGCGTGCGCCGGAGGCTGCCGCGCGTGAGTCTCGCGACGGTCTACCGCAACCTCCGGACGCTCGCCGCCGAGGGATTCGTGGCGGAGCGCGCGGACCCCTCCGGCGCGCGCTTCGACGGCAACACGGCGCCGCACGATCACTTCACGTGCGTCGCCTGCGGCCGCATCTACGATGTGCCGCCGCGCGCCGACCGGGCGGTGCGGGCCCGCGTCGCGACGCGCACCGGTTTCGAGGTCCTCAACCACCGCACCGAGTTCTACGGCCGCTGCGTCGCGTGCCGCCGGCATGGCCGTCGATCCCCCGTCAAGGGACAAAGGAGGAGCTGAGTCATGGCAGGCAAGAGCCTCAGGGGCACCAAGAGTCTCGCAAACCTGAAAGAGGCGTTCGCCGGCGAGTCGCAGGCGAACCGCCGCTACCTTTACTTCGCACGCGTCGCCGACATCGAAGGGTTCCCCGACATGGCGGGGCTCTTCAAGGACACGGCCGACGCCGAGACGGGTCACGCCTTCGGTCACCTCGACTTCCTGAAGGAGGTCGGCGATCCGGTCACGGACGAGCCGATCGGCAAGACCGAGAAGAACCTCAAGTCCGCGGTCGCCGGGGAGACGTACGAGTACACGCAGATGTACCCAGGCATGGCCAAGACCGCGCGTGAGGAGGGCTTCCCCGAGCTCGCCGAGTGGTTCGAGACGCTCGCCAAGGCGGAGAAGTCGCACGCGGGCCGGTTCAACAAAGGCCTCAAGCAGATCGCGGGCAAAGAGCCGGCGGAGGCGATCTAGCTCACGTACCGGCTCGGGCAGGCGGGTCGCGGCGACCCCGCTCGACCACGCTAGCTGCGACGCGCGGGGTCGAGGCGGAAGGTTCGCGATTCGGGCGACCCTGACTACACGGGTCTCGCGGGGTCACCGCGACCCACCTGCCACAGCCGGCATGTGGTGAGTCAGCATCATGGCATCTCTCGATCTGAAGTCACCGGAGTTCTGGGACCCGTCGGCGGTCGACAGGGAGCTGCGGCGCGTCTACGACATCTGTAGCGGCTGCCGCCGCTGCCTGCCGCTCTGCCCGTCGTTCAAGGTCCTCTTCGACCGGCTGGATGTGGACGCCGTCGACGGCGACGTCGAGAAGCTGCCGACGCGCGACGTCAAGGAAGTCGTGGACCTCTGCTACCAGTGCAAGCTCTGCTTCAACCATTGCCCGTACACGCCGCCGCACCGATGGGAGGTCGACTTCCCACGGCTGATGCTCCGGGCACGCGCGGCGGAAGCGCGTGCCAACCGCGTGACGTTCCAGGATCGGATGCTTGGCAACACGGAGCTCATCGGCAAGCTCGGACGCCTCGCGGCGCCGCTGTCGAACTGGATGAACGAGCTAGCGGTCCACCGCGCCTTCATGCACGCCGTCGCCGGCATCCACAAGAACCGCAACCTGCCGAAGTTCCACCGCCAGACGTTCAGTGCCTGGTTCAAGTCGCGCGCGCGGCGCGGAGCGATCGCGGGTAACGCAAGCGCGGCGGGCGTGCCGACGGGCGGGGGGACTGGCGATCACGTGAGCGCGGCGGGCGTGCCGACAGGCCGGGGGACTGGCGATCACGTGAGCGCGGCGGGCGTGCCGACAGGCCGGGTGCCCGCCGCTTATAAAGTCGCGCTATTTCATACGTGCACGGTGGAGTACAACGACCCCGCGACGGGTCGCGCGGCCGTGCGCGTGCTCGAGCGGAACCGCGCCGACGTGTCGCTGCCCCGGCAGCGCTGCTGCGGCATGCCCTACCTCGACGGCGGCGCGGTGGACGAGGCGAAGGCGCTGATCCGCGAGAACGTGACGAGCCTCGCGGCGGCGGTGCGCGAGGGGCGGACGATCGTGGTGCCCGGGCCCACGTGCAGCTACATGCTCAAGCAAGAGTACCCGTGGCTCGACGGCTCCGACGATGCGAAGCTCGTCGCCCGCAACACGCGCGACCTCTTCGAATACCTCGCCGAGCTCCGCGCCGAAGGGAGGCTCGACACGAGCTTCACGCGGTCCGTCGGCGCCGTGACGTACCACGCACCGTGCCACCTCCGGGCGCAGAATATCGGGCTCAAGTCGGCGGAGATCCTGCGCCTGATCCCGGGCGCCGAGGTCAACGTGGTTGAGAAATGTTCGGCGGTGGACGGCACGTGGGGCTTCAAGAAGCAGTACCACGAGCTTTCGCTGAAGCTCGCACAGCCGCTGTTCGACGCGATCACGACCGCCGATGCGCCCGTGACCGCGACCGACTGCCCGCTCGCGGCGCTCCAGATCGAGCAGGGGACCGGCCGACAGGCGAAGCACCCGATCCGGATCCTCGCCGCGGCGTACGGCATCGAGGAGTGATCCGTGAAGCGCCTCGAGACGTCAGAGATCCTGAACCTCGTCGAGTACGAGAGGGTGCGAGAAACGCGGCGACGCGAGATCATCGAGCTGAAGAAGCCCCGCCGCGTCTCCGTGGGCCGCTACCTCACCTTCGTCTTCGAGAACCGGGAGACCGTCTGGTTCCAGGTCCAGGAGATGGTCCGCGCCGAGCGCATCGTGGACGACGCGAAGATCGCGGAAGAGGTCGAGGTCTACAACGCGCTGCTGCCAGAGCCGGGCGAGCTCGCGGCGACGATGCTCATCGAGATCACCGCATCGGCGGAGATCAAGCCCGTGCTGGACAAGCTCCTCGGCATCGACACGCGCGACTATGTGAAACTGACGGTCGGTCCGCACGTCGTCGTGGGTGACTTCGAGGGCGGCCACTCCGACGAGGAGCGCGGCAAGCTCTCCGCCGTCCACTTCGTGCGCTTCGCGCTCCCGCCCGGCGCCCGCCGGCTCTTTCGCGAGGCGGAGGTCGCGCTCGCCGTCGAGCACCCCAACGAGCGCGCGCGTGCGGTGCTCTCCGACGAGACGAAGCGCGCCCTGCTGCAAGATCTCCCGCTGCAAGATCCATCGTAGCGGGGTCGTTGTCGCGGGGTCCGCGGGGACGGAATATCGGTGAGCGGTCTGCGAATGGTGCTCGGCGGCTCCGGTCTGCTGGCGGTCGCGCTCGGTAGCGTGACGGGGTGTGAGCAGGGAGGCCTGTCGCCGAGCGCGGCGCAGGGGCGCCAGGTGTATCTGGCCCATTGCGCGACCTGCCACCGGCCCGACCCGGCGCAGCCCGGGCCCCTGGGGCCGCCGATCCAAGGGTCC
>Ga0209802_1002674_pt1 | contig 12265 bp, 10 predicted proteins | sample GraSoiAngelo_129_FD_185886 | JGI IMG/M metagenome (GOLD analysis project Ga0209802, IMG submission 185886) | Grasslands soil microbial communities from the Angelo Coastal Reserve, California, USA - 14_0927_12_40cm (SPAdes) (version 2) | ecosystem: Environmental > Terrestrial > Soil > Grasslands ... | reverse complement strand
GTTTGTGGCTTCGCAATGTTCCCTCTAACAGTAATACTCAGGTCGTTGCGCCGGGGCAGGTGCACTACATCGGTCTGCGCTTCTCTCCCGATGGCAACTATCTCTACTTCGTGCGCAGCGAAATCGGCAGCCGGTCTCTTAAGTATCTATATCGTGCCCCGGTGCTCGGCGGTGCCCCCCAGAAATTGGTCACCGACATTGACACCAACATTACCTTCTCTCCCGACGGACAAAAGTTTGCCTATGTGCTCGATAACAATCCAAGCTCAGGCCGATACCGTCTTATCATTCACTCGCTGGAGACTGCAGAGGAGAAGGATCTGACCAGCGGCTCCCTAGCCGAGGGATTGATTGATCCCGCCTGGTCCCCCGATGGAAAAGTGATTGTCTGCCCAATCCAACAGCCTGGTGATGCTCTTTCCGGTCTTGTCGCAGTCGATGTAGCCAAAGGCAAACGCAACTTATTCTTTACTTCTAAAACACGGTTTGCTGGAAGCCCGGTCTGGTTGCCTGACGGCACCGGGCTGCTGGTTTTGCAGGCCACTTTTAACCGCGCGCAGGTGGCGTTCGTCTCCTACCCTGAGGGCAAATCATTCCCGGTCACTCGCGATACAAACAACTATTTCAATCTAAGCGTTGCGTCCGACGGCCACACCTTCACGACCGTCCTAAGTCAAGCGCATATCGATCTCTACCTTATCGCTGCCGGAGCGACTTCCACCCAGGCTTCGCAACTCACTTTTGGCGCGCCCGTTGACAATCTCAGTTGGTCGTCAGACGGTCAAATCATCCTGGCGGAGGATGGACGTCTTGATCTCCTCAACCCAGATTCCAAAGTCAAGACGCCTCTGTTAACTCAGCAAATTTCGTGGGCGGGTAGTCCATCTTCCTGCTCCAACGGGCGAGTCGCCTTCAGTGCCCAGCCGAGCGGAGAGAATCACCTCAACATCTGGAGTGTGGACGCCAGCGGCGGCAACCTTAAACAAATAACCGCCGGGAAACTGGACGATTCCCCTGAATGTTCCTCGCGCGGTGTCCTTTACCAGGACGCCGAATTACAGCTAATGAAAGTGCCCGTCGAAGGCGGCGCCTCGCAGAAAGTCTCTGAATACACCGTCTTCAGCCGGATTGCCGCTTCTCCCGACGCCAAGCTCGCGGCCTTCAGTTCGTACCGCCTGGGCGACCCCAAAGAAAAATTGGCGGTTGTATCACTCGATGCCGCCCAAACCCCGAAGCTGCTGGAACTGGAGAGACCTCGCGAAAGCGCATTTCCTGACAGTCGGGTTCGCTTCTCTCGCGACGGAAAAGCGGTTGTTTACAGCGTCCGAACCGGTAATGCTGACAACTTGTGGCTGCAGCCGCTAGATGGCACTCCCGGCCACCAAATCACGGACTTTAAGTCGGAGCTCATTCGGGACTTTGATTGGTCGCCGGATGGCCGAAAGATCGCTATCATTCGCGGTCACATCGATTCCGACGTCGTTCTCCTTCGCGACTCCCAGCAGTAATCAGAATCAATGTAGCGCCAGAGTCCTCGCGCGTGCTCGCGATGAGTAAACCAGGTGCTGGCTTGAGCTGTAATAGCTTGAACTCGACCTTACGGATAGTGCCGACCAGTCGCCAGTTGTCGGACACCGCACAGCAATGCGGGCGGAGTTTCCCAACTTCCTGTTTAGCCGACCATCCGGGATCGAATGTTCTATACAGCGGGATCGAATGTTCTATGCAGTTCGATTGTGCCTACTGATGGTGGAGAACAGTGGCACACATAATAAATCCTATTTCGCGTCGACCGGAGCAGTGATGATCGTGCCGCTGAGTCTGGCTTATCAGATGTAGACGCGGTGCAGCATTTCGGCGGCGCTCTCGTCGAGTAATTCGGCACGCCGAACCTCTTCGAAACGCGCCAGCAAATCATCCACGCGAAGCCGCTTCTTTTCGGCTCCGTGGAAGTCCTGAATGATGCGGCCGCGGTGCATCATGATGAGGCGGTCGCCAAGGTTTGCGGCCTGCTGCATAGAGTGGGTCACCATAAGGGTCGTCAGCTTGTCGCACCTGATAATGGTAGCGGTGAGCGCAATCACCTGATCGGCGCTTTTGGGGTCCAGCGCAGCCGTGTGCTCGTCGAGAAGCAGCACTTCCGGGCGCAGCCATGTTGCCATAAGCAGAGTTAATGCCTGCCGTTGGCCCCCTGAGAGCGAACCAATCGGATTTTTCAGGCGATCTTCAAGACCCATGTTCAGCTGACTGACACGATCACGCAATTGGCTGAGCAGATGTTTCCGCAACGGCCAGCCCAGCCGCCGCGGTTTCCCGCGATATGCGGCAAGCGCCAGGTTCTCTGCTATGGACATGTTTGCCGCTGTGCCACTGAATGGATTTTGAAAGACGCGGCCAATGAGCTTCGCCCGCTTGTGCTCGGGCCACTTGGTGATGTCCGCGCCAGTGAGGAAAATTGCGCCAGAATCGACGCAAAACGATCCGGCCACAGCATTGAGCAAGGTGGATTTTCCCGAACCGTTCGTGCCGATGATGACTACAAACGATCCATCATTCACCGTCAGGTTGACCGCCTGCAGTGCGTGCAGTTCATTGGGCGTGCCAGGATTGAATGTCTTGCTGACCGTACGGATTTCAAGCATGGGATGATCGGGGCTTGAGCAGGTTAAGCCGTTTCAGGAGCCCGGGAGCTACAAGCGCCAAAAAGACGAACAGTGCAGTGACGAGTTTCAGGTCATTGGGATTCAATCCCAAGCGCAATGCGATTGCCACCAGGAGCCGGAAGAGGACTGAGCCCATCACTGCGCCGGTGATGCTAAGCCCAAGCTGCCGTGTTCCCACCAATGCCTCACCAATAATGACGCTGGCCAATCCCCATACCACCATGCCGATACCCATCTGCACATCGGCAAAACCTTGATACTGCGCAATGAAGGCTCCGGCTAAGGCGATCAGGCCATTGGAAATCGCAAGCCCAAGGATGATCATGTTTTCATCATTCACTCCCAGCGCGCGGATCATTTCATTGTTATCCCCGGTGGCGCGCATTGCGGTTCCAAGATTTGTGTGAAAGAAGACGTACATGACACAACCCGCCAGCACGATAAACAAAAGTGAAGCCACCAGAAGCGACGCTTCCAGTGGGGTGATCTCCCATCCCATCACATTCAAATTATGGTCACGCGCCAGTGCCATGCCCACTCGCTCAGCGTAGGTCGATAAGGTAGAAGATCCCAGCACCGAAATGTTGCTTCTGCCCATAATGTGCAGGTTGATGGAATACAGCCCTGTCATCACCAGAATGCCGGCAAGCAAGCCATTAATTTTGAATTTTGTCGCCAGGGTTCCCGTCAAAGTGCCTGCAAGAAAGCCGCCTGCAAAAGCAGCAGACGTCGCCAGTACCGGATTCACGTTATGAACGAGGAGCATGGCAGCCAAGGCGGCGCCAAGTGTGCTCGATCCGTCTGCAGTGATGTCGGGAAAAGCAAAGATTCGAAAGCTGATGAAAACGCCCAGCGCGACCAACGAAAAGATGAATCCCAGCGTTAGCGCTCCCAGCAGGAGACTCATGCCTCGGCGCCTTCCGCCGTGATGTTAGAAATGGGCGCGATCCAGCATGCGCCACGAACGAGTTCGCTCTGTCCGCTGCCGGAAAGGGCTCGATCATCGCTTAACAAGTGAAGGATGCCTTCCAGCGCTTGCCCTTCAAAGAGCGTCTTGATCGAGGCCTTTAAGTCAATCTGGCCCCTCTGCACGGGACGATAAGAGAACGCGGCGGCATGGAAATGCCCAGCAACTGCGAGCTCCGAACTCGAAGCGTTCGGAAACGGACGAATAACGGGTGCCAGAGCCCCAGCACTCCCGCGCACGGCGATGCCAGCCAAAAGGACCACGCTTTTCGTGTAGGCACGTTCCGCTGTGAAGCTGAGCCAATCGCGAATCCGGGGAAATTGGAAAGCATTAGGTTCAGAAGCGGCCACAACCGGCGAGCGGCGCAACGCGGCTCCGATCAAGCCTGCGGACTCCGCGATCATAACAATACCGATTTGCTGGGCATTGAAGAGATCCAGGCATGACTCAAGCAAAAGACTAAGCGCCACAGGCTCACCGTTCTTCTTTGCCTCAAAGCGGATCAAGGCGCTGAATGGCTGCGGATTCGCTCCATGGCAAGCGATGCCATAGCAGACCTGAACCTCTGGAAGCGTTGCTCCACCGGCTAGCAGAAAATCTGGGACATTTGTTCCATCCGTCGGCAGGTAGGCGACCGCCCCGCCGGCGGCGATGAATTCTCCGAAACGTCCCTGGCAATCTTCAAAATGCTCACCGAGCGCCCCCAGTCCGATCGCGAAAGTGGAGTCGGAGAATTGCAACGTCCGGCAGTGTTCTTTGGCAAATCCGCAGCGCTCGAGCAGGCTGGCATTTCCCAATCGGCGGCACTCCAGCTTGGACTCCGGTGCGAGTGGATAGACCTCGTATATGACTCCGCAACTCTCAATCTGCCTTATCGCTCTGGGAGCGGGTGCTTCAACTTTCGGACTCTCGCTAGCCTCATTCGGTGGCAAAGATTCCGGCATTGCCTTCGCGACAAGCACGTCTTCTAGCTTCGACAGCTGGATGACTTTCAGGACGTTGCGCGAACAGTTCGAGACTGCGAACGATCCCTGAATGCTCTTCAAATCCTTGTAGAGCCTTACCAGGGTGCCAATTCCGGCTGAGCTCAAGAAGGCCACTCGTGAAAGGTCTAACTGAATATGGTGCGAGCCTTGCCGGATTTCCTGATCAACGGCTGCGGCAAGATGATCAGCCCAATAGCCGTCGACACGTCCTTCGACCTTAAGTTCGACCGTTTCGCCGCGGAGTTGTTTGGTAATTTGCATTTCTCTTACTTTGGGCCATTACCTTGTCGATTGGTCTACCCGGCCAATCGTCTGGTTGTGAATCCCCGTTTCGTCTACGACGACGTTTGCGCGACGTAGAATATCATCTGGAATCCGCCACTGCTGCTTGAGACCCTTCAGCGCCGCCGTGTTCACGACGAAATGAATAGGGATTTCGTTCCGGACTGGTATCTGAGTCGGATCGGAGCCACGCAAAATTCGCGAGGCCAATTCTCCCGTTTGTTTGCCGATCTGGTAAAAATCAGCGCCGTAATCGAACAAGGTCCCGCGATCAGGTTTACCTGGTGTGATACTGAACACCGGAATATGAGCTCTCTGCCCGACCAAAACCACTGAGTCGGCGGCAACACTGACTGTCACATCGCCGCCTATCCATAAGGCTTCTGCTCCTCGGGCAACTAGTGAATCTTCGGCTTCGAGCACGGAATTTGAATTTTCGACATTGGCCTCGAATAACTCAATACTCCATCCTTGGCAAACCTCGCGCGCTTTCTCGACAAAGGCCCGCGAATTAGCTTCAGCCGGATTCCAGGCCACGCCCACTCTCTTTAGGCTTGGGAACATCTCCCGCGCGATTCGGAAAGCATCTTGTACCGGAAGGAAACTGCCAATGCCCACCAAGTTGCGCGGGTGATTCAGTGGGTTGTCGCGACTGATCCCCACTCCTGCCACCACCGGATCGGCAACCAGGCCGAACACTTGAATCGTCTTGTCGCCACGATTCGCATTGGCAACTGCTTGCAGCGACAAGGTGCTCATCGTAAGCAACAAGTCATAACGGGCATTGACCATTTCCTTGGCGATGGAACTCCCGACAGAAATATCGCCTTGCGCGTTGAACTTATCTATGACAATGGTTTTTCCTTCAATAAATCCATTCGCTGCCAAGCCGTCTATGGCGCCCCGAGTGCCCTCATCCAGCAGCATTGTCGAAGCATGCTGAAGAAGTCCGACGTGTGGTATGTTCCGGGCACTGGTGCTTCGCCGTCCAAGATCGGACAAAAGGAGTGCCGCGGAAGCTGAAATGATCAGGACGAGCCCCAAAAGGAGACGCTTGACAACAAATCGCATCTGCCAACCTTGCGAAGAAAACGTTAGAGTCCGGGCGTAGAGTCTACCACTGTGGTGTGGTGGGTGCACACGACAGGAAAACATATCTCTAGGATTACGCCCGAGTGACGTTAGTGCTGTATCGGAGGCGCGCTTTCACGACAAAGTTGGAGGTGAGGCGGGCGATGTGGCGCGCGTTCGATACAGCCGTTAGAAGGAAGCCGCTCGCGGGTGCGGCGGACGCGGTCTATGGAAATTCAATCGATTTTCGCCTGGAAATCATTGCCAGAAGCGGGATTCGGCAAAAACGTTGTTATTGATGCTCATCGATGTAGTGGTTCTCGCATTCATCTGGATCATCGTAGCGCGGGGCGGTCTGTTATTCAAGACCACAGTTCAGACCACCGTTTCAAACGCCTGCATCTCACACGCGCTAGCGTCCGCCGCGCGAGCGGCTTCGTTCTAACGGGCTAACAGGAAGTAATGAAAACGGTCTAGCACATTCTGACGCGCCTGACCTAATCCGACAGCAAGGTGTGCAAGGTAAAGTCTGGCCTATCACACTTAAGCTTTTCTTTGCGCTCTTAGCGGTTGCTCCCGGAGCCTGGCGGTTAGGATCTTTCAGCATGCGTCCCGGACCGTGCTTGCTCCCAAAAACTAAGGGCGGCCTCGCGGCCGCCCTCTTTGCGGAATTTACTGGTAGTGGTTTACAGCGCCTTCACATTCTCGGCCTGCCACCCCTTGGGGCCCTTGACCACATCGAACTGCACTTGCTGACCTTCTTGCAGGCTGCGGAATCCATTCGACTGAATGGCCGAGAAGTGTACAAACACGTCCTCGCCGTTCTGACGGCTGATAAATCCATAGCCCTTGGCGTCGTTAAACCACTTTACTGTTCCTGTTTCCATAGGTGTTGCTTATTTCCTTTGTGTTGATATCGCGCTGAATTACTCGCTGGACTTCTGCAGGCAGGTCACGCTGTGGAGCGGAGAAACTGCGAATTGCAAAAAACCGCAAGATCAAACGCATTATAATTGTACCTTAATTGTTGCCTAATAGCTAGAAGCATTTGTGCAAGTTATTGAACCATATCCACTTATTCCTGATTCCGCGAAAGCTAGGTTTCGTAACAGGATGTAAGGGTATCGAACAGATCCGAAACCGAGAGCCACATTCCGTACACGCAATTCCGAAGACAGCAAGAGTAACCCCACGCCGTCGCACAGCCGGTTTGCAACTTTCTCCCTCAACTCTCATCATCTATATTTCTGCATGAAGCGTACTTCCTTGCGTTCTTCACGGCTCCTCTTCGCGCTCTCCGCGGTAGGTCTTCTTTTGGCTGTCGTGCCTTTGTGCTCGGCTGGAATCGCAGAAGATGTTCACGCCGCTGTTGTTCAAAATCGTCTGGACTGGGCCGAAGGCGCGCTCAAGACGTACCTCGTTCAGCACGGACAAACGCCCGAGTACCTGGACGCTCTTTCCTGGCTGGCCCGTGGCTATTTGAACGGCAATCAGCCCGACCGCGCCCAAAACTATGCCAAGCGGATCGAAGCTCAGGCCCGTCAGCAACTCCTGAAGCGCCAGCTCGACACCGAGCCACATCTGCCAAACGCCCTCGGAGCCGCCATAGAAGTCGAAGCGCAGGTGTTCCTGTCCCGCGGCCAACGTGCCCAAGCCATCGCGCTGCTTCGCCGTAACTTGGCACGTTATCGCGCTACATCAATCCGCGCCCGTCTGCAGAAAAATCTCAATCTCCTCGGCCTCAGCGGACAGCCTGCGCCCCCGCTGAACATCGCGCAGTATCTGGGCCCAAAGCCAAACGATCTCTCTGCGCTCAAAGGATCACCCGTGCTGCTCTTTTTCTGGGCGCACTGGTGTGCCGACTGTAAGTCCGAAGGCCCGATCATCACCCAGCTCCGCACCGAGTTCGGGCCCAAGGGCCTTACCGTCGTCGCGCCGACTCAGCTTTACGGCTACGCCGCCCAAGGAGAGCCAGCCAAGCCCCAAGCCGAGCTTGCCTGGATCGACCGCGTCTGGCAGCACTTCTACCCGGGGCTTGGGGGCATCCCCGTCCCCATCAGCGCGGCAAATTTCAATAACTACGGCTGTAGTACCACGCCAACTCTCGTCCTGCTCGACCGCTCCGGTCGCGTCGCCCTATATCACCCTGGAGTCCTGCCATACGAAACCCTTCGGGCTGCCGTCGAAAAAACCGTCGCCAACTGACGTACTGGGAACTGAGAACTGAGAACTGGGAACTGGCAACTAGCCAACAGCCAAGCCCCGGAGTTAACAGCCAAGCGCTAACAGCCAAGTGTCCTCCCTCATGTCACTACCCCAAACCACCTCTGGGCGTCGCCCACGCACAAAAGCGATATATAATCTCCCCCGATTTGTCATGGGTGCGCTGTTTCCAACCGTAAGGTCTTCTCCGGGCGTCTCGCTGCTCGGAACCGGTGGTGAGCCCCGGCGCGTAGAGCGCGTACTGGCCACAGTCCGAATAGTTCTGGCTGTGAGCGCCCTCGTCGCCGTCTACTACGGCTCAACCCAACCGAGCCGCTATGCCGGCGTTGCTGATGGCCTTCTGCTGATGTATGCGGGTTACGCCGTCGGCGTCTACATTGCGATTCGCCGCAGCTCGGTTGTGCCCAGCCGCGCAGCTCTTGCAATACATGCAATCGACATTCTCTTCCCCAGCATCATCACCTTGTTTACCGAAGGTCCGAACAGTCCTTTCTTTCTGTTTTTTGGATTCGTGTTGTTGGCCGCAGCCTATCGCTGGGGAATGATCAAAACTCTGGCCACCGGCGTAGCGTGCATCGTCGTGTTGTTGACAGAAGCGGCCACGTTGCGTTCCGGCTCAATTACAAATCTGCTTGAGGGACAGTACGATGTGAATACCCTTATTATGCGCGCATCGTACCTTGCGATAATCGCTTTTTTGATCGGCTATCTTGCGGAGCAGGAAAAGCGTCTGCGCGTGCAAGCTTTAGCATTGACCAGCGTTAGCAGCAAAGCTCGCTTCGAACTCGGATTAAAGGGCACCCTACGATCGGTGCTGCACGAAATCGTCCAGTTGTTTCGCGCCCAGCAGGCAGTTCTGGCATTCGAGGATGTCAGTGGTGCGTTTTTATGGACGGCTGGCCCCGAAAGCACGGCCGAAGGCTTAGTTCTGACCTGGCGTGCCCTGGACCCATCTGAGCGAAGCCGCTATTTTTTCGCTTTGCCCGCCGATACCCTACGGCTATCTCGCACTCGCAGCGGTCGAACCTACGATTTTGTCTCCGACGAAGACACTCCAATGGTTCGCCCGTCCGCCGTGCCGGCCAGCTTTTCTTCCGAGCACCCCTTTCGCATTGCCCTGATAAATTCCTTTGTTATTGAACCGGCTGTTTCCGCGCGGCTCTTCCTATTCGAGCCACATCCCGGCCTGGGCCACAAAGATGAGGTGCGCTTCCTGCGCGATCTCACCCGCTATGTCGCGCCCGCTGTTTACAACATATACCTCCTGCGCCGGCTGCGTTCGCGAGCTGCCGCCGATGAACGAGCCCGCGTGGCTCGCGACCTGCACGATGGTGTCATCCAGTCTTTACACGCCATTGCATTTCGTCTTTACGCCTTGCGCGTCCGTGCGCCCCGGTTCCCTCAGGATGTTCCCAGCGAACTCCTCGACATTCAGCAGTTGGTGCAACGCGAGGTCTCTAACCTGCGGCAGCTCATTCAGCAGCTCAAGCCGGTGGACTTCGATCCCAACCGCTTCATCGAGTGGCTGAGCACCGTCATCGATCAGTACCGCCAGGATACTGGCATCGGTGTGCGTTTCATCTCTGACGTTCGCGAACTGGTGCTGCCGGTAGAAATTGCGCGCGAGGTGGGGCACATTGTCCGCGAAGCGCTCGTAAACGTCGCCCGCCACAGCGGCGCAGAACACGTCGTCGTCCGGCTGAGTCCCGAAAAGCGCGCCTGGAAGCTCTCCATCGACGACGATGGAAAAGGTTTCCAGTTCGTTGGACGCTTCTCGCTGGCTCAACTCGACAACAACCGCCACGGCCCAACGGTAATAAAAGAGCGCGTAAAAGCCATTGGCGGTGACCTCACCATTGACTCTCGTCCGGGCCGCGGGGCGCGTCTTGAAATAATTTTCCCACAGGTGAAAACTGCCGCGCATGCATAACAACAACGACGACCAAGACTGCATCCGTATTATCATCGCCGACGATCACACTATTTTTCGCGATGGCCTAAAGCGTCTGCTCGAAACCGAGCCCACCTTCCAGGTCGTGGGCCAAGCGGGTGACGGCCATGAGGCAGTCCAATTAGCTCTGCAAGTCAAGGCCGACGTTTTGCTGCTCGATGTCGCCATGCCCAAGGTCCCCGGCCTGGAAACTCTTCGCGAGCTAAACCGCAACCAAATTAAAATCCGTACCCTGCTGCTGACCGCGAGCATCGAGCGCTCGGAGATTCTGCAAGCCCTGCAACTCGGCGCCTGGGGTGTGGTGCTGAAAGAGTCGCCTCCGGAGCTTCTGCTGAAGAGCATCAAGGCGATTCACGCCGGAGAATATTGGGTCGGACGCGACTCCCTTTCCACCTGGGCCCGCGCCACCCAAAGAGACTACGGCCTCACCCCGCGCGAACTGGAAATTGTTTCCGAGATTCGCTCAGGAAAAAGTAACAAAGACATCGCACAGCACTTCTCCATCAGCGAAGATACTGTGAAGCGCCACCTCAGCAACATCTTCGACAAGCTCGGCGTCTCCAGCCGCCTGGAATTAGCCATGTTCGCTACCACGCATAACTTGGGATAGGCGCGGCGGATGCTCCTTACGACTTCTTCCTCGGCACAGCGTGCCCACCAGCGAAGCGGTTGCAACCTGCGCAGTCCGGAGCTACCATAGCCGCCCGGAGGCCAATCATGCGGAATGTGTTCGCCATCATGGTCGCGATTTGCGCCACACTGTCTCCTGCCTTTGCCGCCAAACAGTACTCTTACTTTCGAGTGGGCAATGCCAATGACGTTACCACTTCCACCACGCCAGGCACCGTTCTGATGGGCGGCGGCACAGATGTAGATGCCGCATTTCAGTGGATGTGCGGCCGCAGCGGCAACGGCGATTTCCTCGTGATTCGTGCCACCGGCACCGATGCCTACAATCCCTACATCCAGCAGCTCTGTCCTAACGAGAATTCAGTTGCGACCTTGATCATTCCTAATCGCACTGCTGCCAGCGATCCCTTCGTGGTCTCCACCATTCAGAACGCCGAGGCTCTGTGGATTGCCGGTGGCGACCAGTCCAACTACATCAATTTCTGGAAAGGCACTCCCGTCGAAGATCAACTGAACGCTCTGATCGCGCGTGGCGTTCCTATTGGAGGCACGAGCGCCGGCATGAACGTCCTTACAGAATTCGTCTACTCGGCGCTGGCCAGCCAGGGCGTAACTTCCAGTCAGGCGCTCGCCGACCCCTTCACCCGCTACATCACTCTCGATCGCGATTTCGTAAATATCTCCACCCTGCAGGGACTCATCGGCGATCCCCACTTCGTTACCCGCGATCGCATGGGCCGCGATCTTGCGTTCATGTGCCGTATCTATCTCAATGGCTGGTCGAACGCACCGCGCGATATTGCCATCGACGAGAAGACCGCGCTCCTCATCGACGCAGCGGGCAACGGAACCGTGGTGGGATCAAGCACGGTTTACTTTATGCAGGCGCCGGGCGCACCCCAGGTCTGCCAGCCCAATACGCCTCTTACCTACGACAACATCAGTGTGTACCGCATCAATTCCACAGGCACTTTCAACCTGGGCCATTGGAGCGGCAAAAGTGGCATCGCGTATACAGTCTCTGCCAACGCCGGAGTACTTAGCTCCACCCAATCCGGAGGCTTAATCTATTAGAGTCGCGTCGGCCGGGGATTCGCGGTGCCCCACCCTTATCGCCTTCTTTGCGAGAGGGAAACTCAATCAACAATCTCTACTTTCGCCGCAGAATCCACCACGCCTCGCGATACTTCTCAAACCTCGACCTCTTCCTCCGGCTGCCCGGAAACAGCTTCAGCGACTTCATCCGCTGGATCACTCTCACCGGAAACACATACCATGCATTCTCCGGCACAACGTAGGCTACCAACAGATCAATCTCGTCAGCCCTATACGCTTTATACGAGTGCCCATGCGCTCGAAAACTATAACTCCCATCTTTCCACGCAACATGGGCCGACTTCACCTGAACCTTCCACAATCTTCCGCCCGTCTGCACAATAAAATCGTACGCATCGCTGTCGCCCCACGTCTTCGACACTGCGAATCCCAGCTC
>Ga0209802_1002670_pt1 | contig 12276 bp, 9 predicted proteins | sample GraSoiAngelo_129_FD_185886 | JGI IMG/M metagenome (GOLD analysis project Ga0209802, IMG submission 185886) | Grasslands soil microbial communities from the Angelo Coastal Reserve, California, USA - 14_0927_12_40cm (SPAdes) (version 2) | ecosystem: Environmental > Terrestrial > Soil > Grasslands ... | reverse complement strand
GCTGAGCATGCGTTCAGCCACCCTGCGATAGCTGTCCACCCCGAGGATGCGCGAGAGGCGGAGGAGGACCGCGGCCGCGACGGCGTTCGCCGCGGGCGTGGGCGCATCTTGAACAGGCACGTGCGGGCTGTCGAGGCCGGGCCCCACTGCCTGCCGCGGCACGTCAAGAAAGCCATTATGGTTCCAGTAGTCGCGGAGCATGAGGTCGACGGTCTGGCGTGCCAGCCGGAGGTACCGGCCGTCCCCAGTCAACTGGAACGCATGCAGCAGGGCGTCGGCCATCTGGACCTGGTCGTCCAGCGTCCGCACACCACTCGACGGGTCCGTCCCGAGCCGGTGCGCAAATCCACTCTCCGGACGGTAGCCCTCCTCGATGAACCGGTCCAGCGCCCGCAGTGCTAGGTTACGGTACCGGGATTCGCCCAGGATCACAGACGCGTCGAGGAACGCGGTAATGGCCAGGCCGTTCCAGTTTGCGTAGCAGGCGTGATCGACGTACGGCATCTGCCGTTTCCCGCGGGCGGCGATAAGTTTTTCGCGGCCGCTGCTGAGCAACCGGCGGACGTCGGCGACGTCCCGGTGCAAGACCGCGGCCACGACGTCTGGATCCCGGTCCACATAGAGCACATGCCGGGCAGGATCGTTGTGCATCTCTCCCCGCCCCTGCAGGTGGTAATGCTCAGCCAGCACGGAAAATTCGTCGTCGCTGAGCACGGCCCGGGCCTCGTCGATCGCCCAGGTGAAGTAGCTGCCGTCGTCGCCCGGCGTAATATCGGCGTCCTGGCTGCCGTAAAATCCGCCACGCGCATCGTCGTAGAGCACCGCCGCCATGAACTCGGCGGTGTCACGCGCGACCTCGGCGAGGTAAGCGGGGCCCGAGGCCTGAAAGGCGTGCGCGTAGTTGGCCAGCAACCCTGCGTTGTCGTACAGCATCTTTTCAAAGTGCGGGACGATCCACCGCGCGTCGGTGGCATACCGGTGAAACCCGCCGCCCAGCTGGTCGTGCATACCGCCCCGGGCCGTGTGCACCAGTGTGCGCAACACCATCTCCAGCAGTGCGTCTTCGTGGGTCCTGGCGTACCGGCGGAGTAACAGATCGATCGTGGACGGATGCGGGAACTTGGGCGCGTCACCAAATCCACCGTTCGTGGGATCGAATGCCTGCCGGATGCTGTCGATGCCGGCGGCGAGTAGCGATGGATCAAGCGTTCCGGGGTGTCCTGAGCCTTCGCGCGCGGCGAGCTGGCGGTGCAGCTGCGCCGCGGCATCTTGGGCCTCCTCCCGGCTCTCGCGGTAGTACTGGGCCACGCTCAGCAGGACACGCTTGAAGCTCGGCCGGCCGAACGCGTCCACCGGCGGGAAATAAGTGCCGCCGAAGAAGACCTTTCCGTCCGGCGTGAGGAAGCCGGTCAGCGGCCAGCCGCCTTGTCCGCTGATGGCGGTGACCGCCTGTTGGTAGCGCGCGTCGAGATCGGGCCGCTCGTCCCTGTCAACCTTGACGGCGACGAAGTGCTCGTTGACGATCGCCGCAACCGCGGGGTCGTCGTAGCTTTCGTGGTCCAGCACATGGCACCAGTGGCACCAGACCGCCCCGATGTCGAGCAGGATCGGTTTGTCCTCGCGCTTCGCGCGCTCGAACGCCTCCGCAGACCACGCATACCACTGCACGGGTTGGTGCGCGGCGGAGCGCAAATACGCGCTCGGTTCGTTTGCCAAGCGGTTTTCGCTCATGACTCGCCAGTGTAGACCTAATTTGAGTATATCAGCCCGTGGATTCGGGCTTGGCGCTTTGTTCGACGAAGTTCAGGCGGAGGTTGGCCAGCAGCGTATCCAGGTCGCGGCGTTCCTTCTCATCCACGCGGAGCTTCAAGTGTTCGATCAGCGATGCGGCGGCGTCGATGCCCAGCCGGGCGTCCTCCAGGTTGCGGACCACTTTCTTGCTCGCGGGGTTGGGCACCAGGCCCAGGTTCTGCCACGCGCTGCCGGCCAGGACGCCGATGATCCAGCGCAGCAACTCCACGGTGTCGGCGAGCTGTTCCTGGATTTCTCCCTGCTGGTCCTCGCCCATCGTTATTGCGTTTGGGGCGCTGGCTTGGTCAGTGTTTGGAACGCGACCACCGCGGCGACCATCACCGCGGCAATGAAGTCAGGAGAGCTGGTGGGGTAGATGAACAGGATCCCCGCGATGACCAGCACGATCCGCTCCAGCAACGTGGTCTTGCGGAGGAGCCAGCCGTTGATGCCCGCAGCCACCGTGGCCAGCCCGATGATCGAGGTGATGGACACCCTGATCACGTCCGCCGCCGGCGCCTGCAGCAGCAGGCCCATCCCGTCCGGATGCACCGTAAACATGAACGGCACGATGAATGCCGGCAGCGTGTACTTCCAGGCCATCAACATCGTCTTGAACGGATTGCCACCTGTCAACGCCGCAGCGGCCATGGGGGACAGGCCCACCGGCGGCGACACCTCAGACAGGACGGCGTAATAGAAGATAAACATGTGGGCGGCCAGCTCGGAGACTCCCAGTTTGATCAGGGCAGGGGCCACGATTACCGCCGCGATGATGTAGGTCGCGGTGATCGGCAGGGCCAGGCCCAGGACCCACAGGGCGATGGCGGAGTAGATGAGCGTAAGAATCAGGTTGCCGCCGGCGAAGCCGATGATGATGTCGGACAGCCTCAATCCCAGGCCGGTGAGGTTCACCACGCCGACGATGATGCCCGCCGCGGCCGTGGTCACCGCGATATTCAGAATCTGCCGGGACCCGTTGGCCAGCGCCGTGACCAGCTTGTGCGGGCGGAGCGACGTATCGCGCCGGAGGTAGCTCGCCGCCCAGGCGACGATCGTGGCCCAGAAGACCGCCTTGATCGCGGTGAATCCCACCACCATGAATGCGGGGATGACGATCAACGAGGTGAGAAGATACCAGTACTGCCGCGTCAGCAACCAGGGGTTCCGGGTTTCGATCTCGACAAACCGCAGCCCGAACCGGCGCGCATCGAGCTCGATCATCAGGAAGATCGATAGATAGTAGAGGATCGTGGGGATGATCGCCATGACCAGGACCTGCAGGTAGGTGATCTTCAGGATCTCGGCGATCAGGAACGCGGCGGCTCCGAGGATGGGCGGGGAGATGACGGCGCCAATGCCGCCGGCCGACAGCAGCCCGCCGGCCGACTCACGGTCGTATCCGGCTTTCTGCAGCAGCGGATAGGCGATGGCCCCCACGGTGACGGTGGTGGCCACCCCACTGCCCGATGGGCCACCGAGGAGGAATGACGCGACGGTGACCGCCTGCCCGGCGCCGGTGCGCCGCCGCCCGGTAAGGGCAAAGGCCAGGTCCACGAAGAACTTTCCAGCGCCGGACTGATCGAGGAACGCCCCGTAGATCGTAAACAAGATGATGAACGTCGACGAGACGGCGATGGGGACGCCGAAGATGCCCTCGAGCGTCATATACAGCTGACCCACCAGCCGCGCCAGGTCGTAACCGCGATGCGTCCACGGCGCCGGCAGCCACGGGCCGGCGAACGCATAGAGGATGAAGCCTCCGACGACAACGAGCAGCGCGTTGCCGACCGAGCGGCGCGTGGCTTCCAGGATCAGCAAGATGGTGAGGACGCCAAACACCAGATCCCAGGTAGTGGGCACGACCGCGCGGTAAATGAACCCTTCGAAGTCGACGAACACGTAGCCCAGGGCCGCCGCGCTGGCCAGCGATAGGACCACGTCGGTGGGATGAATCCTCCGGGCAGCGCCCTTCCATCCCGGGTAGACGAGGAAGGTCAACACGAGCACGAAGAGCAGATGGATCGTGCGATGAATCTGCGTGACGACGTTGGCGGTGGTGGCCCAGAGGTGGTACAGGGACATGACCACCAGGGCGGCGGTGATGGCGCGTCCGAGCAGGCCGGTGGGGTGCCGGGTCTTCCCCTCGAACGACTCGACCAGTTCTTCGAGTTCTGCCGCAGATTTCGGCAACTGGCCGGCCGGTGGTTCGGTCATGGACTGGGGGCGACCGTGATGACCAATCGCGTCCCTTCGCCGGCCTGGTACAGCGGGAGGTCGGTGGTTCCTACACGGAGCCGGGGCCGCCCGGTCTGGCCGACCCGCAGCACAATCTCGCGGAGGTGGGCCGAGGCCGCGGCCACGAGGAAGGCTCCATCACGCCGGTATGGAGCGCTCAAGCCGTTGTACGCCAGCACCGCCTCGCTCGTGCTGCGCACGTCGGCCAGGGCAAACCCGTCCGGCGTCACCGCGAACCGCTCCTCCGTCAGCGCGCCGTAAATCGAGTTCGTGTACGCCAGCGTGACCGTGGTCGCGGATGAGACAGGCGCAGACCACCGGGTGCGCCCGGTCTCATCCACAACGCGCAACTGATACCGGGGCGTGGATGTGAGTGCGACGAGCCCCGCCGTCGCGGCGGCGAGCAGGACTTTGCTCACTAAAACCCCTGGACGCCCTTCTCCTTAAAGTATCGGATTGCCCCCGGGTGGAACGGCACCGGTGACCGCCCCACCACGCCCGTGAGCGTGATGTTGGCCGCCTCCTTGTGCACCTGCGCCAGCTCCGAACGGCGCTCATAGATCAGTTTCGTAATCTGATAGGCCAGGTCGCCGTTGAAGTCCTGATGCACCACCAGCAGGTTCGCTACACCGACGGTGGCCGCGTTGGCCTGCGCGCCCGGGTAGATCTCTTTCAGGATCACGGCCTTGAAGTACAGGTTTCCATAGGTCTTTTGCAGCTCGGCGATGGTGGTGTCCAGGGGAACCAGCCGGATGCGGAGGCCGGGGGTCGTGGCCAGGTCCAGCACCGCGGACGTCGGCAGGCCGCCGCTCCAGAAGAAGGCGTCGATCTTGCGGTCCTTGATCGCATCGACCGATTCTTGCACGCCGAGGCGCTCCTTGCGGATGTCGCGATCGGGATCGAGGCCGGCCGCCCGGAGGATCCGCACCGCTGTGACCTCGGTGCCGCTGCCGGGGGAGCCGACCGAGACGCGCTTCCCACGCAGATCAGCGACGGTGGCGACGCCGGTGCCCTCGATCGTGACCAGATGGTTGAAGTTGTTATACAGCGGCGTCAGCGTGCGGATGGGGATCGGCGTGCCCTGGAACGTCGCCTGGCCGGTGAAGGCATCGTACGCGGTGTCGGCCAGGGTGAAGGCGATGTCCGCGCGCTTGGCCCCGATCAGCCGCATGTTGTCGACCGACGCGGACGTGACTTCGGCAGTGGCCTGAGTATCGGGGAGGTACTTGGAGATGAGCTGCGCCAGCCCGCCGCCCATCGGGAAGTAAACGCCGCCGGTGCCTCCGGTGACGATGGACAGCCGTACCGGCGGTGCGGAGAGCGCGACCGCCGCCCAGCTCGATGCGGCGACAACGGCCAGCCCGCACACCAGAACGGCGCGGACGATTCCACTCGGTCGGGACCTTATGTATCCCATCGGGTTCCCCCCTGATCGAAACAGTGCCGCTATCCCGTTATCCCTTTGTCCCCTTATCCCTTTCTCATCTTAGCCGTGGGTCCAGGGCCTCACGCAGCCCGTCGCCCAGCAAATTCAGCGCCAGCACGGTGATGAAGATCGCCAGGCCCGGCCACACCGCCATCCACGGGGCAGTGCCGAGATACGCCTGCGCGATATTGAGCATGGACCCCCACGACGGCGTGGGCGGCTGCGTGCCCAGCCCCAGAAACGACAGTGTCGCCTCGGCGGTGATCGCTCCCGCCATGTCCAGCGAGGCCTGCACGACGATTGGGGAGACGCTGTTGGGCAGGATGTGGCGCCAGATAATGCGGCCATCCCCCACGCCCATAGCCCTGGCCGCCTCCACGTAGTTTTGCTCGCGCTCGCCTAGCACCTGGGCGCGCGCCAGGCGGATAAATCGCGGTGTAAACACGATGCCGATCGCCAGCAGCGCCTTGTCCAGCCCGGCGCCGAGGACCGCGGCCAGAGCCAGCGCCAGGACGAGAAACGGAAACGAGAGCATCGCGTCGGTGAGACGCATCAAGAGATCGTCCAGGCGCCCGCCATAGTAGCCGGAGAGCAGGCCCAGCGGGAGGCCGGCGAGAACGGCGATGCCCACGGAGAGCACGCCCGCCAGGAGTGCTGTGCGCGCGCCGAAGATGACACGGCTGAGGACGTCTCGGCCGAGGTCGTCGGTGCCCATGGGATGGGCGGCGCTGGGTGACCGCAGCAAATTGCCAAAGTCCGGTTTGATGGGACTGGCCGGCGCGACCCATGAAGCGAAGAGCGCCACCGCCACGATGCCCAGCACCACCCACAGGCCGACCAGCGCCAACCGGTTCCGAGCATAGCGATGGAGGAGGTAGCCAAATCCGTACCGGCGCATACCCGCCGCGCGGTGCCGCAGCCTCACAACGTCCACCGGGAGATCGGCGGCGAAGCGGCTCATCCGGTCCGTGCTCCCAGCCGGATCCTAGGGTCCAGGACGGCATACATGACATCCACCGCGAGGTTTGTGAGGACCACAGCGAGCGCCGCAAACAAGACCACGCCCTGTACCATGGGGTAATCTCGGGTCAGGATTGACTCCACGGTGAGCCGCCCCAGCCCGGGGACGGCAAAGATCGTTTCCGTGATCACGGCGCCGCCCAACAGGCCGGACAGCTGCAGCCCCATCACGGTCACCACAGGAATCATCGCGTTCTTCATCGCGTGGCGGACGAGGACGACAGCATCGCCCAGCCCCTTCGCCCGCGCCGTGCGAATATAGTCGGTGCCCAGAACCTCCAGCATGCTGCTGCGCAGCAGCCGCATCACCAGCGCGGCCAGCGCCGTTCCCAACACGATTGACGGCATCACCATCAGCTTGAGGTTACGGACTGGATCGATCCAGGGCTCAATGTACCCTGATGGCGGGAGCAGCCGCAGGTTCACTGCGAGGAGATAGATCATCATGATGCCCAGCCAGAAGTTGGGGATGGAGATCCCGGCCAGGGCCGCGGTAGTGGCCGCGTAATCGAGTGCGGTGCGTTGTTTCCATGCCGCCACCACGCCGGCAGGAATGGCGATGATCCACGCCACCAGTAGCGAGGTGATCGCGAGTTCAATCGTGACAGGCAGCTTCAGCAGCAATGTGTCCAGAACCGCTCGCCCGTCGCGGACTGAGCGGCCGAAGTCGCCGCGCGCCACATGGCTCAGCCACAGCAGGTACCGCACGTGCATCGGCCGGTCCAGCCCCATCTCTTTTCGGAGCGCGCTCAATGCTTCTTTGCTGGCTTCTTCGCCCAGCATGACGCGTGCGGGATCGCCGGGGATGAGATTGATCAGCGAGAACACGATGAGGCTGACGAAGAACAGGACCGGGAGGGTGAGGAGGAGGCGGCGGACCAGGTACCAGCTCACGGGAGAGGTGGACCGGGGGGAGGGTGCGGATGCCCTCCCCCGCAACGACTACGGGGTCAGCCAGGTGTTGCGGAATCGCATCATGCCGTCCGAGATGTGCACGAACCCCTGGAGTTTGGGGCCCAGCACTTTGTACTGTTTGGGCCAATAGAGGAACAGGTAGGGCAGCTCGTCATTCAGGATATTCATCACGTCGCCGTACGCGCGCCGGCGCTGGTCGCGCGTAGTGAGAATTCGTGCGGCATCCAGTAAGGTGTCCACCCGCGGATTGGAGTATGCGCTGAAGTTCAGCCCGCCGTCTGTGATGAAGTCGCCATAGATGTTGCCGTCGGGATCGGGGCGGCCGCTCCAGCCGAGGAGGATGGCCTCGAACTTGTGCGCGTCGCCCTGGCTGAGGATCGCGCCAAACTCCACGATCTCGATGTTGACCTTGATCCCGGCGTCGGCGGCCATCGACTGGATGACCTGCGCGACCTGCTGCGCCACGCGGCCTGGTGTGATCTTCAGCGTAAACGAGAATCCGTTCGGCATGCCGGCGTCGCGCAGTTTCTGGCGCGCCAGGTCCACGTTACGCTCAGGGATGCGCGAATTCGCAGGGACGTCATATGTGAACAAGGCCGGGGGGAACGGCCCGTTGGCCGGGACGGCGGTTTCCCCAAACACGACATTCACCAGGGTGCGCCGGTCAATCGTCGCGTTGAGAGCCTGGCGCAGCAGCTTGTTGTTGAACGGCGGCCCGGCGACCATGATCCACATGCCCTGCCATTCCAGGCCACTGCGCTCCAGCAGGCGCAGCACAGGGTCTGTCCGTAGTTTGGGGATATCCGCCGGCGCAACCTGGTCGATGACATCGAGCTCACCGGCTCGCAGGTTGGCCAGGCGCGCGTTCTCATCGGTGAACGGCCGGTAGATGATGCGATCAACGAAGCCACCGTTCTTGTCCCAGTGCTGGTCAAACCGCTCCAGGACGATGCGTTCCTGCGGCCGCTTCTCCACAAACTTGTAAGGTCCGGTGCCCACCGGCTCACGGGCCAGTCCCTTGCCCGCCTTCTGCGCCGCCGCGGGCGACACCATCATGCCGGCGCGGTCGCTCAGGACGGCGAGGAACGGGCTGTAGGGTTTCTCCAGCGTGATGCGCACTGTGTAGGGGTCCACCGCTGTCACTGAGGTGACCAGGCTGACCTCGTTGAACCGGGGCGATCCAAACGATTTGTCCAACATGCGTTCAAAGTTGAACTTTACCGCGTCGGCGTTGAAGGGTGTGCCGTCGTGAAACACGACGCCCTGGCGCAGTTTGAACGTATAGGTACGTCCACCGTCGGTGATCTGCCACGACGTGGCCAGCATCGGAACGATCTCCAGGTTCTGGTTGATGTCGACGAGTTTGTCGTAGAGGTTTTGGAAGACCTGGCGGTCGACGGCCGCCGTGGATTGATGCGGATCCATGTTCGGCGGGTCGGCGTTGAGGCCGACGCGCAGTGTCCCACCGCGCTGCGGCGCGGCGGAGACCGAAGTCACCGCCAGTGCGCCGATCAGAATGAAGATCCACAACGCCCGCTTCATGCCATTCTCCCTCCTCGCCATGATCACGTGAAACCAGTGCCTTAACAGAATCCTGGACACGTCACGGTCTTGCAACGTCGCGTCGATGGGGGGATTTGACAATACATTGGCGCTACTGGAGGGGTTTCCTCTTGACCTGCGCCAGCTTTCCGCCGGCCACGAGGTAACCACGCTCGCGGGGGCTAATCTCGACCCGCACCGTAAACTCGCCGCCCTTGGTGCGGTTGCGCACGGTGAATTCGCGTGTGCCCTGCAGGATGCCTTCGCGGATCTTTGGGATCTCCAGCTCGTCATCCCGGTCGACGCGGGCGTAGTCGGCGGGATCCGTGAAGATCAGCGGGACGATGCCCCAGTTGATGAGATTGGCATGGTGGATGCGGGAGAACGACTTCGCCAGCACCGCCCGTACTCCCAGGTGCATCGGCGCCAGGGCGGCATGCTCGCGCGAAGACCCCTGCCCGTAGTTGTCCCCGCCGACGATGAATCCGCCGCCCCGGGCTTTGGCCCGCGCGCTGAACTCCGGGTCCATGCGGTGGAAGACGAACTCGGCCAGCCTGGGAATGTTGGACCGGTAGGCGACGATTTCGGCGCCGGCGGGCATGATGTGGTCGGTGCTGATGTCGTCTCCCACCTTGATCAGCACCGTGCCCCGCAGCGTCTCTTCCAGCGGCGGTTTGACCGGGGAGGGCTGGATGTTCTCGCCGCGGTGCACGACGATGCCGGCGGCCTCGGCCTCTGATGCCGGAGGAATCAGATTCGGGTTGTCCTGGGGCACGGCGTCGGGCAGGACCGGTTCAGGCGCGGCGATCGCCAGCTCCGCGCCCAGATCGCGCGGATCTGTAATCACGCCCTTGATCGCCGTCGCGGCGGCAGTCTCCGGGCTGGCCAGGTAGACCTGATCGTCGCTGAGGCCGCTGCGGCCTTTGAAGTTTCGGTTGATGGCCCGCAGGCTCTTCGTGCCCGGCGCGGGTACGTGCCCGAACCCGATGCACGCCCCGCAGGTGGGTTCCGCCACGTTCACCCCGGCCGCCAGGAGATCGGTCACGTACCCCTCCCGGGCCAGCAGCTCCAGGTCGGCGCGGCTGCTGGGATGGATGAAGAAGTACACCTCCGGATGCACGCGGCGGCCCTTCATCACTTTGGCCACGGCCTGCAGGTCGGTGTAGGAGCCGTTGGTGCAGGAGCCGACCATGACCTGTTCCACTTTGGTCCCTGCCACCTTGCGCACCGGCACTACGTTGTCCGGGAGGCTGGGGAGGGCAATCAGTGGCTCGATCTTGGCCAGATCCATGTCGATCATGTCGTCATACTCGGCGTCGGCATCTGGCAGCATCTCCCGCCAGTCGCGCGCCCGGCCCAACCGGCGGAAGAAATCCCGGGTGATCTCGTCTGAGGGGAAGATCGAGGTGGTGGCTCCCAGCTCGTAGCTCATGTTCGTGATGGTGACGCGCTGCTGCGCGTTGAGCACCCGCAGACCTGGCCCGGTGAATTCAAAGATGCGGTCCTTGCCCCCGCGCACCGTCAGCCGGCGCAGCAGTTCAAGGATCACATCCTTGGCGGTGCACCAGGGCTGGAGGGTGCCGGCCAGCTTCACCCCCACGACCTGCGGCATCGCGAAGTAGTACGGTCCGCCGCCCATGGCCACCGCCACGTCCATCCCTCCGGCGCCGATGGCGATCATCCCCACGCCGCCGCAGTGCGGGGTGTGGCTGTCGGCGCCCAGCACCGTCTCACCAGGAACTGCGAAGTGTTCCAGATGGATCTGGTGACCGATGCCGGAAGCCGGCTTGCCGAACCAGATGCCGTACTTGCGGGATGCCGACTGCAGGTAGAGGTGGTCCTCCATATTCTCGGGCTTGATGTGTAGGACGTTGTGGTCGGCGTAGCAGGCGGCGACTCTGCAGCGGATGCGGGGGATACCCATCGCCTCAAAATGCAGAAAGGCCTGTGTGGCGGTGAGGTCCTGGGCCAGGATCTGATCGATCCGGATGCCGATCTCTTCCCCGGCAACCAGGCCGCCTTCGGCGAGGTGGGCTTCCAGAATCTTGCGGGTCAGGTTCTTGCTCATATGAGTGCTCCTCCAAACAAACTATATCGCGAATTGCGTCCGTCATCGCGAGCCCCGCAGGGCCAATTCTGTCATCGTGAGCGAAGCGAAGCGATCTCCCCCGCGAGGAGATTGCTTCGGCCCTTCGGGCCTCGCAATGACTAGAGGGCGCGCTTCTCGACCGCGGCGCGCGCCGCCCTCATCCGGTCCTCGGTGATATCGATGGGAAGCGTGCAACCCGCCCCGACGATGTGCCGGATGCCGCCGGTCTGGGTGGTGGCGTCACGGACCTCCGCGTCGATCTGCTCTGGTGTTCCTGAAGACAGCGTGTCCCATTCGTTGATTCCTCCCACCAGGCAGCCAGAAAATCGGTGCCGGGCTTCCGCCAGCGTGGGCGGCGTCCTGCGGTCGTGCCAGTTGATCGCGTCGACGGGGTAGTCCGTCACCAGGTCGAACATGACGTGCATCCCATGCGTGTGCAGAATGCGCAGCTCGCCGCCCCCTGCCGCCTCCAGCACCCGCAGATCGTACGGTCTGCCGAACTCTTCGTATTCCTCCACGCCGAGGTAGTCGGTCGTGGCCGCCGCCGTGGCAAAGAAGATCCCGTCTGCCCCGGCGGCCAGTGTCTCCGCGGCAAAGCGGGCCGTCACGTCGGTAATGAGCTCCAGCCCGCGGTGCAGCTCGTCGGGATTCTCCCGCAGGTAGCGCAGCGACGCCTCCGGACCCGACAGCGTTCCGGCGATGGTCAGCGGACTGAACACGGTGGAGACGATCAGCACATCCGGCAGCGCCTCCCGGATCAGCCGCAGGGCGTGCAGTTCACGGCCGTAAGCCCCCCCGGTGACATCGAGCGACTTCAGCCGTCCCCAGTCGGCCGGTTTTTTGATCGGCCGGTCGGCGTAGTGCCGCGTACCCTCCCGGTTCGGTTTGTATCCGGCGCGCAGGCCCCAGTCGTCGCCGTAGTAGCCGCTGGCCGGCGTCACCTTGAGCAGATCCCACTGGTATTTTTTCTGAAAGGTCACGTGGGCGGCGGCAAGCGACTCGGCGCGCTGGTCGTCGCCGGGGAAGTGGCGCCACAGCGCGACAGGCACCCGATCCACAGGCTTGCCCGCGATGGCGGCGCGGATTCGGTCTCGGCTGTTCATCTCAAATCAAACTGCGTCTTCTTGGTCTCCTTAGTCTCCTTAGTCTACTTAGTCTACCTGCGAAGCTGGCGCCATGGCGTTGGCTTGTAGACCAAGTAGACCAAGAAGACCAAGAAGACTAAGTAGACGTTTTGCTGGTTAGACGTTTCCGC
>Ga0209802_1002664_pt1 | contig 12281 bp, 18 predicted proteins | sample GraSoiAngelo_129_FD_185886 | JGI IMG/M metagenome (GOLD analysis project Ga0209802, IMG submission 185886) | Grasslands soil microbial communities from the Angelo Coastal Reserve, California, USA - 14_0927_12_40cm (SPAdes) (version 2) | ecosystem: Environmental > Terrestrial > Soil > Grasslands ... | reverse complement strand
GTGTAAGTGGTAGTGTGAGTCAGCCCCGTGTCGGAGTATGCAGTGGCAGCGCTGCCGGTGTTTGCCACCAATGTGGTCCAGGTAGTACCGCCGTCGGTAGACCTCTCGATCTTGTACCCGGTGATGGCGGAGCCGCCGTTATCCGTGGGAGCCGTCCAACTTAGACTAATCTGTGAGGAGGAGGAGGCTGATGCTGCGAGCCCAGTCGGAGGCGATGGGGCGACGGCAAGGGTTGTCGCCGACGCGGTGGTCGAAGGAGAGCCCGTTCCGACCGAGTTGATTGCGGAGACCCTGTAGGTGAAGGTTGTGGTGTGTGGAAGCCCTGTGTCTGAGCAACTGGTCGAAGTGCCGCAAGTGTTCACCAAAGCACTCCAGGTAGTACCGCCGTCGGTTGACCTCTCGATCTTGTATCCTGTTATCGCGGAGCCTCCGTTATCGGTGGGGGCGGTCCAAGTCAGACCAATCTGCGAGGAGGAGACTGCCGTTGCTACGAGACCCGTCGGGGGTGATGGGGCGACAGCGAAGGTAGTCGCGGATGCTGTGTCAGAGGGAAAACTCGTACCAATCGCTGTTACTGTGTGCACCCTGTAGGTGAAGGTTGTGGTGTGCGCCAGGCCGGTATCGGAGTACGTCGTCGCAGTGCTACCCGTACTTGCGACCAAGACGCTCCAGGTTAAGCCGCCGTTGGTGGACCTTTCAATCTCGTAACCACTTACCACCAATCCAACTCCCGTCGGAGCGGTCCAACTGAGGTCGATTTCAGAGCTTGACACAGCCGTCGCGGTGAGATTTGTGGGCGGCGGGACCAAGCCTGTGTCAGCATGCGCGTACTGGGTTGCGGATAGAAGCATTGCAAGGGAGATAAAAATAACTATGACTACTGGGACTCGTTTCCCTCTCATTTATCCGAAAGTAGTATCAACTATAATATGCCTGCTCATACAATTTTTGCTGAGAAGCTTTCAGTTTATTCCTCTATACAATAGCAACGATAACTGAACGACCATGTCTGAGCGGGACGCCTGACCGCCCACAGTTGACCGCAATCGCGCGAACCAAAAGAACCCCGCTTCGTGCATTGGACCGGGTAGTTTCGAACCTAGGGGCTGCGCGGGGTTCGAATCTGCAGAGAAGACCTGCGTACTGCTCAGGTGGGCATTCGAAGGCCTGGTTCCAATGAGATTCGGACCTTTCGGTGCAGCTTCTCGTCATTGGCTTTAGGGCTTGGTGGTAAGTCGACACTTGGTAGAGATGTCTCCGCTCATAACGAGCTGACGAAGCGATCGTCTTGGTAAGGGTTGCCGTCGCTTAGGGGCACGCCGATCTCGTACTCGAGGTCACGACTGTTGAAACCGGGGAAGTACACCCTGATGACCTCGTCCGAGTTTAGTGACCGCTGGCGGGCCTGGTGGGATTCGAATTCGTGGATGCCTGACGCATCTCCCACGACATGCTGGTAACTCCCATTGGCTAGCTAAGAGCCAGCCGCTCTAACCTGGCTGAGCCACAGGCCCGCGAGCAAGCCACGCTCTGAACCCACGATATTTACTTTCTTGCAGGCGGGGCGAATTGAAATAGTACACCGGAAAAGAGGCTTCAAAGGTGGTGATGATGGGCAGACTTACCTTCGTCGGACTGGGATTGGGAGCGAGAGGAATCAGCCTGGAGGGAGTTGTGGCAGTGAAGGAGGCAGATTCTTGTTACCTGGAATACTACACCACCCCACACGAACCGACCCTCCTGAAGGAGCTCGAGAACGAGACGGGGAGAGTCATGACAGTCGTCGACAGGGAGTTCGTGGAGGATGGGAGAGAGATCCTGAAGGAAGCTCGAGGCTCAAGGGTTGTCCTAGCTGTCCCTGGAGACCCTATGATCGCGACCACCCACAACGAGCTGAGGGTAAGGGCGATAGGGCAGAAGACGGAGACGGCCGTCATCCACGCCGCGACGATACCTTCCTCCGCGGCGAGCGCCAGCGGCCTCCACTACTACAAGTTCGGCAGAATGATGACCATCACTCGGGAGACCCTCGATTCCATGCAGCAAGCCTACCATACGCTCCAGACCAACCTGCTCCAGGGTCTACACACACTTCTTCTCCTCGAGTTCGACGTGGAAGGTGGAGAGGGAGCGGCCCCGCCAGCCGTAATCGGTGGGCTCCTCAGGGCAGAGAAGAACTTCGGTCGGGAGGTCCTCACGGAGGAGACATTTGCGCTGGTTCTAAGTAGGCTTGGGAGGCAGGATTCCGAGCTGAGAGCTGGCTATCTCAAGGACCTTAGGAATTCGGAGTACGGTGAAAAGCCACACTGCATAGTGATCCCCGGAGGCCTGCACTTCACGGAGGTCGAGGCCGTCGCCGCGATATTTGGTCTCGGCGAGGGTGAGGTCAGCGACAACAGCCGGAATATGAAGGGGACGGCTGAGGTTCTCATTCCGCGGTACGCCGCGAAGACGAGAAGGGCGCTCAATTCGGCGAGGGAGAGGTTGGGGAGGGATTATGATACCCTACTCGAAAATGTCGAGCTCTACACGAAGGACGCTGAGGGATTCCTCGCGAGGGGGGAGCACGAGCTGGCGATGCTGAGCATGGGGTACGCAGAAGGGCTGCTAGACTCAGCAGGATTCACGGGCAGAGCGAAGATAGATTGGTGAAAGTTGAGGGATAAAGAGATTCTTGAGGCAATCTTCGTCCTGAGTCTTCTCCACGGACGGACAGATGCGACGAGGCTGAAGAAGGAGGTTGGTCTCACTCGGGAGGAGATGCACGGAAGGCTGCGCGGTCTCAGAGATAGAGGATACGTCGAAGTTCGCGGCTCGAGACTCTTCCTCAACTCCAAGGGGAGGAGGACCTTCAAGGTCGTCTTCATTGGTGGGACCTTCGAGGTAATACACCCCGGACACATCTACACGATACAGCAAGCGAAGAAACTCGGAGACGTTCTTGTCGCTGTCGTCGCGAGAGATGCCACCGTGAGGAGGCGGAAGGGAAGAGACCCGATAGTGTCTGAGGAAGAGAGGCGGAAGGTTCTCTCAGCAATTAGGTATGTCGACGTGGCGATGCTCGGGAGCGACTCGAACATCTATGACACCCTCGAGAAGGTCAGCCCGGATATCGTCGCCCTCGGATACGACCAGTACCACCGAGAGGAAGAGATCGCGCGGGAAGCGGAGAGGAGAGGGATTAGGCTCTCCGTGGTGAGGCTCAGTTCTCCGAGCCCTGCCCTAAAGACCTCGAAGATACTGGCTCAGCTCTGATCCTCACAATCGAGGTACCTCGCCGAAAGTCGATGGGCTTCACTCAGGCTCTGCAGGCAGGTATCCCGGTAGCCCGCGATTATCCTCTTAAGCCCGGCTAGTGTCACGGAATAGCCCGGACTCCAGTACCGCCTCTCTCTTCCTCTGCCCGTCACAAACCCAACGACGCCCCCTCTGTAGACAATCTTCTCGAGCCCCGAGCTGTCTGCCTTCTCAACCCTCCCCACAAGGAGGGACTTCGCGATGCCCAAGCTCGGAATACCGAGCAGCATCCCGGCGACCGTCGCGAGTCCAGCTGACCTCGGGTGAGCCGCGCCGTGCGCGTCGAAGCAGAGAAGCTGGGGCCGCGACCCTAGTCGCTCTATCGCGGCGACGACGAATGGCCCTTCGTGCATATAGAAGAGTCCGCTGACGTAGGGAATCGTGAAACTTCCTCGGTAGCAGTACGAGTTCGTTATGGTGCCGTTGACCGAGAGGGCCGCCGCCGAGACGACGACGCGACCCCTGTACGCAGCGTCTGCGCCACAAATTCTTCTGACCTTCCTCGGAAGCTTGACGGATGGAAGAGCGAAGATATTCTGTAGCCCTTCGAAGAAGCGAAGCTCCGCCTCGTCGGGGAGTTCACCCGGACGAGCCGAGTCTCTTCTGAAGCCTCTCCATCGAAGAGACAAGCTTCTCCCTACTGGTCTCCTCAGTAAGGACGCCCCTAGTCTCCTCCACGATCATCCGGGCGACATCGATCTTCCGTCTCGCCCCGTTCACGAGGTGGTCGTAGGAAGCGAAAGGGGAGAGTACCGAGTAGAGCTCCTCCATCTCCGCGAAGTGTTTTCGCGCCACCATCGCCTTTCCCTTCATTATCGAATCGAGAACCTCTCTCTTTAACTCACCTACGCTGTCGAGTAAGCCAAGGACGTAGGCCTCCGGACTTGAGTTGAGCGTAGAGATGGACGGGACGGGTCTGCCACCTATGAGCGCGAAGACGACAGAGGCCTCGACGAACTCGGCCTCCGGGGGGATAAGATAACGCAAAAGTTGGGCGGATGCCGTTCTCTTCAGACCTCCTAGGATTCTTCGCGCTGTTGCGAGTTCGCTGGCCGCTTCTGCTTGCTTGTCGTTGTGAAGATTGATTATGCACCTAGAGCAGGATGCGATGACGTCACGACTCTCCTTGATGAGCCTCTCGCGTCGGGCCGCCAGGTCCTGTAAGGAGCCCTCGACGATCCTGAGCGAGGCCTTGACTTTCTCCAAACATCATCTCTTCCTCGAAGGGGAGTCATAAGGGTTAACTTGCGTCTCAAAGACTTATGTGAGGAGGGTAAGGGCTCCGGATGTTTGCCAAATGAGAGAGTAGGGGCTCTAGCCGAGACCTCCGCGACGGGGCTGCTCTGGGGAACATCCTTTCCCGTAATCGAGTTTGGGATAGCCTCGGGAATAGACCCAAGAGTCTTTGCCTTCCTCAGGTTCGCCCTCGCGGCCCCAATCATGATCGCTTTCGCACGGGTCTACGGGAAGCCTTTGTCGGCGGGTTTGAGGACGAAACCCGTCTGGATTCTAGGCTTCCTGAATGCCGTTGGATTTCTCTGCCAGTTTCTCGGCCAGGCCCACACCGTCGCTTCGGTGGCAGCCCTCTTGGTCAACCTGTCGGTTCTAATAGCCGCGATAGGAAGCGCGGCGCTCCTCGGGGAGAAGTTCACGGGAACGAAGGTCCTTGGGACTGTCCTCGCGGTGGGAGGGATATTCCTGCTTACGACGAGGGGCGACTTCGGGCTGATCACCGGAAGTCAGCTGACTGGTGACCTCTTCTACCTGGTCTCGGCGAGTTCATGGGGCGTCTATATCATCTACAACAAGCGAAAGACGGACGAGAGAAGATGGGACCCGCTCGGCGTCGCGTCGCTGACGATTCTCTCGACCGCCGTCTTTGTAGCGCCAGTGATGTTAACCGTGGGGCCGGCAGAGCTATTGATGACCGAGGGGGAATGGGGGTTGATTCTCTACACCGCGCTTCTTAATACCGCAATCCCATTTGTTCTATATCAGAGAGGCTTGAGGTATCTCACCGCGACGGTGTCGTCGATGCTGCTGATGCTGGAGATCGTTACAGCTATGGGCATCTCAATTCTTCTTCTCGGCGAGCTGCTCGACCTCCCATCCCTGATCGGGGCTATCTCGATTCTCTCCTCAATTTTTCTCGTATCTCGAGTCGGCGGGAGCGGCGAGAGCTTATCCATCAGGACTCCCAGCGGCCTCGCAAGGGGGGGAACGTCTAGTTGGTCATGAGCAGGTACGAGAGAGGACGCGCCAGGGAGTACAGGGCGATGACAATGCTTCGAGACGAGGGGTGGTACGTCGCCAGAAGTGCCGCCTCCCACGGTCCCGTCGACCTCTTTGCCGCAAAGAAGGGCAGGATACTCCTCATTCAGGTGAAGAGCGGAGCTGCGCGAGTCAAGAGGGGAGAACTAAAGCAACTTATCGAATGGGGAAGGAACTTTGACGGCGACGCCGAGGTCTGGCACTTCAAGGGAAGAGGTGTCATCCAGAAGAGAAGGATACATCGAGGCAGCCGCGAGGGTCCGCCATGAAGGCGAGATGCTATTTCTGCGACGCTGAGATCGAGGGGAGCGGGCATCCATTCAAGATCGGACACAGAGAGGAGGTAGTCTGCGAAGAGTGTTTCGTGAAGTCGGTTAACAGGAGAAGAGCGAAGGAGGATGAAGAGAAGTCACGTTGAGACGAGGATCCCGGTTAGGTACATGAGAATCATTCCCAGAACCACTCCGAGGAGTGTCCTCTCCGTCCTCGAAGCCACGTAGGCGAGCCTGACAAGCTGGACAATCACGTACAGGAGTGCGCCTCCTGCGACCGAGAAGAAGAGAGAGCCGATCGCCTGGGAGTAGGCAACGAAGCCGAGCACACTTCCGAGAATCGTGGGGAAGCCCGCGAGAAAACCCATGGCCAGAGGCTGCCTGATTCTCAGGGGCAAAGAAGCGACGGGGGCGACTATCCCGAAACCCTCCGTTGCATTGTGAAGCGCGAAACCGACGACGAGCACGGAGGTGAGGGCTAACTCCCCCGCGGAGTAAGCAGCCCCTATCGCGAGACCCTCCCCCAGGTTATGCATCCCCAAGCCGACCGCGATCATGTAAGCAGTGAAGAATCGCGCCTTCTCGCGCTCTCCCGCAACCCCTTCCTGGTCGACGATAGCGACAGCGTCGACTCGACCCCTCCGCGCGGCTGCGAGGGGGGCGAAGACACCAAGCGAAAGGCCAACGACGAAGAGTAATGAGTTCAAACCCGGACTCCCGGCCAGTCGAACACCCTCCCCGGTGACGTCGACGAAGAGAAAGAGAAGTATCCCCAGGGAGATACTCACAATCAGGCTGCGCCAACTCTCTGGGATGCGTCTCATGAACCAGAGAGGAACAAGCCCGAGGTAAACGGGGAGCAGCCCCGCTACAGCTCCTAGCCCGGCCGCGAAGAAGAGACTCGCCAAAACGGAACGAGCCACCAATTATAACATATGTTATTTAAGGCAGACTGGGAAGGTGCACGTTCGTCTTCGACGGATGCTGCCGTCGAGATGATGATGACAGCATCGCAGCCTTCGGTGAGAATCGCGCCTAGCGTTCTCGTACTCGTCGGGCGCGTCAAGCCAACCTCGTGCCGCAGGGACCTGTCTTTCGGGCTGTGCGAGTATTACATTTCCATCTTCGACGACGAAGCCAGTCGTGAGAACCTCCGAGACGAACCTGCCGACCTGCTTGGGCGGGATGTTCGTGACGCAGAGAACTTGCCGACCCACCGGCTCCTCTGTTCGGTAGAGACGGGTGAGTTGCGCGCTGGACATCTTGATTCCGAATGTCACAGAGGTCTATCCAGAGCTTGTAGGCCGGTTTCCTCGCGTCTGGAAACTCCTCCGCCCTGACAACGGTCCCTACTCGGATCTCAACTCGTTCAAAGTCTTCCCACGAGAGTTGAGGCATTCATGTCGTCGAGCCCTCTGGCGTCTTAGAGCTTCTCGATGGCTGACCTCTCTTCATCCCTCAGCTTTCGGCGGATACTCGCCTGCCTGAATCGAAGTTTTTCCTCGGCCGTTTCGAGGAGAAGCTTCGGGACGGGGGTAGGCCGGCCCTTTGAATCGAGCGCAACGTAGGTAAGGTAGCACGACCCTGTCCTAACGGACCTTCCAGTTCGCGTGTCCTGCGCCTCGATCCTAACACCCACCTCCATCGAGGTCGTTCCCACGAAGTTTACCGCGGCTTTCAGTATCAAGAGATCGCCGATGTAGACGGGGGCGTAGAAGTTCATCCTGTCGATGGAAGCGGTCACCACGTTCGTTGCTGCGTGGCGGGATGCCACTATCCCAGCTATCTCGTCCATATACTTCATGATTGAGCCACCGAAGACGTTTCCGGCGATGTTGGCGTCTGTGGGCATCATTAGACGATAAGTGATCATGGCGGACTCGGAGACCCTCTTTGCCGCCAGCCGCCGCTTCCGCATCTGGCGAGTCAGAGGTGGGGAGACGTTCATAAACGTAATTTCTCTTGGCCGAACAGGTGGAGTACATCACGCCAGAGCAGATGATGAAGGAGGAGGCACGCGCCGCAAGCCTAGGGATTGGCGTCGGGAAGTTGATGGAGAACGCGGGGGCGGAGGTCGCGCTAGAGGTGTGGAGAAGGTATGGTCCCCTCTTCGGAAAGCGAGTTCTCGTGGTCGCGGGAAGCGGCAACAACGGCGGCGATGGCTTCGTCGCAGCCAGACACCTCGCGGCGAGAGGGTCGAAGGTGAAGGTCCTCCTCCTCTCGAGCCCCGAGGCCATAAGGACGGAGGAGGCGGAGACCAACTGGAAGAGACTGAGCGAGAGTGCGGTGGAAATGCTCGTGGCTCGGGACGGCAGCGAGCTGTCGAGGCTGGGGAGCGAGTTCGAGCGGGCCGATATCGTAATCGACGCGATATTCGGAACGAGAATCAGGGGTGAGGTCAGGGAACCCCATGCGACAGCGATTAGACTCTTGAACGGATCCAGAGCGAAGAAGGTCGCCCTTGACATCCCCTCAGGACTCGACTCCCTTACGGGGGAGGCGAAAGGGACGACCGTAAAGGCGGATGTCACGATAGCTCTCCACAAAGCCAGGGTTGGGCTGCGGAGGCGGAGCGAGTTCACAGGCCAGGTCGTCGTCGTCCCGATAGGAATCCCATAGCATGTTCGTCATCCAGATAAAGGTGGGGCGGATGGAGAACTTCGTCTACCTCCTCGGAGACCCGCTGGCGAGGGAGGGGCTCGTGGTAGACTCTGGCTGGGAGACTCAGCCTATCCTCGAGGCCGCCGAGAGTGCGGGGACGAGAATAAAGTACGTCGTTGCGACGCACGGACATTTTGACCATACGTTGACCCTTCACGAGCTGGCAGAGAAGTGTGGTGCGGAGGTGCTGATTCACGAAAACTCATCTCTCGAAGGTGGCAGGCGACTGCGCGACGATGACCAGATTTTGGTGGGAGAGGAGAGTGTGAGGGTCATCCACACGCCGGGGCACACAGAGGACAGCATCTGTCTCTACGACGGGAAAAACCTCTTGACGGGCGACACGCTATTCATCGGAGGCTGGGGGAGGACAGACCTGCCGGGTGGTTCCGCCGAGAAGTTGTTCGCGAGTCTTCATGGCTCGATAATGAAGCTTCCAGACACGACTGTCATCTACCCCGGCCACGACTACGGAAGGGTGACTCATCGCACACTGGGGGAGGAGGCCATAAGCAACAAAGCCCTCCTCGCGAGGGACCTCAAGAGCTTCCTGAGGCTATCCTCCTAGAACGGAGCAGTTTGGTTAGCAGCGAAAATGCGACGTTTCCGCCGCTCACGACAAGGACCACCTTCTTGCCATCGGCTAACTTCAAAGAGTTCTTCACCGCCGCCAGAGGCGCCGCCCCTGAAGGCTCGACGAGTAGTCTGGCTGTCAGCATGAGGTCGATCATAGCGTCTTCGAGTTCAGCGTCTGAAACCAGGGCGATGCTGTCGACGTATCTCGAGACGATATCAAAGGTCAGCCGCCCGGGAGTCGCCTGCATCCCGTCGGCAATCGTAGGACGCCTCTTCACCCCGTGTCTCTTCCCCTGCCTGATTGATTCGTACATCGAGGGGGAGGCGGTGGTCTGGACGCCGTGGACCGAGGCGCCATCGAGAAGACTCTTGAGGGCGATCGAGATACCCGAGATCAAGCCGCCTCCGCCTATCGAGACCACGACGGAGCCGAGGTCGGATGCCTGCCGAGCAATCTCAAGGCCACAGGTCCCTTGCCCAGCGACCACGTCCCTGTCGTCGAACGCATGGATGAAGGTCAGATGCCTCCTCGAGGCGATCCTTCTCGCGCTTAGGTAGGTGTCGTCGTAGGAGGCGCCGCTTCGAATTATCTCAGCACCCTGCTCCTCGATGGCGGCGACCTTCTGAGGGTTTGCCTTCGTCGGGACACAAACAGTCGCGTCGATCCCGAAGACCCTCGAGGCATAGGCGACCGCGAGCCCATGATTTCCCGAGGAGGCAGTAATCACCCCTCGTCGAACCGAACTGTCGGGGAGCGAGAGAATCTTGTTGAGGGCGCCCCTGATCTTGAAGACCCGGATCGGCTGGAAGACCTCCAGCTTGAGGTAAACTTCTCTCTTGATTAATTGCGAAAGCCTCGGGGAGAGCTCCAGGGGTGTGGGGGGGACGTACTTGCTGATTCTGCTCTCTGCAGCCTCAATATCCTTCAGTGTGACCTGTTGCTTCAGGCCTCTTCACTCCTGACGAGCGGAACAAAGACGCACGGACAGACCGGTCGAGTCGACAAGTCACCTGCACGGTCCTTCACCACTCTTGTGAGAATCTGAGCTGGAGAGTCTCCCAGGGGTAAGAGGAGGACTCCTTCTCGGCGGAGCTGACGAACTGGAAAATCCGGAATTCGCGATGCCGCCGCGGTGAGTACTACCCGGTCGTAGATCTCCCCCGCTTCGAATGGAGGCCAGCCCTTCGAGCCATCGCCATGGTGTATCTCAACGATCTTCTCGAGTCCAGCGCGCCTGATGTTTCTCGTCGCGAACTCAACCAACTCCTCGATCAATTCGACGCTGACCACCCTTCCTCGAGCTCCCACGATACTAGCGATGCAGGCCGCGTTCCAGCCGCTCCCGCAACCTATCTCCAATACCTTCATCTCCGCACGAAGGTCGAGTTCTTCCAGCATCATCGCGACCATGTGAGGTGCGGATATGGTCTGGCCTGTCCTTCCGAGGGGGAGGGGCCAGTCCACATACGCCTCGTCCCGGTAGCCGTCCCAGACGAAGAGCTCGCGTGGTGTTGAGAGCATCGCTTCCCGGACGGCGCCAGTGCGGAGAACTCCCTCCCGCTCCAGCCTGCTGAGAAGCGAAGCGTTGGTGGGTATCTCCCTGGTCAACCCAGCCACTTCTCCAACGATTCAGACCTGGTGGACTCGACCTCTACAAGCCTCTTCATCGCCGCCTCGACCCTCTCGAGGGAGAAGGAGTGCTCGTCGACGAGGAAGGAGATTACCTTCTCCCTGTTTACCCTCCCCCACTGCGGCTTGACTCCCTTCTGGGCGGGTGGCTCGAGGAAGATATTCCTTATCGAGTTGTAATCGATCGCAGAGATGGCTTCCTTCAACTCAGGTATCCCCTCGAGACGCTTGTACTGCCTTATGAACTTCAGTGCCCTGACTGGACCTACTCCCTGAAATCCGTCGGGATTGAAATCGGTCCCGAGGAGGATGGCGAGGTCCACCAGCTGCTCACGAGTCAAACCGAGCTCGCGAAGAGCGTTCGAGAGGACTATCCGCTCGGGTTGGACGTTGATGAAGATTCCCTTGCTCGGGAGCTTTCGCCTTCCGGAGATGGTTATGTTCCTGATTAGGACGGGCGCACCGAAGATAAGAGAATCGTGGTCTTGAGACGCTACACCGTTCACGGTCCCCTCCGCCGCCATTACTGCTGCCTGCGCCTCACCCTCCGAGGGCGCGTCTACCCATGGAAGACCCATCGCATCGAGGAGTATCTTTGCCTCGGCGACCATATCGCGTCGAAGGGTGGTCGAAGCCTCGGCGTACTTCCTCGCCGCGGGAATATCCCCCGCCTGAATGGCCCTGACGTACTGCACCTGCGCCTCCCTCCGCTGATTCGACCTCCTCTCAATCTCAGTCGCCTTCAGCTCTGGCGGCTTGCCGTCAAAGATGTAGACCAGCTTCATTCCGAGCTCAAGTAGATTCAGGCTCCTGTAAAAGAGGCCGCTGAGGTGAGAGGTGACCCTCCCCCTCGAGTCCTTCAGGTGCTCCCCGCTCGCTCCCCTGATTATCGCCAGGAATTGGTAGAGGGTGTTGTATGCATCGACCGCGAGCTTCCAGCCAGAGAGCTGCTCCAGCTCCACCTTCTCTCTCGGAATAATCTCTCCCAGGTCGACACCCATGTCGCGACTTGGTCGACCCGAGGCGGATTAATACGTTAACTGGCTCGGCCCTTCAGGGGATCCTCGGGCGGCTTCTCGACCACCTCGATCCTCCTCTTCTCTTTCGCGATCCAGCGTATGCTAACCAGCCCGAGAATCTCGAGATGCAGGAGGACCTTGTTCAACTCGTTTACAGAACACTTGTTCCCGTTCTTGTTTAGAGCCACGAGTAGCTCTTCGTCACTGGCGCTCTTCTCCTCCTTTAGCCATTCGTATGCAGTGAATTTTAGAGGTGCCCGCATGCTTGCTTCACGTTCTAAGAACAGACAGGAGTGGCGAGACGTCTCTCGAGTGGTATAAAAGCTCTGCTCACGCGGGCTCTATTCGGAGCCTCCGGCGGGATTCCTATCGTCCATCTCAAAACGCTCCGGTAATTCGACGTCCTTCACGACGTACTTCACCTTCGACTCATCGACCAACCTCTTGATCTTTCTCTCGGGCGTCTGGAGTTGCGACCCCCTCTTCTTGAACTCTATGAAATGAAGTTCGTCTTCTTTCACTCCCAGCAGGTCGAGGGAGGCCTGCTTCGAGGTC
>Ga0209802_1002663_pt1 | contig 12283 bp, 10 predicted proteins | sample GraSoiAngelo_129_FD_185886 | JGI IMG/M metagenome (GOLD analysis project Ga0209802, IMG submission 185886) | Grasslands soil microbial communities from the Angelo Coastal Reserve, California, USA - 14_0927_12_40cm (SPAdes) (version 2) | ecosystem: Environmental > Terrestrial > Soil > Grasslands ... | reverse complement strand
GCGGAGCTGCGGCTCCTCGTCGTCCTCCGGCTCGTCGTCGAGCGGCTCCGGCTCGTCGTCGAGTGGCTCCGGCTCGTCGCCGGTGTCCTCGTCGTCCTCATAGACCTCGTCCGCTTCGGCTTCGGCGTCCCGTGAGAGGCTTCTTCACCGCGGGGCTCGTCGCGGCGACCGCGGTCGCGCTCACCTCAAGCTCCGCGGGAAGCGAGGTCCTCTGCATACGCGACCGACATCGTCAAGATGCTGCAAATTCCCGTTTTTCACGTGAACGGTGATGACCCCGAAGCCGTCGCCCACGTAGTGCGACTCGCCTTGGATTTCCGGCGAGAATTCAAGCAAGACGCCGTCATCGACCTGTACTGTTATCGGCGCCTCGGCCACAACGAAGGCGATGAGCCCACGTTCACACAACCACGGCTGTACCAAGCGATTAAGAAACAGAAACCCGTACACGAGCGCTATCTCGAGCGTTTGGTCGGGCTTAACTCCTTCACGCGCGAACAAGCAGAGGAGTTTGAGTCAAGACGGCTTGAATCGTTGGAGCAAGAATTGTCGCTGGTCCGAAACGATGGCCATCCGCCGGCAGCCGAAGGGTTTCAAGGTGTCTGGGCCGATTATCACGGCGGCCTCGAGAGCGAGGCGCGGGAAGTTGAGACTAGCATCGAGCCTGATCGTCTTTCCGCTTACCTGGATAGACAAACGCGATTGCCGGAAGATTTTCATCCCCATCCGAAGATCGAGCGCGCCATAGAGGCTCGACGAAAAATGGCGGAAGGGAAACAGCCGCTTGATTGGTCCGCGGCTGAATCACTGGCCTTCGCGAGCTTGGCCACAGAGGGGATACGGATAAGGCTTAGCGGGCAGGATAGCGCCCGCGGAACTTTCAGTCATCGGCACGCCGTTCTTCACGATTATCAGAACGGTCACGAATACTTTCCCTTGCAACATCTGGCTCCTGATCAGGCGCCGGTGGAAATTTACAACAGCCCTCTGTCCGAGGCCGGCGTGTTAGGCTTTGAGTATGGATATAGTCTCGACTTTCCGGACGGACTGATTCTGTGGGAGGCCCAATTTGGAGATTTTTCCAACGCCGCGCAAGTGTTCATCGACCAGTTCATTACAACGGCGGAGGAAAAGTGGCGAAGGCTGAGCGGGCTTGTGCTGCTATTGCCCCACGGATTCGAAGGAATGGGGCCTGAGCATTCGAGCGCCCGTCTCGAGCGGTTCCTCCAATTAGGCGCCAAAGACAATATCCAAGTCGTATATCCGACGACGCCCGCTCAATATTTTCACTGCCTTCGCCGACAGGCTCTGCGTAAATGGCGCAAGCCGCTGGTCATAATGACGCCCAAGAGTCTTTTACGGCACCCTCAGGCAACCTCGAGCCTCGACGATTTTTCACAGGCAAGATTTCAGCCGGTTATCACCGGTATTCTTGACGAATCTCACGCTGCGAAGCGAGTGGTACTTTGCAGTGGGAAAATCTATTACGACCTCGAGAAAAAGCGGCGAGAGTTAAACCGGATGGAAGTTCCGATCATAAGAATCGAGCAGCTCTATCCTTTTCCAGATGAGGCCATAAATTCTGCTCTCGATCCTTACCCCGACGATGTCCCACTTGTTTGGGCGCAGGAAGAACCCGAGAACATGGGGGCCTGGTGGTATTTGAATCTTAAATTTAGACGCACCCTGTTCAAGAATCGGGCTGTGTCGGTCGTATCGCGTAAGGCCTCGGCCAGTCCGGCGACCGGCTCGGCGACGCGACACAAAGAACAGCAAGAGCGTTTACTAGCCGCGGCCTTCGACATCCTGTGAAACTCTGACAGATAACCAGCGCTTGCGGGACTAACCTTCGGCTCAGGAGTTTGACCATGCCCATAGAACTGACGGTACCAGAAGTCGGCGAATCGATTTCAGAAGTGCAAATCGGTGAATGGTTCAAAAACGAGGGTGATTACGTCGAGCGGAATGAAGAACTCGTCGTCATTGAAACCGATAAAGCCACGGTAGAACTCCCCGCCCCGGGATCTGGCAAAATCACAAAAATTCTCAAGAAAACCGGGGATACGGCATCGGTCAATGAAGTCATCGGGTATCTTGACACCGACGCCAGCGATTCGGAAGAACTCTCAAAAAAGCGCTCCGCCAGGACTCCCGGTCAACCGAGCCGAGAAGACCTCGAACAAGAAGGCAGCAAGAAAACCTCGCAAGAACAGACAGCTGATGCAAAGGAGTCATACAAGAAACCGACAGAAACACGAGCGGGCGAAAAAAACCAAGCAGGCGGGGAAGCGGAATGGGAAAAAGCAGAAGAAAAGGAGTCACCCAAAACTCTGGAAAACAATCCTGCAGTAGAAAAACAATCAAAAGAAAAAGAAGAGCGAGACAGCAGACCGATATCCGTCGAATCCCGAGCGCCGGAACAGAGTCAAACGGAAGAGACTCAAAAACGTTTGCGGCTTCACCAAGTAGATCGGGCTATACAACGCGCCACATCAGACGTTACTCCCAATCGCGAAAGGACGGAGCCCAGTAGTCAGAGAGAATTTCGGGAGCCACCGGAAGACCGTGCCGAGAAAGCTGTACCCATGACCCGTCTGCGCCGCAGAATTGCGGAACGATTGGTTCAGGCGCAGCAAACCGCCGCCCTATTGACTACGTTCAACGAGATCGACATGTCGGCGGTCATTGAGTTGCGAGAGAAACACCGTGAAGCTTTCAGCAAAAAATACCAGATCAAGCTGGGTTTTATGTCCTTCTTCGTCAAAGCCGCCATCGAAGCTCTGAAGTTCATTCCCGAAGTCAATGCCGAAATTCGTGGCGAGAGTATTGTCTACCGCACTTATTTTGACATTGGCATCGCCGTGGGTGGCGGTAAAGGCTTGGTTGTCCCAGTACTGCGCAATGCCGAACAACTGAGTTTTGCCGAGATCGAGCGAGCCATTCACGATTTCGCCCTGCGGGCTGAAGACGGCAAGCTCAAACCCGAAGAACTGCAGGGCGGAACATTTACTATCAGCAACGGCGGTATTTATGGCTCGCTCTTATCCACCCCGATCATTAACCCGCCCCAGAGTGGAATTCTTGGACTCCATGCAATTCAAGATCGTCCGGTCGTACGCCAGGGAACGGTTGTAATCCGTCCGATGATGTATGCTGCGCTCACTTACGATCATCGCGTTATCGATGGTCGCGAAGCTGTAACGTTTCTGAAACACATCAAAAACCTAGTCGAGGATCCGGCGCGGATTTTACTGGAAGTTTGATCGGCGGATCGTGGATGCGCGGTCAGCTCACAGGGATTTGCCGTTTGACAATCCCTTTGTAGACCTGTTAACAAAGCAAGGTACCAATAAAGCGCCGACAGTTCAGTCACAAGCAGTGACTCAATACTATCATGGAGGTGTCCAATGATAACTGCCAGTGAACTCAATGGCGTTCTCGGAATGATGCCCGCCTTTGCCACACCTGAGGCGGTCGATATTCGCGCGACCCAGACCATCGCGGTGGACAATCTCAAGGAAGGCGTCGATAAGATCATCAAGGATGGCGTCAACAACATCGCCACAACGGGTACCTATGGCGAATGCTACAACTTGCTTTTTGATGAATTTAAAACCCTCGCCGTAGCCACAGTGGAAGCGGTTAAAAAACGTGTGCCGCTGTTTATCGGTTGCACGAGCTCCAATCCACGCGAGGTCGTACAGAAGATGAACTTTGTCAAAGATCTCGGCGCTGACGGGGTGTTGTTGGGGGTGCCTTACTATGAGACGCTTCACGTTCAGGATGCCATCAAATTTTACCACGACATCGCCGATCTGTTTCCGAATCTAAACATCGTCATCTATCACAATCCCGACAATCACAAATTCACGATTCCGGTATCGGCCTTTAAGGAACTGGTGAAAAAATCCAATATCATCGGGATGAAGGACAGCCATCGGACGACTCAGGCATTCATGAACTTGCAGAAGATCGTTCGCGGAAAGCTTAGCGTCTTCGTAAACCAGACTCAGCTATACCCCTATTATAAGATGGGCGCGGCAGGTTGCTGGTCTACGGAAGTCTGGATGGGACCATGGCCGGTGCTATATCTGTTAGAAATGATGCGACGAGGCGAAGATCAAAAGGCGATTGAAGTGATCGATGATCTTATCGGAGATGGCAGCGGCGGCAAGCCTGTACCTGGCGCTGGGAATAAACGACCGGCGGAATTCGCCGATTATTGCAAGGTTGGTCCAACCCGCGTGCCTTTCGTAACCTTCCCCGAGGCCGAACTAGCTAAGGCTAAGCGGCGCGCGGAGCACTGGATGAAACTCAACGCCAAGTATCGTCCCCTGGTTGAAGCGCTAAGAGCTAAGTCGGCAGCATAGTCCGTTCGTCAGGAACGGAAGAGTGCAAAGAACCCCCGGCAAACCCGGGGGTTCTTTTTTTTAGCACAGGCGCGCCGTCGACGCCCATGCTATCTTTCTTGATAAACAACTGCGGTGGCTTTATCATATGGCGCGTTGTTGGAGGATTGATGAGTTTCTATGCGGATCCGTGGTTGCGCGAAGCTCGTAACAGTGTGAATTCTGGTCCCGGTCAGGCCTCGGCGACGAGCGGTTTAAGCTCACCAGAATTTGACAGGCTGGCGGAGGCGGTGGAAAAAGCGATCAAGGCGGCGCTGATCGAGAACCATGGCAGCATCCCGCAGCAGCATAATCATAAAAAGCTCGTCGCTCTCTGCGAGACCACGGGCGTCTGGGATATCCTTCCACCAGCGCTTAAAAATTTGGTTCAAGAAGTGGAAACTTACCGATTGACCTATGCACGCCAGCCCGACGGATCCGTCGCTACTTTCTCATCTCCAGAACAAGTGCAACGCTACTTCTCGGTTGCGCGCAGGTTGATTGACTATATGGAGTACCATGTCATCGGTAACGACTCGGTGCTGAAACGACTCAAAGTCGTGTAAATTACGGTCAAAGTCCCCTCGCTTGTTGGCAAGAGCAGCCGATCTCAAACCGTCAATAGCGTTCAGTCTGTGAAATTACCGAATCCATGCAAGCAAGTCCTGTTGCGACTCTTATCTACTGCCGAGGAAGACGAAAATCACCGCCATCCCGGCAATGGTCGCGCAAAGAAGACCGATGCCAGCGATGAAAAGCTCTCGTCGCGTGTCCTGCGTCCTTGGTGGCGGAACGTCAGGTATCAGTATCTTTCTGGATTTGAAAACGCGCGACATTGCGGAAGCAATAACGCATCTTCTATGCCAGATTTAAGCAATTCTCGCGGTAAAGAAGAATCGACCGTTTCTCGAAAGTTTTTCGCCCAAGGACGCAGAAAATTATTCAGCAGTGGCGTGGTGAGACGGCCTGATTCTGACAGGAAGCTGTCAATATGACACTTTTGTCTAAAACATCAACATCGGCAGCTCCAGCGAGGAGCTAAAGAGACAAGATCTCAGTCATTTTCGAGGGGCAATCAAGGAACGGCTGGGAACGAAACCAGAGCGCGCGCAAGCGGAGGCGCATGATTAATCCGCGTTTCTAGCTATTGCGTCTTATTAGCGTCTGGACGAACATCCGAGGACTTCACCCAGCCGATGAGACCCTTCTGGGTCTTAACCATGTACCACTCATTGCCACCGGCGGTTTGAACCATAGGGATGAGCGTCTCACCTTGGGAAAGCCGGTCTATTTTTTCTGATTCATCATCTTGACGCGGATAAAGGGAAGCTTCCTTCGAGGCAACGACCAATCGCAACGGGAGAGACCGCCCCCCCACGTTATCTATCCCCGAAGAACCGCCTTTGGCTTGTCCATTCTGCTGTCCGCCGAACGGGTTAGGGGCCGCACTGTCGTGCCTCTGGGTAACACCGCCGAGGCTTCTTCCGTACTCACCGAATGCCTGCGCCCTAGCCACTGTCGGTATCAAAAAGGCGAAAAACAATCCAAAGGATAATGGTTTCGTAAGCTTCATAGCGACGGTCCTTTCATAACAGCTCAGAATCCTCCAAAGGATACAATGTTAGAGCGCTCGTAACAACGAGCATGAACGAGCCGAGGGAAACTTTGATATTACTCTTGGCCTTAAGAGCGCGCTGTGAGCGTTGCGTCCCGCGCGACCCGACTCTCGCGTGCTTTCTCTCTAAAATCGGGAAGACTCGCTGAATTAAAACAAAAACCATGAATTTTGTGGTAATCTACGGTCGCGTTCTAAATAGAGCCAAACGGTGAATCCCGCCTTCAGGAACGACAGGCTTCAGATTTGAGATCAGCCGATTCGTGAAACAACTAAGAGTAATGCCTGAAAATAGGGAAGCAATTGTAATGACGGATCCAGAAACTCGAAACCACAAGCTAATGATTCTAATGCCCGTATATAATGACTGGGGAGCGCTTTCGATCCTGCTCCCCAGTCTGGACCGGGAATTGAACGTAGAGGGATTGAAAGCGGAAGTCTTGATGGTGGACGATGGGTCCACGATAACTGCGCCTCCAAATCTCGGCCAAAACTCTTTTACAGCCATCAAAAGCGTCGATATTCTTACACTTCGCCGCAACCTCGGTCACCAGCGCGCTATCGCCGTGGGGTTGTCCTACATAGAAGCGAATCGCCCCTGTCATGCCGTTGTCGTCATGGACTGCGACGGCGAGGACGATCCGCGCGATGTACCTCGCCTGATCAGGGAATGCCTCGCCAACGAAGGCCAAAAAATCATCTTCGCGGCCCGCACTCGACGCGCGGAAACCTTGGCGTTCAGATTTTTCTACCGCCTCTATCGGCTGATACATTTTTTATTGACCGGCGTGAAAGTTAGGGTCGGCAACTTTAGCGTGATACCTTGGCCCGTCCTGAAGCGTTTAGTGGCGGTTTCCGAGTTATGGAACCATTATGCGGCGGCCGCTCACAAAGCGAGATTACCGATGGCGCTGGTTCCAACCCAGCGAGGGAAGCGCTTAAAGGGCCCGTCCCACATGAACCTTGTTGCTCTCGTCGTACACGGGCTAAGTGCCATGGCCGTTTTCGGCGACCGCATCGGCGTACGGCTTTTGATCGTCGTATCGCTCGGGATGGTTTTAGCGGGTGGAGCGCTCATTGGCGTTGTTGGCATTCGCCTGTTAACAACTCTCGCTATCCCCGGTTGGGCCACTTATGTTTCGGGAATACTCCTGGTGATGTTGGTCCAGATGCTGCTGGTAATTCTCGTGTTTGCCTTCGTGATTTTGGCGGCGCGCGATACTGCCAGTTTCATTCCCGGCCGCGACTACGTCTACCTCACCGACGGAGTACAACGCGTGTATGGCAACGGCCGATGAATCTCCCTACGTGGGTCGGGAACTTGAACTGTTCGCTTCAGCGATCAATTGGAAACGCTACGTAAAGGCGGAGATCGGAGAATATTTGATCGGCGATGTTCTCGAGATCGGCGCTGGCATCGGCAGCACAACGCTGGCACTCCATGACGGCACGGCCCGCCGTTGGATCATTGCGCGCGCTCGCGGACCGGCCGTCTTTCGATTGCGTGCTGTACCTGGACGTTCTCGAGCACATTCAAGACGACCGGCGTCAAATCGAAGAGGCGGCACGTCTGGTTCGGCCCGGCGGCCACATCGTGGTCTTGTCTCCGGCTCACCAGTGGCTCTTCAGTGAATTCGATAAGAGCATCGGGCATGTCCGCCGCTACGACAAAAGGAATTTACGGTCGCTCATGCCTTCGGGATGGACCGAGAAAAAACTGGCGTACCTCGATTCCGTCGGCGTTCTATTATCCCTTGCAAATGCCCTCGCGCTCCGGCAGGCTTTGCCGTCGCGATTGCAACTCTCCTTATGGGATCGACTCTGCGTGCCCCTTTCCCGAATCGTTGACCGCGTGTTGTTGGGAAATTGCGGCAAGTCCATATTAGCGGTGTGGGAAAAACGAGAATTGAAATGATTCACCGAGACCACGTTAAGTCGATGAGCGGCCCTCTTCCGGATCAAGCTATTTAACCATCTTTTTCTAAGTCATTAATCATGTTCGATAGTTCACGCGTCGAGTCTTCCACAGGGCGTTGGTCGATTCCCATCGGCCTATTTCTCGGCTCACTGCTTCTCGTAGCCGCGACGCTCAAAGACTACGGCATAACCTGGGATGAGCCGGCGTATTTCCACGCCTCGGATCTGCAAAATCAATGGCTAGTTGAATTCGGGGAGAACCTCCTCCGGTTCGATCTCGGAAAATCGCTGCAAGATGAAAATATCAAAAAAGCGTGGCACTGGGATCCCTACCACGTACCCCACCCACCCTTCTCGAGAATCGTATCGGGTATCACTAAAGCGACATTCGCCCCTTATGTTGATAAGTTTGTCGCGTACCGGCTTGGGCCTGCATTGTTCTTTGCCTTGTTGGTAACCTGCATCTACGTCTGGATGAGGGATCTCTTTGACGAAGCAACAGGTTTGTTTTCGGCTCTGGCCCTCCTCGTTATCCCCAATCTGTTCGGCTTCGCTCACATCGCGGTGACCGACATAGCTCTTGCTGCGATGTGGTTCTTCACCGTGTATTGTTTCTCAAGGGGATTGGACAACTGGAGATGGAGCATTGTGCTCGGGCTCGTATGGGGACTCGCGTTAGCTACAAAGTTCCCGGCGCTGATGCTTCCTGTCCCGCTGCTTCTGTGGGCTCATCTGTACTTACGAGCGGACTACAGAAACAACTTGTTCTCGATGATATTCTTAGGCCCTCTGGTCGCGGTCGCATCGCAGCCATACATGTGGCACCAGCCGGGCCTTAGGTTTCTCGAATTTCTTTACGAAGGTATCAGCCGCGGTTATCGCCCCGAAACCAATTTTTCCATTTTTTTCCTGAACAAGATCTATTACACCGCCACGCTCCCCTGGTATTACCCATTTTTCATAGTCGGCATCACTACGCCAGAAGTGATTCTCGCTCTCGCGCTCTTGGGCGCCCTGCTGATTCCGTGGCTCAAGGCGCAGCGGGGGACGATGTTGCTATTTTTAATCAACGCCCTTTTTCTTGTTTGCCTGGCACTGGCGCCGGGCGCCGTGCTTCACGACGGAGTTCGTCAGTTGCTCTCGGCGCTTCCATTCCTGGCCGGGTTAGCGGGCGGGGGTTTTTATCTTCTCTTCAATTGGCTTGTCAGCGCGTGTCAGCGCGCTAGCGCCCTTCGGGGCGTTCAACACATAAAAGCCAAAGTTGCCGCGGCAACCTTGATCTTCCTTTTGTTCCCTCCTCTGCTCGATGTCTGGCTTTGCCACCCGTTCGAGCTCAGCTACTACAACCACCTCGTTGGAGGAATCCGCGGCGCCTACGCGCGAGGACTCGAAGTCACCTATTTCATGGAAGCGCTCACACCGGGCTTTCTAAGGTCCTTGAATGCAAAGCTGCCACCCAACTCCGTGATCAACGCCTCAACTGCCAATTTCATGTTCGCCTACTACCAAAAAGAAGGCCGCCTTCGCCCGGATATCAAGATGACAGATACGGGACCCTTCAACTACTACATCTTGCTCAATCGTCGGAGTATTCTATCAGCGCGCCAACAGCTTCTATTAAACGGCACGACTCAACCCTATCTTTCTGTGGGTATCGCTGGCGTACCTTTAGTCGCTGTCTTCGAAATCAATAGGCCGGGACAACGACCGTCCTCTTACGCCCACGCAGATAGAAAATAACCGAGGTAATAATGAGCACAATGACAGTCCCAACGGAGATCGCGAGCCCGATCGCAAACGAGCGGGGTTCGTAGCGAAACTCCACCGTGTGTCTCCCGGCTGACAAAGAAACCGCGCGAAAAAATAAATTGGCCCGGAGAATCTTTTCTTCTTTCCCATCTACATACGCTTTCCAACCCGGATAGTAAGAGTCGGCAAGAACCAAAATGCCTGCATCGTTCAGAGATGCGTCGATCACTACGCGCTGGTTTTCATAGCGCACAAGCCTTGCTGTAGCCTCCAACGGGTGCTTCGGCGTAGTCGGAACTTCCTGATCCAATACAACCTCCTCTACTGGATTGAATCCCGGTTCCAAGAGCCGGCGGAAAACCCTCTCTGAGCCCTGTTCCACCGAAATTCTATTAACGACATAGGTTCGCGGCAGGGGCTTGTCGATTTTATAGAGCCAGGAGAAAAATTGGGGGAAACGCGCCACGAATGTAACTCCCTTAACCGACATCGACTGGAAGGTGACCAAATAGCCCACGTTGAAGGTCCGTAACAACTGAATCTGTTGCGCCGGTTCAAGCTGGTTGGCAAAACCGAGAAATTCAGCATATGGCCTTCGAGCCAGTGCATCGATCTCCTGCATGTAGTCGAAACCATAGATGATACCCGAGTTCGGGAGAAGGTCCTGAAACGATAAAGCGGTCGCCTGCTTGAATGACGGTTGGCCCTGGGCCATCAAGGAGCTCGGGTGCAAATTTCGGCTTGACGGATAGTAAAATAGTCGTGCGGGATCAACATCAGGTGTGCGTATAATGCGCTGTCCGTTTGTGGCAATCTGAGCCGATACTGGGAAAAGAAAACCTTGGTGTGCCCACGCAAGATCAATAAAAACAGCCGAGATCATGAGAACGCCGAAGAGAGATAGTCGGATCGCCTTTGCGCGTCCCAGGACCATCAGTAGCAGGAACCCCAAAGACAACACAACTTGCCTTTCCAGATTTGACAATACGGCTGCAACTATTTCGGCATGTGCTGGAGACAACAGCGGCTTGCCCGTTTGCGCAGTGACAAATCGTGCGATGACATCCACATGGAATCTGAGTAAAAAATATAGTCCCACCCACACCGCACCGATCACAGCCAGAGCGATGAAAGGTTTTTTGACGGTTTTCTCTTCTTTTAGCAGACTGTCAAGTCCCTGGAGAGTCATATAAAGGACAACCGCGTAGACGGGGAAAAAAAATTTCTCCGGGAAACGGAACGCGGCAAGAAAGGGTATACGCTGCAACAAAAAAGGATAAACGGGCGTATAGACGCCCAAAGCGAACGTCAATGAAAGAGTGACCAAACTCAGCAGAATAATTTTTTCGCGACTAGAACTAAAGCAAACCCACAGACTCACGCCAAAAATGCAAATCGCCCCCAAGTAATAGCTTACGAAAAACGGCGCCTCACGAGCAAAAAACAGACGCATACTCGCGGGTTCTGTCAAATCGACTTCCTTATCAAGAAACACAAGGTTCAAGAGACTCATGGGTTTAAGCGACCAATGGAGGACTTCTTGAGGAGGAATCGGTTGTTGCCTGCGCGACTCCGAGAAGAGCTCGACCGTCGGCAGCAGTTGGATCATCACAAGCATCAAGACCAACAAGTTAGCGGCAAAAAAGATCGCGATCACTTTGCGGTAAGAGACGTTTGGATACGATAGTTTGACTCGTATCCCATCGATCATTACCAACGCCATCGTCAAGGCGAACAGTTCAGGAGAGCCAGCCAGAAATTGAATGGCTAAGATGAGCGTGAAGGCCAAAAAATGTTTCCAGGAGGCATTACGAAGAACCTTTTCCCATGAAAGAATAATCCATGGTAACCATACTGCGGTTTGAAAGTGATTGAGCAAGTTAGCGAGAGATACGATTGTACCGCCGAGAGCGAAGAGCAAGGCGCCAACGATCGACAAGTAAGGTGGGTACTTCCAACTGCGGCAAAGGTAGTAAGCGCCGACTCCGGCGACAAGAAAGTGGAAGATGAAGATCGCGCGTATGGCTGGAAAAAACGACAGAATCAAAAAAAAGAGGTGCGGGGGATAAAAGGCACCCGATTGGAAGTCTGCCAGCAGCGGAAACCCCATGGCCGTGTGGCGATCCCAAAGCGGCAGCTTTCCGGATCTGTAACCTTCAAACAAGCTATACCGCATTGGATAGAAGTAAGTACTCAAGTCGCGGAAAAAGGGCACAGACTCGCTGAAGATGAGGTTTTGGCAAAACCAAAGGATCAAAAAAACTGTCAGTACAAGGCAGACTCTGTCCACCGTGGCCCTAACTGGAGCTTCGTTACTACGCATGGACTGGGACCACGATGAAGCAGCTTGCGATAAGATATCAATTACGAAATCGGTTAGGGGAAGCGATCTGACTACACAGAAAAAAAGGGGTGAGCCGTAATGACCACCCCTTTTTGTCACACCAAGTGCTCGTTATTGCAACGTGCCTTATGGGCAACCACCGGATGCTCCGGCGATTGCACCGCCCACGCTGGCATAGGTCCAATTGACGCCGGCGCAGTTAGCATGCGTTGCTGTTAGTACGAAGGTGCCATTGGTATTGTCTATCGCTGCGTTCATGGTTACACCTAC
>Ga0209802_1002661_pt1 | contig 12285 bp, 10 predicted proteins | sample GraSoiAngelo_129_FD_185886 | JGI IMG/M metagenome (GOLD analysis project Ga0209802, IMG submission 185886) | Grasslands soil microbial communities from the Angelo Coastal Reserve, California, USA - 14_0927_12_40cm (SPAdes) (version 2) | ecosystem: Environmental > Terrestrial > Soil > Grasslands ... | reverse complement strand
GGTACTGGAGATCACCCTTGACAAGGACAGCGTGCGCTCCCCGGACACCCTCACCGGGATCGTGCGGGCCGAGGATCTGGACGGCATCGACTCGGTGTGGATCACCGTGGATACGCTCCGCGTGGGCGATGATGGCTTCTTCGAGCAGACCTATCAGTCCCGCTTCCGCCTCCCCATCCGCACCGGCTACGTGCTGGGCGACCGCATTCTGGTGCGGCTGCAGGCCCGCGATGTGATGGGGTTTACGGGGGTGCGGGACACCGTAGTGATCGTGCGGGGACCGTGACGGGCGACACAAGTAAGTCTTGACCTGACAATGACTTCCGGCTAAGTTTGGAGTGAATGAGCGAGCCCAAATCGCGTCGGCCCGTGGCTGTCCGGGAGGCCCTCCAGAGCTACCTCGCCCGCACCGGGCTGGAGCGCCGCATCGCCCAGGCGCAGGTAGTGCCGGAGTGGCCCAGGCTGGTCGGTCCGCAGATCGCGACGGTGACCGCGCCGGAGTCGGTCACGGCCGACGGGACGCTGTTCGTGCGGGTCGCGACGAGCGCCTGGATGACCGAGCTGCAGCTCATGACGCCCGAGATCATGGCCCGGTTGAACGCGGGTCGCGGGACCGGGCGTATCAAGACGATCCGCTGGCTTCTCTCACGCTAGTGAAATATGGCCAAGGCGAAACCTGAAGCCGGCAAGGCACCCAAGGGCAACGGTGACTACCAGGCCGACTCGATCCAGGTCCTGAAAGGGCTGGAGGCGGTGCGGCGCCGGCCGGCCATGTACATCGGGTCGGTGTCGGGCCGGGGGCTGCACCACCTCGTCTACGAGGTGGTGGACAACTCGGTCGACGAGGCGCTGGCGGGCTACTCCACCCGGATCGACGTAACGATCCATCTCGACCGACAACGCCGTCACCGTGACCGACAACGGCCGCGGCATCCCGGTCGACGTCCACAAGACGGAGAAGAAGCCCGGCGTCGAAGTGGCGCTGACGGTGCTGCACGCCGGCGGCAAGTTCGACAAGAGCACCTACAAGGTCTCGGGCGGGTTGCACGGCGTGGGAGTGTCGGTCGTGAACGCGCTGTCGGAGCAGCTCGAGGTCTGGGTGGACCGCGACGGCAAGCGTCACCACATGGCGTTCGCGCGCGGCGAGACGACCCGGAAGCTCGAGGTCGTCGGGAAGACCAAGGGAACGGGAACCAGGGTCTGGTTCAAGCCCGACACGGAGATCTTCACCGAGACGCGGTTCGACTACGCGACGATCGCCAACCGGTTGCGGGAGTTGGCGTTTCTGAACAAGGGCCTCACGATCACCCTCAAGGACGAGCGCAAGGGGCAGCAGAAGGAAGAGACGTTTGTCTACAAGGGCGGGCTGGCCGAGTTTGTGAAGTGGGTGTTGGGCACGCGGCGGCCGCTGCACGCGAAGCCGATCGTGTTCGAGACCACCCGCGAGGGCGTAGAGGTCGAGGGCGCGATCCAGTACGACGACCAGTACAGCGAGAACACGTTCACGTTCGTCAACAACATCAACACGCACGAAGGCGGGACGCACCTCACGGGCTTCAAGTCGGCCCTCACCCGCACCATCAACGAGTGGGCGAAAAAGGACGGCCTCCTCAAGAAAGAGGAGTTCACCCTCTCGGGCGACGACGTGCGTGAGGGGCTGAACTGCGTGCTGCACGTGAAGGTGAAAAACCCCCAGTTCGAGGGGCAGACCAAGACCAAGCTGGGCAACTCCGAGATCGAGGGCATCGTCAAGAGCGTGGTGAACGATGCGCTCGGCGAGTTCTTCGACAAGAACCCGAGTGTGGCCCGCGCGATCATCGCGAAGGCGGTCAGCGCGGCGCGGGCGCGCGAGGCGGCCCGCAAGGCGCGCGAGCTGGTGCGCAAGAAGAGCGGGTTGGACGGGGGTCTGCTGCCCGGCAAGCTCGCCGACTGCTCCCTCGACGACCCGAATCTGTGCGAGATGTTCTTGGTCGAGGGCGACTCGGCGGGTGGATCGGCCAAGATGGCGCGCGTGCGCGAGTTCCAGGCCATCCTGCCACTGCGCGGCAAGATCCTCAACGTGCAGAAAGCCCGGATCGACAAGATCCTCTCCAATGAGGAGATCCGGAACATGATCACCGCCATCGGCACCGGCGTGGGCGAGGACTTCAAGATCGAGGACGCGCGGTATCACAAAATCATCATCATGACCGACGCCGACGTGGACGGCGCGCACATCCGGACGCTGCTCCTCACCTTCTTCTATAAGGAAATGAAGGAGCTGATCGACGCCGGCTACATCTACATCGCGCAGCCGCCGTTGTACCGCGTAGCCAAGGGCAAGGAAGTCTACTACGCCTACACCGAAAAGGAGCGGGACGGCTACGTCAAGCGCCTCTCCAACGGCGCCGAGCCGGCCGCCAACGTCGTCATCCAACGCTACAAGGGCCTGGGCGAGATGAACGCCGACCAGCTGCGCGACACGACGATGGACCCCAACAAGCGCACGCTCTTGAAGGTGACCATGGAGGACGCCCTCGAGGCCTCGCAGCTGTTCGAGACGCTCATGGGCGACGAAGTCGAGCCGCGCCGCAGGTTCATCGAAGAAAACGCGAAGTTCGTGAGAAACCTGGATGTGTAGTGAACGGGAGCGGACGCACAGACGCACGGCGGTGAACAGGTGACCGTTCCACTGGTCATCCTCGGCGTCCTCCTGCTCTTCCTCGCCTGGTTCTTGCTGAGCGGCCGCGACGACGCGCCCGAGCCGACCGCCCGCCGGCACGTGGGAGACGAGATCGACTACCCCGAGCTGGAGGAGGCCGAGCGGGAAGTACAGGAGGCACCGGACGAGGACAGCGTGCGCGACTGGGGTCCGGGGGTACGAAGACCCCCTGTGGCCTAAGGATTGGTGACTCCGGTCACTCCCCGGCTGGGGCGGCGACCACGCAACAGGGCTTTTGCCTCTTGACTTGGGAACCCCCACGCACCCATGGTGATGTAGCGACCTGACCAACCAAGCGTTGTTCCCGGCCCCGTTGCGCCCGCGATTCGGCCCAACGGGGTTTTGTGTCACCGGCATCAGGAGCACTGCGGTATGGACGCCAGAGTGCTGCTCGATAGCCTTGACGTCGGCGTGGCGGCGATCGCCCCCGACTGGACGATCGTGGAGTGGAGCTTCTCCGCCGCCCGCATCACCGGGTTGCCCGCCGACCGCGTCCTCGGCCAGAGCTTCTGGGTCGCGTTTCCGATCGCCAAGGGCGAGCACGTGGAGCGCTTCTTTCACGACGTTCTGCAGGACGGCGTCGCGCGCAGCTTCGTCTCGCCCGGCCGCGCGCCCGAGCTGGCCGGGAAGGTATTCGAGACCCGCGCCAGCCGCGGCCCGCGCAGCCACCTGATCCTGGAGTTCCGCGAGGTTCGCTCGGAGGTGTCGCCCGAGTCCCAGGCGGCCCAGCTCCTGACGGCATTCGAAACCGAGCGGCGGCTGTACCGCCAGCTGTTCGAGTCCCTGCCCATCCCTGCCCTCATGCTCACCCTCGATGGCCAGATTCTGGAGGTCAACCGTGAAGGCAGCGCCCTGCTCGGGCTTCCCGACCCGCGCGCGGCGCGCGGGCAGGCCCTGAGCGTCTGGTTGCCCCCGGTGCAGCACCAGGCGCTCGCCGGTGCGCTGCGGGACGCCATTCGGACGCCGCAGCGGCTGGCCCTCGCCATCGACTTCGCCGGCGAGCCGGCGCGCGAGGTGGTGGCCATGCTCACTCGGGTGGACCCGGACCAGGCCGACAAAGTGCTGTTCCTCGCGCTCGACGTGTCGCGGGAGGCGTTGCTGCAGCAGAAGCTGCTGCGCGCCGATCGGATGGCCCAGCTCGGGCAGCTGGTGTCCGGCGTCGCGCACGAGCTGAACAATCCGCTATCGGCGATCGCGGGGTTCGCCGAGATGCTCGCCGCGGACGCCGCCTCGCCGGAGCTGCGCGAGAGCGCCGAGATCATTCACCTGGAGGCGATGCGGGCCGGGCAGGTGGTGCAGACACTGCTCGACTTCGCCCGGCACCGGCCGCAAACCCGCCAGGGAGTGGACCTGCAGGACGTGGCCGAGCGGGTGGTGGCGCTGCAGCGCAGCGCGCTGCGCAAAGCGCGGGCCAAAGTCACGCTGCAGCTCCCCGAGGACCTCCCCGAGGTCATGGGTGATCCGCAAGAGCTCCAGCAGGTCATGCTCAACGCGGTGTTGAACGCGCAACAGGCGATCGCGTCCACGGGCCGGCCGGGCACGATCACGATCGCCGCCCGGCGCGCGAATGGCCATGTCCTGCTGCTCGTGGAGGACACGGGTCCGGGCGTGCCTCCCGAGATCCTCGACCGCATCTTCGAGCCGTTCTTCACCACCAAAGGCCCGGACGGCACGGGCCTCGGCCTCGCGATCAGCCTGGGGATCGTGAAGGCGATGGGCGGGCGGCTGTACATGCACAACATCGAAGACGGTGGCGCCCGGCTCGGCATCGAGCTGCCCGTCGGCGGCCCGGGGCTGAAGGTGGCGCCGCAGGCGGGGTTCCATGCGGCGGCTCGCTCCCTGTCGGTGCTGGTGGTCGAGGACGAGCGCAGCGTGCGGCGCGGGTTCACGCTGATGGCCGAGCGGTTGGGCCACCGCGTCACGGTCGCCGACACCTACGCGGAGGCCCGCGACCTGCTGGACGCGCCCAACGCGCGCTACGACGCGGTCGTGGTCGACGTGCATCTCGACGAGGCGCACACGGGCTTCGAGCTGTTCGAGCAGCTCCTCCAGGAGGGCCGGGGCCGCGAGAAGCACGTGGTGTTCACGACGGGCGACTCGCTCTCGGCGCAGACGCGGGATGCGTTGCAGCGCTCCTTGCGACCGGTGTTGCCCAAGCCCTTCAAGCTCGACGAGCTGCGCGAGATTTTGGAGCGTGTGGCGGGCGGGTGAGATCCTCGACCCCGTCCTTCGTGACCCGATGCGAAATCAGCGGTAGCGGACGCTCGGTCAGCCGGTCCCCGATGGTGATGGCCCGCTCCAGCGCCTCGAAGCCGAGCTTTACGCCCGACGCGTCGCGCGCGAACACCGACGCGATCGGCTCCCCCGCCAGCACCTTGTCGCCCGGCTTGACCGTGATCACGAATCCGACGGTCGGGTCGACGACATCCTCGACCGTGGTGCGGCCGCCGCCCAGACTCACGACGGCGCGGCCGATGGTGCGCGGCTCCACGCGCGTCACCACGCCAGTCTCCCGGGCGGCGAACACCTCCACCGCCTGCGCCTGGGGCAGCACCGACGGGTCTTCCACGGCCTTGGGGTTGCCGCCCTGCGCTTCGATCACCTGCTCGAACTTCTCAGCCGCGAGACCGGAGCCGAGGGCGTCCTCCAGCCGCTTCTTGGCCTTGGCGGCCGACGACTCCACACCCGCGGCGAGCAGCATCTCGACGCCGAGCGCGTAGGTCACTTCCATCAGGTCCTCGGGGCCTTCGCCGCGGAGCGCGAGGATCGCCTCCTCGGTCTCGAGCGCGTTGCCGCAGGCGCGGCCGAGGGGGCGGTCCATGGCGGTGAGCAGCGCGGCGGTGGGGCAGCCGCGGTCCTCGCCCAAGGCGATCATGGTGCGCGCGAGCTCGAGCCCCTGTGCGGTGGCCGGCAGGAAAGCGCCGCTGCCGTGCTTGACGTCGAGCACGAGGGCGGAGAGCCCTTCGGCGAGCTTCTTGGACATGATGCTGGCGGCGATGAGGGGGATTGCTTCCACCGTGCCCGTCACGTCGCGCAGGGCGTAGAGCTTTTTGTCGGCCGGGGCGATCTCCGGCGTTTGGCCGATCAGGATGCAGCCGAGCTTCAGCAGCTGGGCCTTCGCCTCTCCGAGCGAGAGCGCGGTGCGAAAACCGGGGATGGCCTCGAGCTTGTCGAGCGTGCCGCCGGTGTGGCCCAACCCGCGGCCGGACATCATGGGAACGGCGACCCCGCAGGAGGCGACGAGGGGCGCGAGCACCAGCGAGACCTTGTCCCCCACGCCTCCGGTCGAGTGCTTGTCGACGCGCGGGGTGGCCCAGCCGTCGAAGCTGAGGCGCTGGCCGGACGCGAGCATCGCGTCCGTGAGCGCGGCGAGCTCGGCTCGCTCGAGCCCGCGCAGCACGACGGCCATGAGCAGGGCGGACATCTGGTAGTCCGCGATGCGCCCCGCGGTGTAGGCCGCGATCAGCGCCGACCATTCCTCCGGCGTCAGCGCGCCGCCGTCCCGCTTGCGCTCGATGAGAGGCACGACGAACATTTACCCGCCCCCCCTCCTTCCGACCCGGAGTCTGTGATGCGCTTCGTCCCGCTCGCCGCGCTGCTTCTCGCCGCGGCCGTCCCGCTGCCGGCGCAAACAGTGGCCGAGCACCTGGCGATGGGCGACAGCCTGCGCCGGACGTTGCAGTCCGAGCCGGCGCTGCGCCACTACCAGGAGGCGCTCGCCCTCGAGCCGGGCAGCTACGAGGCGAGCTGGAAAGCGGCGCGGGAGATCGCCGACGTCGCCAAGCAGCTGCTCGGCGACTCGCTCAAGACCCGGCGCGACAGCCTGTATTCGCTCGGGCGCACCTACGCGGACGCGGCGCTCAAGGCCGACTCGACCGACGCCAACGGCCATTTCGCCCTCGCGCTCGTCCTGGGACGACTGTCGCGCACCCGCGGCGGCAAGGAGCGCGTCCGGTTCGCCAGGATCATCTACGACGAAGCGGCGCGGGCCGTCCAGCTCGACTCGACGCACGACGCCGCCTGGCACATCCTCGGCGCCTGGAACGCGGAGGTCAGGCGGCTGTCGGGCTTCACCCGCTTCTTCGCCAAGACGTTGTTCGGCGCGGGCTTCATGAGCCGCGCCACGTGGGCCGAGGCCGTGAAAGACCTGGAGCGCGCCGTCACCCTCAACCCGCAGCACGTCTATCATCGGCTCGAGCTCGCGGGGGTCTACCTGGACGTCGGAGAGACCGCCAAGGCGACCGAGCAGCTGCAGGCACTCGCGGGGCTGCCGGTCGGCGACCCGATGGATCCCTACTACCAGCGGCTCAGCGCCGCGGCGCTGCAGGACATCGTGAGCGGGCATGCGGACGACGCCCGCGACCGGTTGCGCAAAGGTTAGCGTAGGGCCGTGCGGCCCGCCTGCATCAGGCGCTCGATGTCCGCGGTCGTGCGCGGCGCCCCCGCCGACAGCCACTCGCCGCCTGTGGCGGTGACCAGGACGTCATCCTCGATGCGCACCCCCAGGTTCTCCTGCGGGAGGTAGATCCCCGGCTCCAGCGTGATCACCATCCCCGGCTCGAGCTTCGCCCGGCCCGCCACGCCGACGTCGTGGACGTCCATGCCGATCGGGTGCCCGAGCCCGTGGATGAAATAGGCGTCGCAGGTCTGGTCGCCGCACAGCTTGCCGGAATGCTCCCGCATGTAGGCGCGCGCGATCCCATCGAGCTCCCGCATCGTGAGCCCCGGCCGCAGCGAGTCGAAGGCCGCCTGCTGGGTGGCGAGCACGAGGTCGTAGACCGCTTTCTGGCGCGCCGTGAACTTCCCGTTCACGGGCCAGGTGCGCGTCACGTCCGCGGTGTACTGGCCCCATTCGGCCGCCGCGTCCACGACAACGAGATCCCCATCCCGCGTCTGCCGGCGGTTCACGTCGTAGTGGAGCGTGGTGCTGTTGGGACCGCTGCCCACGATCGAGGGGTAGCCCACCCGGTCGGCGCCGTTGCGGCGGAAGGCGGCTTCCAGAATGGCCTCGATCTCGTACTCGTACATCCCGGGGTGGGCCGCCTGCATCGCGGCGAGGTGGCCGGCGACGCTGATGTCGATCGCCTTTCGGAGCCGCAGCAGCTCGTCGGCGTCCTTCACTTCGCGCATCGAGTCGGCGAGCTGGCGCAGGTTGCGGACGTCCTGGCCGCCGAAGACCAGGTCGATGACGCGCCGCTCGTCGCGGGTGGTCACGTCGAGCGGGACGTAGACCGGGCCCCGCAGTCCCAAACGAGTAGCGCGGAGCCGTCGCTCGAGCGAGTCGGTAGGCAGGATCGTCGGGATCCCCGACAGTCGCACGGCGACGCTGTCCGGTCCCAGACGGAGGCCGGTCCAGCGCTCCTGGGCCGGGGCGCGCGGCGGCAGGAAGAGCACCGTCTCGAGCGAGTCGGGGCCGCGGGCCGTCAGCAGTAGCCAGGCGTCCTGGGTCTCGAGCTCAGTGAAGTAGAAGAACGTGTTGTTCTGGCGGAAGTCGTTGTCCTGGATGTAATCCTTCTCGACATCGCGCTCGTGCGCCGCGGGGATCACGACGGTCCCGTGGCCGATGCGCTGCAGCAGCGCGCGGCGCCGCGCCGCAGTCGCGGCGGTATCCACCAGGCGACCCATCCCGGGGAGCTGCGGCACGGGCGTCCACTGACCGATGGGGCCCGCGGGGGGAGCGGGGGCGGCGGGGGCGGGGCGGCTCTGGGCGCGGAGCGCACCGACGGCGACGCACGCCAGCAGCGCGAGTGTGCGCATGGGCTCCGAAGCTATCGTGGCTTGCGCCGCGTCGCAACGCTGGTCAAACTATGCGCCATGACAATCCCCTCGGCCCTCACGCGCGCGGAAGTCGAGCGGCTCGCCGCGCGGATCGCCGAGCTCGAGCACGAGCGCAAGCATCTCCTCGCGATCATCGAAATCCTCAAAGAGATTTCCGGCTCGCTGCATTTCATCGACATTCTGCAGTCGATTGCGCGCAAGCTGGGGGAGGCGTTCGGCCTGGACCGCTGCTCGATCTTCCTCGCCGAGCGCGGCGGCACGTCGGTGCGTCTGGTGGCCTCCTATGAGGATCCCACGATCCGCAACTACTTGGTGGACTTGGAGCGCTACCCCGAGCTGCGCCGCGCGATCCGGGACGGCGAGACGGTGTTCATCCCCGACGCGGCCAGCGATCCCAGCCTGAAGCACGTCCGCAGCGACCTGATCAACCGCCGGGTGAAGTCCATCACCGTGGTACCGATCAATTGGCGCTCCGTAGCGATCGGGGCGATCTTCCTCCGCACCTTCCGCGACGGTCCGACGTTCTCGGACAACGACGTGCAGTTCGTGCAGGTCGTGGCCGCCCTCACCGCCCAGGCGCTGCGCAACGCGCACCGCTACGAGCGGCTGGCCCTGCGCCAGGAGGAGACGGGGGAGCAGAACCGCCGCATGGAGTTGGAGCGAGTGGCGCTACTCGCGTTCCTGCGCCGGCTGATGGAGGGGTTCGGTCAGCGGGAGGGCGCCTGGGCGGAAGGGCTGCTCCCCCGGGCGAGCGCCGATGAGCTGGACCGTCTGGTCGGCGTGGCCCTGGCCGTGATCCAGGAAGAAGCCAAAGGCCGGTGACGGACGTCGCCGCGCGGGCCGCCGAGCTCCGGCGGCTCCTCGAGCGCGCCAACTACGCCTACTACGTGCTGGACCGTCCGGAGTTGTCGGACGTCGAGTACGACCGCCTGTTCCGCGCGCTGCAGGCCCTCGAGGCCGCCCACCCCGAGCTCCGGACCCCCGATTCGCCCACGCTCCGCGTCGGCGCCGAACCATCGGCGGCCCTCACCAAGCACCGGCACCTCGTGCCGATGCTGTCACTCGCCAACGCCTTCAACGAGGCCGAGCTGATCGAGTGGGAGGAGCGGAACGCGCGCCTCGTCCCCGAGGTGAAGCAGGCCGGCTACACGCTCGAGGTCAAAATCGACGGCGCCGCGGTGAGCCTGACCTATGAGGACGGCGTCTTCATCACCGGGACGACGCGCGGCAACGGGCTCGTGGGCGAGGACGTCACCCCCAACCTGCGGACCGTGCTCAACCTACCGCTGCGGCTCCAGGGCCGGGGCTGGCCCAAGACGATGGAAGTGCGCGGCGAAGTCTACCTCTCCAAGCCGCAGTTCGAGCGGGTGAACCGCGAGCGCGCCCAGGCGGGCGAGCCAGCATTCGCCAATCCCCGCAACGCCGCGGCCGGGGCGCTGCGCCAGCTCGATCCCAAGATCACGCGGGCGCGCGGCCTGCGCCTGTTCTGCTTCCACGTCGAGGCCCCCGGTCGCAAACTGCCGTTCGACACCCAGCACGCCCTGCTCGAGCAGCTGCTCGCCTGGGGCTTCCCCGTCGAGCCTCACTACCGGCTCGTCCCCGATCTCGCGACGGCGCACCGGGAAATCGCGGCGCTCGAGGGCCTGCTCCCCACGCTCGACTACGAGGCCGACGGGGTGGTGGTGAAGGTGAACGCGCTCGCGCTGCATGCCGAGCTGGGCACCGTGGGCGACCGCGAGCCGCGCTGGGCGATCGCGCGGAAATTCGCCCCCGAGGTGCGGATCACGAAGCTGCTCGACATTCGCATCAACGTGGGGCGCACCGGGGCGCTCAACCCGTACGCCGTGCTGGAGCCCGTGGACATCGGCGGCGTCGAAGTGAAGCAGGCCACGCTGCACAACGCCGCCGTCATCAAGGCGAAGGATCTCCGGATCGGCGATTGGGTGGAGGTGACGCGCGCCGGACAGGTCATCCCGCAGCTGCTCGGCCCCGTCCGCGAGCGGCGCACCGGCGCCGAGCGAGAGTTCGCGATGCCGGAGACGTGCCCCGAGTGCGGCGCCAAGGTCGAGCACCCGCAGGACGAGGTGATGACCTATTGCCCCAACGTCTCCTGCCCGGCCCGGGTGAAGGAGGGGATCGTGCACTTCGCCGCGCGCAATGCGATGGACATCCGGCGGCTGGGCTACGAGCGGATCACCGCGCTGCTCGACGCCGGGATCATCGCCGACGTGGCCGACCTGTACGACCGCGACAAGCTGAGTGTGATGCGACTGCTCACCCTCGAGGGCTTCGCCGAGAAATCGGCGCAGCAGCTGATCGACGCGATCGACGCCTCCAAGCGCCAGCCGCTGTCCACGCTGCTCTTCGCCCTGGGCATCCGCCACATCGGGGTCCAGGGGGCGAGGCTGCTCGCCCGGCACTTCCGGACCATGCAGAACTTGGCCAAGGCCACGGTGGAGGAGATCAACGCGGTCCGCGGCGTGGGCGAGGCGATCGCCGAGGCGGTCGCGGGCTTCTTTGCCGAGCCGCGGAACAAGGCGCTCGTCAAGCGGCTCGAGAAGCTGGGTCTGAACATGACCGAGCCCACCGCGCCGGCGGGCGAAGGCGTCGGAGGCGGGCGCCTCGCTGGCCAGACCTACGTCATCACGGGGACCCTGCCGTCGCTGTCGCGCGCGCGGGCGGCGGACCTGATCGAGCAGGCTGGTGGGCACGTGACGGACAACGTGTCCAAGAAGACGACCGCTGTCGTCGTGGGGGCCGATGCGGGCTCCAAGGTGGAGAAGGCCCGTCAGCTCGGGGTCCAGGTCATCGACGAGGCGGAGCTGTTGCGCCGCGTGGCCGAAAAGCCTTAACTTGGCCTCGGCCATGACCGCCCCCGCGCACCTGTTCGCCGGCAACGACGGCCTCGCTATCGGCCGGGGCGCCCTACGACAACTCCACGCCAGCCTGCTCACCCACGCGCCGGACCACGCGGTCACGATTCTACAGGAAGCGGGCTACGCGTCGGGCGAGGGGGTCTACCGCTCGTTCTGCGAGTGGCTGCCGGGGCAGGCCGGCGTCGACAAGCCCGAGGACCTCGACGCCGCGGTGTTCAGCGAGGTGCTCGCGGCGTTCTTCACGGCAACCGGCTGGGGCATGCTCACGGTGGCGCCGCTCGGCACCGGAGCGCTGGCCATAGACTCGGCCGATTGGGTCGAGGCCGAGCCCGGGACCGCCCAGATGCCCATGTGCTTCTTTTCTTCGGGGATGCTCGCGGATTTCCTGGGACGGCTGTCCGGAGAGACGGTGGCCGCGATGGAAGTGGAGTGCCGCAGCCGCAGCGACGCACGCTGCCGGTTTCTCACGGCGACCCCCGCCGTGCTGCAGCGGGTGTATGAGGAGATGACGCAGGGGAGGAGTTATCTAGAGGCGTTGGGCGCCTAAGAGGCGTCAGGTGACAGGTGCCGGGTGTCCGGACCCCGGGACCCTGCCCCTGGCACCGGGAACCTGGCACCTACCGTCGCGCGACGCTGACGCCCTCGAGCAGCAGCGACGGCGCCCACCGCGAGCCCCACCAGCGACCGTCGTTCCCCAGCCCGCCGATCCGTTTCAGCAAGCCGTAGACGTTGCCCGCCACCGCGGCGTCTTTCACGCGGCCGGTGATTTCGCCATGCTGCACCCGGTAGGCAAGCGCCACGGGGTGACTGAACGCGCCGCCGATCACATTGCCCTGGCCGACGCCGATCAGATCGTCCACCACGAGGCCGTCGGCGATGCCGTCGAGCAACCCGCCAGCGAACGCGCTCGCCCCCCCCCCCCCCCCCCCC
>Ga0209802_1002658_pt1 | contig 12291 bp, 13 predicted proteins | sample GraSoiAngelo_129_FD_185886 | JGI IMG/M metagenome (GOLD analysis project Ga0209802, IMG submission 185886) | Grasslands soil microbial communities from the Angelo Coastal Reserve, California, USA - 14_0927_12_40cm (SPAdes) (version 2) | ecosystem: Environmental > Terrestrial > Soil > Grasslands ... | reverse complement strand
GTGACTTGACCTGCTGGTACTGCTTCTTCTACGTGAAGAAGGGTCTGGAAGGAGCATATGTCTACGAGCCCGAACAGCAACAAGTACGTGAAATGGTACGGGCACTAAAGGCAGAGCGACCGGTACCAGGGAATTCGCTGCAAATAACCGGTGGAGAACCCACCCTACGATCCGATCTAGTCGATATTGTCCGGATCATTAAGGAGGAAGGCGTCGACCACATCCAACTAAACACTAACGGAATCAATCTAGCACTCGAACCAGAGCTCGCTCAGAAGCTGCGACAAGCGGGTCTAAGCAACCTGTACATGAGCTTCGACGGCGTCAGCCCCAAGACGAACCCGAAGAATCATTGGGAAGCACCATACGCGTTAGAAAGCTGCCGGAAAGCAGACCTCGGCGCTGTACTAGTCCCGACAGTCATTAAATCCGTGAATGATCACGAGCTCGGCGGCATCCTAAGATTCGCACAGCGAAACATGGACATTGTACGCGCGATCAGCTACCAACCAGTCTCATTGACCGGTAGAATGAAGAAGCAAGAGCGTGAAAAGTATCGTATCACTATACCCGACTGTATCGAACGACTGGAGGAACAGACGAATGGAGAGCTTCCACGTGACGCATGGTTCCCAGTCCCAAGCTGCTCACCAGTCACTCACTTCGTCGAGGCGTTCACGAAGCGTCCACAGTACGAGTTATCCATCCACTTTGCATGTGGAGCCGGAACCTATGTGTTCGAGGACAAGGACACTAGGAAACTGGTCCCGATAACCAGCTTCGTCGATCTCAAAGGACTATTCGAGTATTTGGATGAGAAGACTGACGAGTTGAACAGTGGAACCAACAGATACTTGGTAGCGGCCAAGTTCATGACCAAACTCAACAGCTTCATCGACAAGAAGAAACAACCAACAGGACTGAACTTGTCCAAACTACTCGTCGGCGCATTACTGAAGCATGACTATAGCAGCGTCGGACAATTCCATGTCAGAAGCATGTTCCTTGGCATGATGCACTTCCAGGACAAGTACAACCAGGACGAGGAAAGACTACAACGATGCGACATACACTATCTAACACCGGACCTGCGGATCATACCCTTCTGCTCGTTCAACGTCATCCCAGAATGGTACCGAGACCGGATCCAGAAGAAGTACGGGATATCGGTTGAGGAGTGGGAGAAGAAGAACGGTGAGAAGCTTGAGGCGAAGCTGTACCGTGGCGCATTGCGCCGTGGGAAGCATGCTGACGGCTGCGGATGCAGCGCGGCCCACATTGAACCAATAACCGGCACCTAAAACAACCGAACTCCCAAACCTTTCCTTATTTCGGCGTCCCAGTGCTTTCCCTGAACTCTGCAGCCCGCGAATCTTGCGAGCACGATGGCGCTGAAGAATGCTCCCACATGGAGACTACCTCCCTGCCGATCTGCTGTCTCTCCAAGCTAGCTTTACGAGTTCGAAAGCATCGTTGACATCAGTCCGCTGTCTAAGCCTAAACTCTATCCAATCGGAAACCCGAGTCCTAAGCACAACGCGAGAGTCCGATCGGATCTCCGGTCTCGCTTTCAAGGTCTTTCTTCCAACCCGGATGTCCAGCCGATCTTCATTATGAAAGTGAATGAACTCACGTGTACCAATCCAATAAGCATCTTCCTGTCCCCATCTAGATTTTCGCTTCTCGACACCTGCAAGAGACAGGATTCTTGCCTCCAAGAACTGTGCAGGGGTCTTCGTCCCTTTCAAAGCTCATCAGGGTGGATTTTCTGTTTCAAATTGAAACGTTTCCGGCGGCTAATACTTTGGGTGCGATGGTTACTGCTATGACGGCGACGCTGACGGCTGCTTCGAAGCAGCCGTACTCTTCCTGTAGACTCTCGAGGCGAGATAGAGAGTGGCGAAAAGTACTACGACGAGGAGGTATTCGAGCATGTTAATCGCAGGAGGGATCGGCAATGAGAAGAAGGCTCCTGCTCGGTCACCGATAATGGGAACGAAGAACAGTATCGAAGCGATGATCGCAAGGCTCGAAGCTAACCGAACCCGCCGGAAGAGAAAGCCGATTGACAACAAGAACAGGGCGAGACCAGTAAAAATCGTACCGATCGCGACGTAACCTAAGGTCATTAGATCCGACTGCGGGCGAGTCTCGAAGCCGATAGGAGTCAAGAGGATAATTACTAGGACGCACACCAACAATACCACGAAAAGCGCCATGGCATCTCTGGATAGCTTCACCCCAGAGACCACTCCTCCCTCATAAACAGCATCGACCCCATTTAGGTCTTATCGGATATAGCTACCAGAGCGTATAAACGACACTTTCAGACCAAACTCGGGCGAGATAGAAAAGAAGAACCGAGAGAACAATCGCAGGAGTATTCAAAATGCCAGTTCCCGGGACACTGAAAAAAACCGCGATTAACGAGCAAGAACTCATGAAACTTCTCCAAGACAAGTTCAGCATAGACCCATTGGTGACGCGGACCTATCTCCGCCTAGTCCAGCATGGCGAGATCAGCCTCCCGGACATTGCAAAGATGTTGAACAAGCCAATGAATGAGGTGGAAGATCTTCTGGAGAAGATGCTCTCTCAAGGACTAGTAATCAAGACCGCGGGAACCCTACCCAAGTATACAGCCCTTCACCCTAGGATGAGTATGACGAATATTTTCAAGGTCTACGAGAAAGAACTAGTCCAAAACCTCCGGGACCGTAGAGCCACACTCGACCGAATAGTCAATCTACTGACCCCGATCTTCGAAGACCGGAGAAAAGAGTAGACGGTATTCAAGTTCGTCCCCCCTCTTTTCGTGGCCAGGTAGGACTCGACTATTATCGCTCGGAAGGCAATCAGTTCGTATTCACTGTGATTAGGTAAATCCAGGGGTCGACCTTTCGATCGCCGTGAACTTCTCGGTGGGATATCGTTAGCCCCTACTTGCTCTTGCATTGGCGAGCGAACTCGCTAAGAGCGAGTTTCCGTAGTCTTTAAGACAATAAGGGAAAGTCAGTGAGTATGACACAGCCTCAGCCTGTCACCTCCGATCCTCAGCCTGTTCTCTACCATCATCCGCGCGGCCGCATATACCGCACGATAATAATAGTAATCGTTGTGGCCGTGATAGCAGTCCTTGCAGTTGATGCTGTGAATGCTGGAGTCTTACGCATAGGCGACCTGGCTACACTATTTGGTTTCGGGATACCCTTAGTGTTAGGCTCGATTGGCGGAAATGAGGCCCTTCGGCAAAATCGTGACCGAAACATACAGATGCGGGCCGAATTCTTCTTTGCACTCAGGCGCAGGCTGAAGGAGAATCATGAGTTCGAGAAAATCGGACGCCTTTGCGAAAATGACGACTTCGAACTCCAGAAAATACCCGAGCCGAAACAGTGATCCGCTTGAATTGTTGCTGAGAAATCGAGATTTCGAAAATCAGTAACACCATTCGTTCACCAGAATTGGACCACCCAAACAGACCACCTCACGATCCACTCGTATTTAGCCCACGTTGTGAGCCGGAAAATGATAGCCACTCCGGGTGGCACCAAACAAGAGTCACCTTGGTCACTAAGGCGCTGCGTAGGTTCATCAATCGACAGACAAGAACTGGGACGTGGAGTATACGACAAGTTCTTCGTTTACATTCCGACAGAGTAGAAGCGTTCGAATCCCGCCCGGAGCATTTCTGCATCTGGTTTGACTTCTGAATCGGTGCTAATTATGGCGTCTTTGGCATCAAGACAACAACCGGAATGTCTCGATCCGTCTTCTTCAGGTAATTATCATACGCCGGATAGACATTAGTCATCAACCGCCATAATCTCTCCTTCTCACTGCCAATCGCTCGCTGCGCATAGATAGTCTCCTTCAAACTCTTCACCTGGACCATCGCGATCGGATTACGCTTCAAGTTCATCCACCAGCTAGGATCTATGGGTCGACCCCCATTCGACGCAATAATAACCAGTCTATTCCCGTCGCGTACGTAAAGCAAAGGTGTTGTACGTTTCTTGCCAGTCTTTCGACCAGTCGTGGTCAACAATAACACATCCGCTTTGTGGATGCGTCCGCCGATGCGTCCTCCTGAGAGCTTGTAGAAGAAGACGTGTGTTGAACTCATGACTTGTTGAAGCATCGAGACTCGACTATTCTCGAGACATTCCTACTCTGACGAGGAGGATTCCTGTTCGATAGGATTCGGACTCCTGTAACGTTTCTTCTCCTTCTCAGAATCCGACTCTAGAATATCGCCGAAAGGATTCTCCTCTTCCTCCTTAGCCTGAGCCTTCTCCGCCTCGGTCATCCTAGACTCGATAGTCTCGGGCGAGGCTCCAGATTTCTCCAGCTCACTGGGTGGGCCAGCCTCTAGCTTGGTCCCTTGTCTCTCAGTTGATCCCTCGGATTGTTGTTCAAAAGTCTCCGAAGGATTCTCTCCATGAACCTCTTGCTCTAGTCTGACCGGTTCTTGAACATCCTCCTCCGCCTCTTCCTCCTCCGCTTCGACTTGTGCTGATGGCGGTCTGTCCCTTGGAATGATCGCTCTAGGATCTTTTACGCCATAGAATCGATCTGTGAAATATGAGTAGACGTCTATAGCCTGGGCTTGGGGATGAGCCTGGAATTCATCCTTCAACTGGCATATAGCACATGCTACAACTGCCTTTCCAGTGGTCTTATCGATCGAGACTCTGACAGCTTCCTCTCCACACCGTGGACATACGAAGACGGTTGGAAGCTTCTTCTTCACGATACGTACTACGCGACGTCTTCTACGACCCAAAACCCACTATCTCCTTACTTATCACAGGCTTCAGGTCCGAGATTCGTTATTTACCTTTGGTTCGAGGTTCCCATGGTTTGCTGAGATGAATTTTGATCCGATAACTACGAACGAGCCGACGGCCTCGGTCGCATGGCATATTGTTGCAGAACCTTCGTATGTTCCGATCCATTAGGAAGTTGGAACCATGCTACGGCATAACGACTATTATTACTTTCAGCCCGGATGTGGCTAGGTTTGAATAGGTTGATGCTTGTTGAACTGTGATCATTCCTTGGTAAGTACCGACACACTGAGAGGGCTTTACAAGGCATGATGCACTTAGAAAGGTCGGGTTCGGAGAACTACCACAGCTCAGGAAGCTCGATGGTTTGGCTGAAAGCGCAACATTGCCCGGCTGACTCGTCTTGGGAATCAAGACCACTCCGCCCGTTGTCGCAGGGCTGCATGTGAATGAGACAGGAGACGGGAGGCTGTGTCCGACACTGGCGGAGAATGTGATCGTGACAGAACTCGGAGACCAGGTGACCTTCGGAGTAGTCGAACTGGTCGGTGCGTAGGCCGAAGTGCCGTAAGAAGCGGCTAGCACCGCACCCAACACTAAGACGACAACTATGTGTGGTGCGTACTGCCTAATCGGTAGTTTCAAACTGCCTCGAAAGGGGCGAGGTTGGCAATATAACTTTTGGCGTAGCATTTTATGCCATGGCTTAGAATTTCTATACTCTTGGCTAGCCTCATATCCCTCATTATATCTGAGCCCCCAGGCGTTGATGACGGAACTTCTTAGTAATCGCAAAGAAGTCCCAAGGTTATCTGTAAATGACAAGGATGATGCTTGGGCTCAGGTTTAGATCCGTAATTGTCCTCGCTGTACTGGCGTTGCTTGTCTTTGTCGAATCGATTGCTCTACTGGACCAGATTCTCTTCCCAAATTATCAATTGATGTTCGGATCCGTCTTCCTGCAACTGTCCAAGGGGCTGTTCTGGGCGTTTGCACCGTTCTCTGCTGTGCTATTGTTGATGCTGATCTTTGTCTCTCCGCTAAGATATCTCCTCGATCTCGGAGGTCGTAGAAGCGAACTGATCTTTAGATTTCACAGATGGATCTCAAGGCCGTTAGCACCAATTATGAGGCTACTTTCCGAACAGATTGGTGAACGAAACATCTCATGGAGACTACAGATAACATTGCTAGCTTCGACTCTTCTCTCGACTTCGGCATTCGGCCTTACACCATATCGACCTGATCTCAACCCACAAGGCAACCTTGTAGGAGTGGACACAACAAACTATTCTACCTTGGTAGGAAACATGCTCGCGAAAAGTGCTACAGATGCTGTGCACTACTCCTTTGTCGATCCAATATTCAATGGCTCAAGACCATTCGCCCTCCTGTTTCTTTACGTAATCTCTACCTTCTCGGGAACAAACGCAAGCGGCGCTCTCAGGGTCGCACCAGCGTTGCTGGCACCGTTGCTTGCTGGCACTTGTTTCATCTTTGTACGGTACGGGCTGGGAGACCGACATGCAGCGGTTCTGGCGGCTCTCTTGTCAGTCTGCTCCTACCAAGTCTCTGTCGGGATATGGGCTTCGTACTTCCGATTCCGCTAACAATCATTGAGGCTATGGCTTGCGGGACACCGGTGGTATGCTCGGACGCCTCAAGCTCTCCTGTCATAAAGGATCGCGAAAACGGGTTTGTTTTTGAATCTAGAAATGTGCAAAGCCTCGTGGATTGTATTGGTATGGTGTTACGCGAGCGTTGGCTAACAGACGAATGCGTAGGCCGGGCGGGTCGTGTTGTCAAGGAAAACTATTCGAAAGCGGTTATCGTCAACCGTATCGTGGAGATGTATGAGAACGAACTTAGCAGATAGAAAGAGGGTCACTCTTTACTACAGCCAGATAGCTGATGATTACGACAGGCTTCGGTTTGAGAGTGGCAAGGGTCGATTCATCAGCAATCTCCAGACTCGTTGGTTCACCGGCCAGGTTGCTGATGGAGGGGGAATGGTATTGGAGATTGGGTCAGGGACAGGACGAGTTACGTTGCCCCTTGCTGCTCATGCGGCGCAAGTCGTTGCCACCGATTCTAGTCTTAACATGGTTTTGAAGCTTAGAGAGAAGAGCAGAAAACAAAAGGTAACAAACGTTGACCTACTTGTCTGTGATTCACATTGGTTGCCTTTCCGAGAAGAGACGTTCGATTCAGCAGTGGGAGCTCGTGTTTTCTGGCATGTCGTCGATGCGAGTCAATCCCTCGCTCAGGCATTAAGCGTGCTGAAAAAAAGCCGTCCTGTTATTTTTGATTTCCCTAATTCATCGGGTGCATTTCGAATTCTGTCTTCAACCATGAGGAGTCAAAATGTCATTACTCTCTTCTTGACATCCTCATCTATCCATAGGATCTTCGGCTTGACTAACCGCTCGATTATCATAGAGGGACATGTGTCACCAATATTGTATCTGTGGCCAGAGAGCATTTTTCCGAGGAGACATACATTGCAAAGCCTCTTGTACGCCTTCGAGAGACTTGGCAGAAAGAGAGTCTTCAGTTGGATGTTCACTTATTTCATGGTTAACCTTAGAGAGAGGTAGCAGAAAATACTATGCTAAGCCTCAACATGGTTTACGAAACTCGTGGAATTTGCGATCGGGAGTCATGAGCAGCCTGTCGAGCCAACAGCAGCGTGCAGACCAGGACCGGATAGCGAGCGAGCTGAAGGGCAATACTCTCCGGGTTTACTGGTACGTGCTCAACAATACTGACAAGTCGATAGGGGTCCGAGAGGTCCAGCGTGCCCTCAAATTCAGCAGCCCCACTCTTGCCCTCTACCATCTTGAAAAACTTCGGGAACTGGGCCTCGTGAGGAAGGATAGTGGAGAGTACCGCTTGGTCAAAGAGGTCAAGGTTGATGTTCTCAAGGTCTTCGTCAGGGTATGGCGCTTCTTCGTCCCCCGCTTCGCCCTATACGCCGTCCTGTTTACCGTCTTAACAAGCTACCTCGTAACCCAAGTCGTCAGGCTCGACTTCTACAGCTTCTTCGGCCTCCTTCTCGGGAGCGCGGCCACCGCGATCTTCTGGGTGGAGACATGGAAAACGTGGCGACAACGACCCTAGCAAGACAGGAATCGACAATGAACCAGTTTGACTCGCCGTTCAAACTTGTTGCATTAACTAAGAGACCCCTCTAGATGTAATAGAAGACGGAACAGACTATGGTCAAAACCCCACTCAACACCTTCCTGATGTACGGACTTGTAGGTTTGGCCATCGCGGGCGGCATCATTACAGTAAGTCATGTTACGAGTACAGTGGTCCCTATATTTCCAAAGTACGGCCAGCTCAGTATTGACCTAATCCTATCACCCAGTACGGACCAATCAGGCTCCTACGTGAGCTATGCTCCCTTGAACGATTCTACCCGCGGCCAGGAGAATGATACTCTGCGCGTGACCACTGACTCAGTAATGGTCTACCGTGGTGACACGCGCAATCCAACAGCCGGTTGGATCACCCTCCAGGATGAGACAAGAATGGTTACGCTTCGGACTGGAGTGAAGGTGCACCTGGGTAGCCTCATGCTACCAGAAGGTAACGTCACACTGGTACGTGTGAAGATAGTCGGCGCGAGCATCCAGCGAGGATCGAACGGAGTGTTGGAAGATATTGGAACGCAAAGCGGGCAATTTGATATTACAACTCACGCTAGGGTGAACGCTCAGACGACGACTAACGTATTGGTAGATTTCCACGTTGCGTGCCCAGCAACCGCTATTGGTAGCTCGTCCGGACACAGCGGATGCATTGTCACGCCCTCCGCCGAAAATGAGGATTAATACTGCAAGACTAGTCCCCGCAGAAACTAATCCGTCCTGACCAATGCTTCGGTCCTCTCTATTTCTTTTATCCAAAGTCATTCCTTGACTACGTTGTCCATTTTGAGTCTAAACGAAGAGAAGGTATAGTGCTATTCCTGCGATACTGTGACAGGCAACGAGCTACGATACTTGGCCCAGCCCGATTTCACGGGGGAAGCTCTTGATCTGTAAAAAGTCCGGAGAGACGATGAGGGAACCCGTAATCGTTGAATGTGAAGCTTGCTCGTAAAATGAACGAACTAGATTGGATGTGGCTTTGCGATCTTAGGCAAACAGAGATCAGTCCAAAAACTGAAAGTGAAACGCAGACGGTTCACAGCACGCAAGAAAGTCAAGCCGAATTGAACTACGTCTAGTTCAGAACAGGAAGGAACCTGTCCTCTTTATACGAGGAACTTAGCCGTCCGACTATTGGCAGCCTGTAGCCACAGTCAACACAGCGATTCTCCTTGTCGAGTCTCCAGTCCAGAATGTTGTAACCATATCGTTTGATAGCAATCTGTCCACAGCCAGGACAGTAAGTATGTTCCCAAGGATGGCCTGGTACGTTCCCCACGTAGACATATCTCAATCCGACACTCCTTGCAATCTTGCAATGTTCTTCCAAGGTTGCCACGGGTGTCTGGGGCAAGTGCATCAGTTTGTAGTCTGGGTGGAATCGGAGGAAGTGAATGGGTACGTCCGGTCCCAGATTATCATACAACCAGGAAGAGAGCTTCCTAGCTTCGTCTAAGTCATCTCCTATCTCAGGAATGACGAGGTCCGTTATTTCAGTGTGAATCTTAGTCTTGTCTCTGATATCTAGGAGGGTTTGGAAGATCGGTTGCGCGTCCGGAATCATTACATGCTTCCTGAGGAAGCCAGTCTCCGCGTTCCCCTTGAAGTCTATAGTTATACAATCGAGAAAATCGTTCATCATTCCAACTGCGTCAGGGGTGTCGTAACCGTTTGAGACGAAGATGTTCATCAGCCCTGCCTTCCGTGCTTCGATTCCAACGTCCCGGGCGTATTCGATGAAGATGGTTGGTTGATTGTATGTATACGCCAGGCCTTGACACCCATGGGACATGGCCATTTCCACCACGCCTGAAGGTTCGACGTCGATTCCCTCCGCCTTCCGCCTCTGACTAATCTCTGCATTCTGGCAATAGTCGCATGCCCAGGAGCAGCCGGTCGTTGCGATCGAGAATATTTTCGAGCCTGGATGATAATGCACTACGGGCTTCTTCTCGATAGGATCGATCTGCCCAGTGATCACTTTGCCGTAGACTAGGAGCTGGAGTTTTCCCTCGATGTTTTGGCGTACTCCGCAGAATCCGACTTTGCCTTCAGGAATGTTGCAGTATCGGGCACAGGCTGTGCACTTGACCCTTCCTTGTTCCAAGGGATGATAGAGTACGGCCTCTTTGATCATGTGGTCTTCGCCTTTTGCATATCGATTGGGAAAAGAGTCATGGTCGGCGTCCAGAGGTCTCTAGAGGGACTCCCTGTGTCTAGACAGGAGTTTGAAGCTTGAAAGGCTTTTCCTTACCCTGACTCCTTGCTTTGGTAGGAAAATTGCAATCGAGGCTCTATCGCGCGCCGAGTGGAGAATCGAGACGAGAGGCGGGCTGCCAGGTCTGCCGTGGGAATAGATTGGTCTGTATCCAGAACCCAGGTCTATGCCCTGTTTACCAGCGAGCGAAAAGCCTTGTCGAGATTGAGAGGGCGGTCAACAAGACGGTCTTCAACGGACCGTCTCCACCCAGCGTGTTCCTTGGCAGCGCTGACTATCCATTCCTTCGAGCCGGACCACTCGTGCCGATCCTGCCGTCCTTCGAGGGCAGGGGCCCGGAGATTCTGGACGATCCGTCGAGATGGCTTGACAGTTCGATCGACGATCTAGTAACATACAGATTCAGCCTAGTGAGAGGAAAAACCCGGGTCAAAGTCGCGGATGCCAGGAACCCTGATCGTACGCTCTCCTTGGTCCAGGAGCTAGCGCTTGCGGGGACACCGACGGAGACAGAACTTCATCTTACCAGGAAACCCCAGGCTAGAATCTACATTCTTCCGCGGAGTGCTCCGCATGGTCCATCGGGATCCATAGAGAAGATGGTGCTTACCGAAAATACGCACGTTCCACGTCCTGTTGAGAAGATCACTTCTGACCGGGACATCGGTGCGCAGGAGGGAATTTTCTCACTCTACGAAAGAGGAGTGTCACAGCAGCAGATTACAAGGGTATTCTCTGTTGGACAACTCGGAGTTTTCAAGAACCGCAGACTCGTTCCGACGGAATGGAGTATCACAGCAGTCGACGATATTCTTGGGAAGTCTATACTCGAGCGAGTACGAGATTTTCCCCAGCTTGGAGATTTCAGAGTCTATGGAGCCGAAGCCCTGGGGAATAATGTACAGGTTCTTCTACTGCCGACTGCTTGGATGTACGAGGCGCTTGAGGGATGGCTCACAGGGTCCGCGCCACAAGTCTATAGTGATCACGAGTTTCATATTGGCAGACGTGATTATCCGTCCAACATTGCCGGAGCATATCATGCTGTGAAGCTTCCAGTGTTGGAATTCTTGGAGCGTGAGCATCGACAAGCTGGGGCAATAGCATTCTTGGAGGTTGATCGAGACTGGGTGCCGCTCGGTGTCTGGCGATTCCGTGAACTTGCCCGCCGAGCCTTATTCGGGAGGCCGACTGTCTCGAGTAGTCTAGAGGCTTCATTATCGGAGGTTGGTCGAAGATTGAGGATTCCTTTGCGTTCTTGGCTCCTCTCTAGTAAGCTTGTAAACCATTACAAGCGACAATTGCCTCTGGATCAGTTTACGATAACCCGAAGGGTGGCTAGCTAGGTAGGATTGTACACTAGAACAGGAGACAAGGGAGAGACAAGCCTCTACTCTGGAAAAAGGGTCGGCAAAGAGTCTGTCAGAGTCGAAGCGTACGGGACGGTCGATGAGTTGAACAGTCAGATCGGCGCAGCTAGAGCCTTCTTGAAGGACAAGGCTGGTCCGGTGGATCAGAATCTCAGAAAGGTGCAAGGTGATCTATTCGTGCTTGGCGGCAACCTTGCCTTGACACCCGTTCCCCGGATTGGAAAGGAACATGTTGAGAGACTTGAGAAGATGGTCGATTCAACACTTGCAAATCTTCCTAAGCTGACCCGGTTCATCCTTCCAAATGGTGGGATAGCTGGCTCACAGTTGCAAGTTGCCCGGGCGGTCTGCAGACGAGCTGAGAGAACCGTTCTTGCCCTATCCAGATCAGAAGATGTCAACCCCGAAATCATCCGCTATCTCAACAGACTGTCCACACTACTATTCGATCTCGCGAGACTAGCAAACAAGCTCGATGGAGTTTCCGAAGAAGAATGGGTCCACGAATAGGTACACGAATAGGTCGCTGACGAGTTGACCCGTGCGGAGGATTGCATATTCTGTAATATTATTGAACGCCATGGGCCTGCTGATATTGTCTATGAGGATCGGCACTCGATTGCTTTCTTAGACATTTACCCGTTGAATCAGGGACACACACTTGTCATTTCCAAGAAACACTATGCTACGCTGGACGAGATGCCTCCTGACGAGGTTGGTCTCCTGTTTGCGACTGTTGCTAAGGTGATGAAAGG
>Ga0209802_1002655_pt1 | contig 12294 bp, 13 predicted proteins | sample GraSoiAngelo_129_FD_185886 | JGI IMG/M metagenome (GOLD analysis project Ga0209802, IMG submission 185886) | Grasslands soil microbial communities from the Angelo Coastal Reserve, California, USA - 14_0927_12_40cm (SPAdes) (version 2) | ecosystem: Environmental > Terrestrial > Soil > Grasslands ... | reverse complement strand
TATCCACCTCAGTCACCTCTACCACTTCCTTTGAGGGGGCAAGAGGGTTCACATGGATAATAAGTTGAACTCGTCTGAACTCAGATTACTTAGAAATGCGGGTTCCTAACGGCCGAAGGTTATGCGGCCATTTTCGGAAGGCTGCTCTTGAAGTATCGTCTACACTTCCTACACTGTAGCCTGCCTTCCGAGATAGGTCTGAGAGGTGTCTGACAGAAAGGGCACATGTCGAGCCTAGCCAAGTTGCTAGGTTCTTCAAGGTCTTCCAATTTGGATTTTGAACCTAGCCGAGCAGGTAAGGATTCAGAGTATCTTCTGCCGTACAATGCCAAGGCAACAACTGCGACGATCGCCACAGAGACGCCGATTGCTATCTCTGGCCAATCGGTTGCTAAGACGTTCGACACATACGTTTGCATGAAGGGATTATGAGTGTACTCAAGATACAACCAAACAGCTAGCAGCAGGTTAGCGGCTGATTGTATTACCAACAGAGGACCGTACCTTGAGCCAAGTAGTGAAGGCAGTCTTGTTGATCTCATCTTAGCTCATTCTAGGATAATTGACTACGATACCCAGGGGTATTTCACTGGTCCTGAAAAATAAGGCTACCTGAGAAATGGAGTCTCCACTTGAGAATGACTGTGAAGGTTCCGACCGATAGTCGATGATCGAGGTTTTGGCTGGCCTCAGAGTGAGGGGTTAACTACCTGTAGGCCTCGTATTCGGTGCCCAGCAGACTCACCGCTATCTTCTGGACCATTATCTCGTCGGTGCCCTCGTAGATCCTGCAGACCCTAGTGTCGACCAAGTGCCTGGGAGCTCTAGTCTCGAAGCTGTAGCCGCTGGAGCCAAGAATCTGTACTGCCCTGTCTGCCGCGTCGAATGAAGCGTTTGACGCGAAGTACTTTGCCTTTGCAATCATCACGTCTGCGTAGTCTCGCAAGTCCTTGTCTTCTGGATCCGAGTCGCTTTTCTGCTTCAGAAGCGCTGCCTTGTACACTATGTTCTTCGCTGCTTCAAGATTCGTTGACATTTCCCCAATATGCCGCTGGACGAGTTGGTGTTTTGCTATGGGTTTTCCATGCTGGATTCTCTGTTTGGAAAATGCGACCGCCTCATTGATGCAGTCCTCGATAACTCCTAGACATCCGGCAGCCACGCTCAGCCGGCCGCTCATCAATCCCGAATAGGCGATGCTCAACCCTTTGCCTGCTGGTCCCATGAGGTTCTCTCTAGGGACCTTGCAATTGTCTAGGAAGATTGAACCGGTGTCTGACGTTGGCATTCCGAGCTTGTGTTTCTGTTGCTGGCTGGAGTATCCTTCAAAATTCTTCTCAACGATGAACGCGCACATCCCTTCCCGCTTACCCTTCGGGTATGCAAAAATGACGGCGACATTTGCTATGCTGCCGTTTGAAATCCAGGCCTTGCTCCCATTCAGTATGAAATTATTCCCTTTCTCCTCAAATGTCGTGCGAAGAGATGCGGGGTCGCTTCCCGCGGTCGGTTCGGTCAGTCCGAAACACATGACTTTCTCTCCTCGCGTGGCCGGAGGAAGGTAGCGCTGCTTCTGCTCCTCGCTCGCCCATTTCTGGACGGTTACTTGTCCTAGCGAGACATGGCCGGAGAGGAACGTTCGGACCCCAGTTCCTTCTTGGCCAATTCTTTCGAGAGCCAAGGCATAGGTTAGTACATCTGCTCCTTGGCCTTCGCCGTATCGTCTTGAGATTGGCAGTCCGAGAAGTTGTGCTTTCCTGAAAATTGGTGCTAGGCGATCATTGAATTTTCCTGATAGGTACGCTTCGTCCTCTAGCGGTCGAAGTTCTCTACATGCTCTGTCAACCTCATCCAGTACGAATCTTTGCTCATCGGATACGTCGAAATTCATGTGCGATAGATCTGCGAACCCAGAGTCAATAACAGTCTTCATGTAACGATTCCACTCTATCTAGACTTTCTAGCTCCACGTTTTCTGGAAAAGTTATATCATTGGGTTCTTAGCCATTTGCCCGAGGCCAATAGTTGCCTATTCAAGTTGAGGAAGAAGATATCCCCTTCTTCGCCGAAGTAATAGCAGGCGGACGAATCACCATACCGGAGGAGATTAGGAAAATCTTCGGCGTGAAAGATGGAGACCATGTAATGTGTCGTGTAAGGCTCGTAAAGAGGGCCGAGGACGTAAAGTAGAGAATCCCAAACTACTCTCCATGATTTCGCCCTCATTGTTCTGACAATCTTAAATAACCTCAAAGCACTCGATCCATTCTGGCACCCCAGTTGACACTGGACGTCTCCGATCCAACCGAGGTCGTAGACGGCTTCCGAAACAAGTCAATTCTTGTCATTGGGGACCTTATTGTCGACCGATACGTTCACTCTCAAGGTCGAAAGCTCTCTCGTGAAGCCCCTGTTCCGGTGGCTGACTTCATCTCAGAGGAGCTTCTTCTGGGAGGAGCTGCCAACCTTACCAACAATCTCGCTGCCCTAGGCGCGAAGGTTAAGGTGCTCGGGGTCGTTGGAAAGGACGAGGCGGGGCGCTGGATTGAAGAGGAGCTTCGCCGAAAGGGAGTAGACGTCTCGGGTGTTGTGGTTAACGATAGGCCTACCAGCCTAAAGACGAGGTTTATCCTAAACCATCGACAATACCTTCGAATCGACAAAGAGTACCGGTCCGACGTGGAGTCTCACATTACGAGGCAGTTTCTCGAACCCCTGAAAGAGCTCGTGAGCGGGGCTGACAGTGTCGTATTCTCTGACTATGACAAGGGCGTGATAACGCCCGACTTGATAAGCAACGTCGTAGAGGAATGCCGAGTACAGAACAAGAAGGTTCTCGCTCAGCCAAAAGTACGCCATTATCTGGACTACATTGGCGTCAGCATGGTCAAGTCCAATGCACGCGAGGGTAGCATTGCCACAGGCGTCTCAATGGTGAATGATACTTCGCTCCGGAATATGGGGCACAATCTGATGACCCGGCTCGAATGCGAGAGTCTGCTCCTGACCCGGAGTGAGCATGGGATGATTCTCTTCGAGAAGAAGAACATCACCAGCTTCCCAGCATTCAAAGGCCCGAAGCCAGGATTCAACGCCGTGGGTGTACGAGACTGCCAGACCGCGGTTCTCGCAATGTCCATGGCTGCTGGAGCTTCTGTCAGGGAAGCTGTTCTCCTCGCTGGTCTGGCCGCGGCCCAGCAGGCAGACAAGATCGGTACGGTTGTAGTGGATCTGAACGATCTTCGATCTCAAGCTAGCACAACCCTAGAGCTTGCAGAGCATGTAGTTCAGGTCCCGGTCTACTAGTAATGGAACAGACGCAGATCCCTTTCGGTATGCTCCTGCAGAAAGCAGTCAAGATCAGAACACACATTTTAGAAATGCTTGCGGAGGCCAAATCGGGCCATCCCGGAGGAAGCCTCTCAGCCGTCGAGATCCTAGTCTCACTCTACTTCTATAAAATGCGCCACGATCCCAAGCGGCCAGCGTGGCCTGACCGAGACAGGTTTGTCCTCTCCAAAGGTCACGCTGCTCCTGTCCTGTTCGCTACGCTCGCAGAGGCAGGCTACATTCCAGTAAGCGAGCTGAAGACGTTGCGGAAGCTGAATAGCAGATTACAGGGGCATCCGGACCACCGGGTACCCGGAGTCGAGTTCCCAGGAGGCTCTCTAGGAATAGGATTGTCAGCTGCGATAGGCATGGCACTCGCAGGGAAGATCGACAAGAAAGACTATCGGGTCTACGCCTTGTTGGGAGATGGGGAGCTGGACGAGGGCGAGACGTGGGAGGCTGCCATGGCAGCCCCGAAATTCAAACTGGGTAATCTTACGGCCATCATCGATCGAAATGGGATACAACAGGATGGTCTAACCGAACAGATCATGCCGATGGAGCCTCTGGCCTACAAGTGGAAAGCCTTCAACTGGCACGTTCTGGAGGTTGATGGGTTCGATCTTCGTCAGGTAATCGAAGCCCTGGAAAAAGCTGAGAATATGCGGAACAGGCCTACCGTCATCATAGCACACACGGTAAAGGGCAAGGGAGTCTCTTTCATGGAGTGGGATCCCGCCTATCATGGTAAAGCACCAGACAAGGACACAGTGAAGAAGCTCGTCGAGTCAATGAGGCAACAATGACGACGGAGAAATTCTCCCATGGTTCAATAGTCAAGGGATGTTTGGGCTGATGCTGGTCCAGATGAGTTCGATGCGGGATGCACTAGCTGAGGCCCTCCTCGAGCTCGGATCAAAAGACCCGAAGTTAGTCGTACTAGGCGCCGACACTTCGGTCTCCATAAAGACCAGCCTCTTTGCCGATCGATTCCCTGACAGATTCTTCAACGTCGGAATCGCCGAGGCCAATATGATCGGAATCGCTGCAGGGCTCGCGCTGGCGGGAAAGATACCATACGTCAGCACGTACTCCGCCTTCGTCCCGGGGAAATGTCTGGACCAGATCCGGAACGCAGTCGCCTATCCCAACCTTGACGTCAAGATAGTCTCCTCCCATGGAGGCGTTAGTGTGGGGCCTGACGGTGCCTCCCACCAGACCGTCGAGGATGTTGCCGCGATGAGGGCGATCCCACACTTGCGAGTCGTCATACCCGCTGACGCTCCCGCGACAAGGGTCTTGATAGAGGAATCCTGGAAGACTCCTGGGCCCTTCTACATTCGTCTTAGTCGACCCAGCGTGCCTGAAGTCTACTCCTCGCGCCCCGACCTGAAGGTGGGGCAAGTCAAGGTCTTGAGGGAGGGGACTGACTTGGCGATCATCGCCTGCGGCGTAATGGTCAGCGAGGCGTTGGAGGCTGGCGAGTCCCTGGCCAAGGAAAAAATCTCAGCGGAGATCATAGACTCACACACTCTCAAGCCTCTAGACGCGGACACCATTGTCAGTGTCGCTAGAAAGACTGGAGGAATCGTCACTGCTGAAGAGCAGAACATTATTGGCGGACTCGGGAGCGCTGTTGCAGAAGTCGTCTCCAGCTCATATCCAGTCCCGATCTCGATGGTCGGCGTTAGAGACACTTTCGGAGAGTCCGGCGAATACAAGGAACTGATGGCAAAGTACGGTCTTACTTCGAAAGATATTGTTAGAGCCGCAAAGAAACTGGTCGCGTCTAGGTGATTTTTGATTGAAGATCTTCCTCGACACAGCCAACATACCGTCCATCAAGACCTTCGTCGACATGGGGGTCCTGGATGGGATAACCACCAACCCGACCCTCATCGCAAAGGAGAACAGGGAATTCGTCGAGCTTGTAACAGATATTCTGAGACTCGTTCAAGGACCCGTGAACCTCGAAGTTGTGAGTCAGGAGTCTGAGGGAATGGTCATGGAAGGGCATGATCTTGCTGCGCTGGGACCTAGCGTCGTTGTCAAGTGTCCGATGACCGGGGAAGGGCTCAAGGCCGTCAGGAGGCTTCACAAGGATGGCATCAAGACGAACGTAACTCTAGTCTTCTCTCCCAACCAGGCTCTTCTGGCAGCGAAGGCTGGCGCGGACTATGTCAGTCCCTTCATAGGTCGGCTTGACGACGCCGGTCATGAGGGTATGAAGATTATCGATGAGATCTTGCAGATCTACCGGAACTACAATATTGATACTCAGGTCCTAGTGGCGAGCATTCGTCACCCGGTACACGTTGTAGAGGCAGCGAAGCTGGGCGCTCATGTGGCTACCATGCCGCCCGACGTCTTGGACAAGATGGTAAAACATCCCTTAACCGATATTGGGCTGAAACGGTTCCTGGACGATTGGCAGAAGGCCGGTCTCAAGCTCCCGGAAGGAAGATCGACTGCTCCAAAAGCGAAGCCCATGGTGCAACGTGCCTAAGGATTCTGTCCAAGCCCTGGGCCTATCATCCTCATCTCGGCTCAAAAGTCGTTTCATGGTCGGCGATGCTCTTTCGCCGTCAGTCTTTTGAACAGGTGATTATTCCTCTCTCTGTTACCCTTTGGCGAAGTACATATTCGTCACCGGCGGAGTAATGTCCGGAATAGGAAAGGGAGTCATCGCAGCTTCTATCGGCGAGATTCTACAAGTCCGAGGACTAAAGGTCACAGCCGCAAAAGTTGACCCCTACCTCAACTATGATGCTGGAACGATGAACCCGTACATCCACGGAGAAGTCTTCGTAACGGAAGATGGCGGGGAGACTGACATGGACATCGGAACATATGAAAGATTTCTAGACATCAACGTTCCGAAGAGTCATAACATTACCACCGGACAGATCTATTCTTCAGTCATCGAAAGAGAGAGAAGGGGAGACTTCCTAGGAAAATGTGTCCAGATAATCCCACACATTACTGACGAGATCAAGGATCGTCTTCGGAGCATCGCGGGTGAGGGTGCTGAGGTTGTGATCGTAGAGATAGGCGGTACTGTTGGCGACATTGAATCTCTCCCGTATCTTGAGGCGGCGCGGCAGTTCCGGTTCGACGAGGGAATCGGGAACGTTATGAATGTTCACGTCACCCTTGTCCCGATGCTGGATGTTGTGGGTGAACAGAAGACTAAGCCGACACAGCACAGCGTTCAAGAGCTTAGGCGCATAGGCGTCCAGCCTGATGTTATTGTGGCGCGTAGCAAGGTGCCTCTGAGGCCCGAGCCCCGAAAGAAGATCGCGCTCTTCTGCAACGTCGAAGAATCCGCGGTCTTCACCTCCCAGGACATCGCGAGCATATACGAATCACCGCTTCTCTTGGACGAGCAGGGGCTGGGCGGCTGCTTGGTCAGTAGGCTCCAGTTGTCAAGCAGGGAGCCTGAATGGAGCTCTTGGAAGAAGATGATCAAGACCCATCTTGGACCCGAAAACCAGGTCACGATCGCGGTCTGTGGAAAATACGCTGAATTAGCCGACTGCTACGTGAGCGTCAACGAAGCGCTTCGTGACGCAGGTGCGACTCTAAATGCGAAAGTCGATTTGGAATTTATCGAGACTGACGATTTCGAGAAGGACCCGTCAAGGGTCCGAGTATTGTCCGGGTTCGACGGACTCTTGGTGCCAGGAGGGTTTGGGTCGAGAGGCTCGGAGGGAAAGATCAAAGCAATAGAATACGCGCGAACTCACAACATCCCATTCCTAGGAATCTGCTTCGGATTCCAACTAGCAGTCGTCGAATATGCCCGGAGCTTGGGAATGATGGATGCGGCTAGCTCAGAGCTAAGCACGAACTCGAAAAATTACGTTATTGACCTGATGCCGGAGCAGAATACTGTATTGGAGAAGGGCGGGACCATGAGGCTGGGAGCACATGAAATCTTCATTGACGCGGGAAGTATCGCATACTCGCTGTATCAGAAGTCGAGAGCTTGGGAGAGGCATAGGCACCGTTACGAGGTCAACCCTAAGTACATTCCACAACTCACTTCGAAAGGATTAAGATTCTCAGGAAAGAGCGACTCCAACCGGAGAATGGAGATACTAGAACTGCCCAGCAACATGTTCCATTTCGCTACCCAGTTCCACGCAGAATTCAAGTCACGACCGGGACGACCGTCGCCACCCTACACAGGGTTAGTGCAGGCTGGACTCAATTCGAAAAGTCGACAATTGAAGACCCACGCAGTTCTCGCGAACGCCAGGAAATAGGCAGCGTTGTCAACGTCCAATCTAGATAGTGGTACGAGGGCTCCGAAAGGAAGGCATACACCGGTCCTAACCATTTCTCTGATGGCAATGTTTACCGCCCTTGTCTTCGTGATCACACAATTTGCTTGGGTTCCCATCTCGGTCGTTCCAGGTCAAAGATTTGATGCTGGTGACATAATCATCTTCATCGCGGCTTGGACTTTTGGCCCTTTGGTGGGGGGTTTTGCAGGTGGAGTAGGCTCTTCGCTTTCAGACGCATTGGTTGGAGGTGCTCCCTATTGGCCTTTCACTCTAGTGATCAAAGGTCTTGAAGGGACAATAGCGGGGTTGGTCTATCAGCGCACTTCTGGGTCGCGTCTGAAGCTTTCATGGCTACTGGCAAGTTTGATCATGGTCGGCGGATATTTCATCACAAACGCCGAATTCATCGGTCTGATCGTCGGCGCGAATTCCACACTGAACCCAGGGTTGATTGGCGGCCTTGTGGAAGTTCCCTTCGACATTGTTCAGGTTGCAGCGGGTGGTATTATTGCCCGACCCGTGTCTCGGTATCTGAAAAGGGCGCTTTCCTCAACCCTGTTTTGACCTGACGGCTCGCAGGGCAGCTGAGACTCGGCTAGGTTGTTGGCTGGCTCACGCAGATGTAGAGTACGTTGCTGCCTCTAACTATCAGGCTTCCATAGTTCGTGGCCGGGTCTCCGCCACGATACTCTCTCGCTCCATCGAGGATGATGTTCATGTGGCTGTCGCAGTCGATCATCTTGCCCCGGTATTCCGTATCGTTCTTCAGCTTCACTGCAACGTCGCCGTTCATCTTGCGGATGAGAAGGTTCAGTGGCTTTCTCGATGGTTCCAAGTAGCAGCCTTATCGCGGCTGTTCGGCTGAGACCATAAAAACTCTTTGTCAGACCACGGGGTTCGGATCTTGGACTCTCAGTCTCGTTAGCTCTCTGAGTCTTCTCTCGCCAGCATCTTCTGGTTGTGCTGTTCCTTCCTGAAATCGGTTTTCAGCTTTCCGCATCTTATGCATCGAGCCATCTGTCCTCTTCCGCGCCATTGGTGAGAGCATCCTGGCATTCTTGTCAAAGCTAGAGGGGCGGGTCTAGTTCTTAAAGTCCACGAAGCCAGACCCGGTTTCAGCAGTCATTCTAGACAGCTGGCTAGACGGAGAAAATAGAGGGTCTCCCGGTCAGAAATGGTCGTTGATCGCGCGGGTTTCGGCAGAGATTCAGGATTTGGCAGTCCGGGCTGCTGGAAGAGAGTAAACGCTAGTAGCGAGTCTTCGCGGCTAATTCTCTTAAGATCAGCGATGAAACCTGAAAGATTCGACCCTGCCTTCGCAGTGGAGATAGAGACTATGCAGTCTGATGAAGAGTTCTTCAGCGGCAGCGAGGATGAGCTTGCTAACACGTAGTCGGTATTAGCGGTCTTTCTCTTCCTCGCGATTCGCAGCATCTTTGCAGACAAGTCGATGCCTATCGCATAATCGTACATCTCGCTCGCCTTTTCGAGGAAGGTGCCGGTTCCGCACCCAAGGTCGATGAGAACTCGGAAGTGTCTATTTCCAAGGAATCCTAGGACTGTTTCGTATTTGCGGGATTGTTCTTCGCCGTAGAGTTCCTCGTATGAGCCGGAGAGTGTGTTGTACCATTCTGCGACTTGTCTGTCGTCCTTTTCCAAATCATGCTGATATATTGCGGATGGAGAGTTGAATCTTTCTGGCGTGACCTGAGTGCCGGTCTTGGTCTCTCCTAAGCTAGATGAGGCTCGTTCGGAGCTAGTGAAGGCTCTCGAAGCTAGGATGATGGTGGCAATGGTTGCGAACTGTACTGTCAGCTATTCTGGCCGGACAGGCAGCGACATGGGGGAGGGTGAGCGGCTCGTTATTTTGAAGGGTGATGGTTGCGTGCTGGTCCACAGAGGCAGGGACTACCAGCCCGTTAACTGGCAGCCATCCGGGTGCGTGTTTCAGACCCGAATCGAGAGGGGGCGTCTGGTCGTAAAGGCTGTTCGTCCGAGTCCCTTGGAGACACTGACTATCGAAATGGACAGGATTGAGTTTCTGAGCGCGTTCCGTTTGAGGGACGATGCCCAGTTTATCCTCCACTCAAGCGAGGAGGAAATGCAGAAGGCCATACTCGCCGAACCAGATCTGATCGAGCAAGGGCTTCGAGTGATAGATTTCGAGAAGAAAGTTGCGCCCGGATTCGTCGACGTTTACGGAATCGACTCTCAGGGAAATACAGTGGTTATTGAGATCAAGAAGGGTCCGGCTGGAGCGGCTGCAGTTAAGCAACTTGTCGAATATCTGAAGTACCTTTCACCGACAGAGGGCAAGAAGCTTCGACCCATCATAGTCGCACCGTCTCTTGCCAAGGGCGTTCTACCGACGGTAGAGAAGATGAAGATCGAGTTCAAACCGCTGACCCTACAGAAGAGCCTGGAAACGTTGCAGAAACGCGTGAAGTCCGACCAGAAGGCATTGAAGGGATGGCTCGGAGAAATACCCGAAACGTCTAATCCTCAATAGATGCCTTTTCACACTGGGCGCAGATCTCTTCAGTTTTCTTCGTACGGAAACTTCTTCTTCGCGGCATCAGTAGGCTTTGCATTGTCCCTGCTGCCTGTTGTGTCTGTGTTCTTGTCGTCCGCCTTGGACTCAAGCTTCTCGGGTCTCTCCTGAGTCGTCGCCGTATCCTCGGAGGCTGATGGTTTGACCGGACTTGCAACTATCGGAGAAGTGTCTACCCGGGGTTTGGTGACTTCAGAGCTGGGTCGGGAGACGGTGCTTGGGGCTGAGCTCCTAGGCGAGGTTGTTGGGCGAAGGGGTCGGGGAAGAATCTTGGGTTGTGCAGAAGTGGTCATTGGTCCAACTATGACACTAGGCGGGACGATTTTCGGCGCCGGTGCTGGGATGTAGGGCTGTTTGAGTCCGCCAGAATCAGGGACTGCTGGCGCCCTCCTTGGGGGAGATGATGGCGTAAGTATTCCTTTAAATTCCCCCATGAACTTGGGACTATCTTCCCAGCTCGAAGCGCTCTGGCCTGGTGGTGGAGTCTGCGTTGGTCTATCGAAGGTTCTCTGGGAAATGATCGTCGGGGGCGATGACTTTTCGGCGCTTTTCTCAGTGATCATGATTGTTGGTTTCGCGAAAGCGGGTGAGCTTGTCGATGGTACAGGTTCAATTCTCGGTGGTGGGACTCCAGTCTCACGCCCGAAGGGGGTGTCCTCGCGGCTCATCGCAGTTGATCTCGCGCTCATTGGCGGGCCTGCTTCTAGCGGTGTTCGAAACGCTTTCTCCCATGATCCCGGCCTAGGTTCGCTAGGACTAGGAGTGACGGGCGTAGTGCTCGTGATGACGGGGCTTGGGTGAACCTTTTCTATTTTGAGTTCGGCCACCTGTGCCTCTAATACCAGGTTGCGTTTCATCAGATTCTCCAACATCTGTAATGCTCTTTCCAGGCGAATGCCTGGTCGTAGGCCTCTCTGGAACTTGAAGGCGAGTGTTATGGCGAGCGTTGCGATTATCACCATAACTGCGATGTCGATGGTGCTGAAGGATAGCTGTGGGAATCTCTGGAGACTATTAGATAATTGTTCGGCGACAGAGGGGTTGTTGGCGTAGACTAAGAACAGCCAGTATGAGAGCCAGCCTACTAGCGCGGTCTCTATGGCTACGAGTTTGATAAGGAGTCTCCTCAACCTATTCTTCTCTCCTTGTTCGGAGTAACAAGTAGCGCTCTGCTTCCCAAGAGCCTAAGACTTGGTGTAACTGGCTCGGATGGGTCAAAGTCCCTACTTTGCCTCTCCAACTCCTCGGTCTTTCCGCAGAGTCTTCAATATCGTGTCCAAGGCTGTGTCCCAGTCCATCTCTCCACCGCCGCCAGCCGCTGGAGGGTTCTTCGATTCCGTCCCGGGCCTTGTCGAGGACAGATCACCGAATGATTCGGATTTCGCTGACGAGTCTGGTGGCTCCTTGTCCGGAGTTTGCGTAGGGGGCTTCCAAGGCTGGGGCATTGGCATCGGTCCGCCCAGAGGACCCTGTGGTCGGGGTCCAGATTGGCCGGGTCCAGGTTGGGGTCCCATCCCGGGTGGGGGTCGAGGTGGACCGGCGCCGAACGGTCTTGGCGGTGCCATGGGTCGTTGCTCTCCTGGTCTTCCTGGTCCTTGTATGACGAATGAGCGGGGTCCTCCCTGTGTCGGTGGCATCGGGGGTCTCATGGGCATGGGGCCCGGTCGAGGAATTCCTTGCGGTGGGGGTGAGCCCGGTGTATTAGTGGATCCCGATTGTGGGGTCCATTTGGTCGGGAGCGGCGGGATAGCTCTTACTCCAGAAGTTTCGGAAGACGGCGGGATTCCTGGCCGGTCTGGAGGGGCCCATTTTGACGGGACTGCCGAGGACTGTGAACTTTGAGGTTGACTTGGGGCAGACGGGAACGGAGTGCCTTGTCTCGTCGATGTATCAAGACCCGGCTTCTGAAAGACTGGACCAGGCTCTGACCTCCGGTCGTCCATCGTCGATGGAGAAGGATTCCAAGGTGGTGTTGGCCCGGGTCTAGGCGGCTGGTCGATTGGTGGGCGCATAGTCGAGATGGGCTGATTCTGGGGCACAGGTTGGAACGGTGAGGAAGTTGGTTTAGCTGCTTCAGCTCTCAACGTCTGTAATACCGCGGAGGCGCTCTTGCCCACCGCGTCC
>Ga0209802_1002652_pt1 | contig 12332 bp, 8 predicted proteins | sample GraSoiAngelo_129_FD_185886 | JGI IMG/M metagenome (GOLD analysis project Ga0209802, IMG submission 185886) | Grasslands soil microbial communities from the Angelo Coastal Reserve, California, USA - 14_0927_12_40cm (SPAdes) (version 2) | ecosystem: Environmental > Terrestrial > Soil > Grasslands ... | reverse complement strand
TAGGCACCCTGGACCACGTCCGGATCTCACGGCACACGTCCACTCCTCGGAAGTCCGGCAGCCCCAGGTCCAGGATGACGAGGTCAGGACGCTCCGTCGCCGTGATATCAATGCCTTCTCGTCCGGTCGGGGCCTCGAGCAGCCGATCCGCCACGTCGCTGAGCGCGTTGCGCAGCGCGCGCCGAATCGGCGCGTCATCTTCGATGATCAGCAGCGCCCGGGCGCGGACGGCTGCGGTCGTCGTGTCGTCGCTCAACATGTTCGCGCCCATTCCAAGCCTGTGCCCCAGCCAAGAGGTTACCGGATACAATGTGAGCGGCGGGGGGCCACGCAAGGGCCGCCGCCGTCTTTGTGAAATCTTAGCGTCGCTCGTCCGCTTACCTCGTTGATTCTTGACGCGTCAGTTCGATACGTTGGCGACCGTTCGCCGGACACGAAACAACCCAACCTGCTACGCGATGGAGCAGGCACCCTCGTGATGGCGATCACTGAGCGGTGCTCAATCGCTGCGCCTCTGTCGGGATCGCGTCCCGGTACGCGCCTTGCCTGTGTCGGGCGACCAGTCTCTTGGCTCGTGAAACCGCGAACCCGTCCTTTACGGAGAAACGCCGATGCGCCGTCTGATCGCTGTTTTCGTCTCCAGTCCGGTTGCCGCTCTTGTGCTCGGGGCCTGCGGCAGCTCCAGCGGACCTACGGGACCGTCGGGCCCGCCCGTGGTCACGACCGTCAATGGAGCCACGGCGCCGTCGGCGCCCCTCGGTGCCACGGTCGTGATTCAGGGCTCGAACTTCGGCACCAGCCAGGCCGCGGCCGCCGGGCAGGTGCTCTTCGGCACCGTCCCGGCGACCATTGCGAGCGCGGGGGACTGGAGCAACACCCTGATCGTCACCACGGTGCCAGCGGGCGCCGTAACGGGAAATCTCGTCGTCCAGACCTCGGGGGGCGCGAGCACTCCCGTCGTCTTCACGGTGGCAGCGAAGGTGGCGTTCAGCCCCTCCACGGTTTCGTGGACGAGCACGACCGCCTTGCCGGTCGGCCTGAGCGGTCACGCCGTGGCCGCCGCCACCCTCCCCGGGCCGACCGCGACGAGCGCGGTCTATGTCATCGGTGGGGCGGACAACACCAACACGCCGCGTACCAGCGTGCTCTACGCCACAGTCTCGAGCAGCGGCGCCCTCGGCAATTGGAGCAACACGGCGGTATTGCCAGCGGCGGTCGCGTTCGCCGCGGCCGTGGTCGTGTCGCCGGCGAACGCGCCGGTCACGCGCGCCTATCTCCTGGTGCTCGGGGGCGACAGTACGGCGAGCGGCAAGCCGGTCGCGACGGTCTACCTCGGAACCTTGGGCGCCAGCGGCGCAGTCACGGGCTGGAGCACGACCAGCGCGCTCCCTGCGCCGGTCCACTCCCTCGGCGCGGTCGTCTTCAACGGCTCGGTGTACATCGCCGGCGGATCCGCCGCGGGCAATACCCCGGTCGCGACCGTGTATCGCGCCCCGATCAACTCGGACGGGACGCTCGGCGCGTGGGCGCCGCTGACGTCCCTCCCCTTCGCTCGAAGCTACCTCGGCTTCGGGGTGAACGGGACGTTTCTGTACGCGTTCGGCGGCGATAGCTCAGCTCTCACGCCCAACGACTCGTCGAGTCTCAAGACGAGCTCGCTCGGCGACGTGGTGTATGGCCAGATCGATGTGCACACGGGCAATCTGACTGGGGTGGGCTGGACCCTGAGCACGAACAAGCTGAAGAAACCCGTGGCCAAACACACGGTGGTCGTGGCGGGCGGGAACGCGCTGATCACCGCTGGGCTCTACAACGGAGCACTCACCGGGTCCAGCGAAGAGGGCTACACGGGGCTCAACGCCGACGGCAGCACGGGCCCCTTTAACGGGGCGACGGGCGTGAACACGATCACGAAGCTCGGTGGCGGCAACCTCTTCAACCACGCCGCGACCGGCTACCTGGACGCGACCGGCGCATTTCACGTCCTCGTCGTGGGCGGTGATGACGCGAACGCGCCGACGACGACCAAGCATACGGGCGTGTTCTACTACTGACCCGGAGCGCGCAACCGCGGAGGGTTCAGCTTCCGTCCAGCACCGCGCGCACCTTCCGCGCCAGCGTGTCGGGCGTGAACGGCTTCTGGAGGTACGCGATCCCCTCCTGCAGAATGCCGTGGCGTACGACGGCGTCGTCGGTGTAGCCGGACATGAACAGCACCTTCATGTCCGGCCGCAGCTGCACCAACTGGTCCGCCAGCTCTCGCCCGCTCACCTCCGGCATCACGACGTCGGTCACCAACAGGTGAATGGCGCTCTGGTGCTGCCGGGCGAGCGAGAGGGCGGTCGCTCCGTTCGCGGCTTCCAACACGCAGTATCCCTGGCGCTCGAGCATCTGCCGCGTCACGGCGCGCACCGCAGCCACGTCTTCGACGACGAGCACGGTCTCCGATCCCCCCACCACTTGCGGCGCAGCGGCGCCCGCCGGCGACACCGGCTCGTCGACGCGCGGTAGGTAGATCTTGAAGCTGGTGCCATGGCCGGGCTCGGAGTACACCCAGATGAAGCCGCTCGATTGCCGCACGATGCCGTACACGGTCGCGAGGCCGAGCCCCGTCCCCTTCCCCGCTTCCTTGGTCGTGAAGAACGGCTCGAAGATGCGTGCCTGCGTCGCCGCATCCATGCCGGTGCCCGTGTCCGACACGGCCAGCATGACGTAGTGGCCCGGGCGCGCCAGGGGGTGGCCGTGCACGTAGCTCTCGTCCATTTCCACGTTGGCGGTCTCGATGCTCAACCGCCCCCCGCGCGGCATCGCGTCACGCGCGTTGACGGCGAGATTCATGATGATCTGCTCGAGCTGCCCGGGGTCCACCTTCACCGCTCCGAGTGCGGCGGCGAGCGTCGTGGTTAGCGAGACGTCTTCCCCGAGCAGGCGGGTGAGCAGCTTCTCGGTGCTCGCCACGACCGTATTGACGTCGAGGACTCGCGGCTCGAGCACTTGCTGGCGGCTGAACGCGAGCAGCTGCCGGGTCAGCGAGCTTGCGGCGACTGCGGCCTTGCGGATCTCTGCGACATCCGCCCGGTCCGGGATCTCGGGTGGCAGGTCTTCGAGCAGCAGGTCGCTGTAACTCAGGATCACCGTGAGCAGGTTATTGAAGTCGTGCGCTACGCCGCCAGCCAGGCGTCCCACGGCCTCCATCTTCTGGGCTTGGAGCAGCTGTCCCTCGAGACGCCGCTGCTCCGTGACGTCGCGCACGAAGGTCTCATAGTACTCCACGCCGCCCGACCCGTCGCGCACGGCGCGGACGCTGAGCTGGACGGTCAGCCGGCGACCGTCCTTCCGCTTCCAGGTCGCTTCGACCTCGTCGTACTCCCGCTCGGTGTAGCTATCGCGGTCCAGCAGACGCTGCCGCTCGGCGGGGTCGGCGTACACGTCGCGCGTCATGTCGAGCCCGAGGAGCTCCGCCGGTGAGTCGTAGCCCAGAATGCAAGCCAGGGCGCGGTTCGCGGACAGGAACCTGCCGGCCGGGTTGGACCGATAGATGCCCACCGGTGCCTGCTCGACCAGCGTGCTGTAACCCGCCTCGGCCTCGCGCAGGGCGGCTTCCGCACGCCGCCGTTCGCGCCGCCCGGCGGCCTCTCGCAACTCGCGCTCGATCACGGGCACAAGGCGCTTGAGCTTGTCCTTCGGCACGTAGTCGCTCGCCCCCGCCTTCATGGCGGCCACGGCCCGCTCTTCACCGATCGTCCCCGACACGATGATGAACGGCACATCGAGCCCGCGCTCCCGCAGGAGCGCGAGCGCCGCGGCGCCGCCGAACTGCGGCATGCTGTAATCGCCGAGCACGATATCCCATCCCTGGCGGTCGAGCGCGGCCTGCATGGCGACGGCCGTCTCCACGCGCTCGACGACCGGCTCGAAGCCGGCGCGCGTGAGCTCGCGCACCAGCAGCAGGGCGTCGTTCTCGGAGTCTTCCACCAACAGGAGGCGCAAGGGTACGCCCATGTCGGATCCTCGCAAATGCGGGGGAGGGAGTTCAACTGTAGCGCGCGCCACCACCACGAACAGTGTCGCTGCAGTACTTACTCGCGTGACCGCCATCACCCTGCTGCGTCGACGCAACATGACTCAGGGTTTTCCCGGGGGGGATTGCCTAGCCCGGACTACTCATCTTCCTCTGATTGGGCCTTACGCAGCTCCTTGGCGAGCGAATGCGTGCGGGAGAGGATGGTGAACGCGACGACGCTGCCCACCAGGTTCCCACCGACGATTCGCACCCACGCGAGCTGGCCGAGGCCGATCTGCGACAGCACCACCGTCAACATCGCGAACGCGAATTCGACGATGAGGAAGCCGAACGCCACCGCCAGCAGGAGCCTCGGCTCGCGCGCCGCGCCGTGGATCGCCCACACTACGACGACGCCGTACGCCACGTTGAGCACGAAGTGCAGGACGGTAAAGAGGGGGATGCCGCCCAGCACCAGGAAGGTCCGAAACGGCTGGCCCGCGACGGCGTCGACCACCGCGAGCCACACCCAGATCGTCGCCGCGACGATCACCCCGAGGCGGGCGCCCTCGCGCAGCGAATCGTGCGTACGCGCCATGACCTCCTCCTCCGCCCGGTCCAGGCTGGTCGGCTCAGCCCGCGACGAGCGAGTTCCAGAATTCCAGCGTGCGCAGGTTGATCGGCCGACCGGCGCGCAGCTGGGACCGCATCTGCTGCGCCACCACCTCCTGCAGGACGTGGTCGCGGTCCTGGGGCACGCGTTTGGCGAGCTTGGCGCGCTGCTTGCGGCGGCTCCTACGCCCCGGCTCGAGGAAGTCGGCGAGGAAGAGCATCCTCCCCACGTCGTCCCACCCCGCGTAGCCTACGCTATGATAGCGCACCGCATCAAGCACGCCGGGGTCGGACTCGCCGTCGGAGGCGGCGCGATCGGCGGCCGCGGCGCCGTGCGTCGTCCCGCTGCCGAGCCGCGCGTCCCGCAACGCGTCGTGCAGCCACGCCGCCCTGAGCCAGCGGCCGCGCTCGCGCTGCGACACGGCCATCTGCTCCGCCCATTCCTCCAGCAGCGCGACGACTCGCCCGATGTGCGCGCGGCGTCGTTTCCCCACTTGCGCCCACGCCGGCAGCTGTGCGGCCGCCGGCGCGCGCCGCGCGCCGCGCCAGGGGGCGGCCAGGCGCGCCAGCATGTTCCAGGCACGACGAACGAGGTCCGGAATAAGTCGGCGGGCAGGGGAAGAGGGAATATAACCGCGCCCCTGTAGTGGCGCGGTGTCACGGAGGGCCCCTCTCTACGTCAAGCGCTTTTGGCGGCGCGGCCTTCCTGGCTCGGCGGCGCGCCCCCTGCGGCGCGCTCGGGAACACCGCTCTCCCGCAACAGCGTGATCAGGCCTTCGGCCTGCTTCGCGTAGAACTCGAGCGTCCCGGCCTTCTCGATTACCTGATCCAGGAAGAGCTTCTGCCCGTGGAGCGTCTCGACGCTCGACCCGATGTCGGCGAGCAGGGCCTCCACCCGGCCGAGCCGCTCTTCCGCCTGCTCGATCTGGCGTTTGCGGTGATCGAGCCCGTTGGCGGCGTCGTGCGCGTGGCCCACCAGCTCGAGCACGTTCTCGAGCATGGCCCGGGTCGCGCTGACCTGCTCCTTCGCGCCGGCGATCGAGCGGACGTGATCCACTGTGCGCTCGGCCACCTCGAAGAGGCGGTACAGATCGGCCTGGAGCGCATCCACCGTCGTCTGCCGCTGCGCGGCCTGCTCCAGCGCCCGCCTGAGTTGCTCTTCGGTCGCGTGCCACTTGGCGAGTCGCTCCTCGAACTGCGCCATGCGCTTCTGGACGAAGCGCAGGTTACCGGCGCGACCCTCGAGATCGTCCAGGGTCGTCGTGAGCGCGGCCGTGCGGTCGGTGGCGCCGGCGAGCGCCCCGTTGAGCTGGCCCGCTCGCTCTTCCAGTTGCTGTGCGATGCTCGCCGCCTCTGCCCGCAACTGCGATGCCCGCTCCAGATGCTCGGTCGCGGAATTGAGCGCGGCCTGGCGCAGCTGCAATTCCTGCCCCAGCGCCCGCGTCTGCTCGGCGAGGCCTTCGAGGTTCTGGGCACGCCGCTCGAGCTCCGTAACCGCGGCGTCCATCTGCGTCATGCGGCGCTCCGCCCGCTCCACGGTGCCGACCACCGTCGGCACGAGTTTCTCGATGCGCGCCGCCTCTTCGGCGTGAGCGATGAGGGCCTGGAACTGCGCGTCCGTGGCGTCCACTCGCGTCAACAACCCGCCCGTGCGCTGGTCGAGCTGCGCAGCGGCGGCCGTGAGGTCGGATACACGCGTGTTCAACTGATCCACCAGCTGGCGGCGGGACTCGATCTGGGCCATGGCTTGCGACAGGCGGTCGGCGTCGCTGCGGACCGACTCGACCGTCGGTTTCATCTCCTCCACTGCCGCAAGCTCGCCCCGCAACGCCTCCACCGACTCGGTCACGTCGCCCAGCCAGGCCTTCGTGCCGGCTTGCGCCTCGCGCACCCGGGCGACCTCACCCTCGGCGACCCGCATGTGCTCCAGGGCATCCTTCACGACTTCGTGCGTTCCCTTGAGGCTCGCCACGTCGCGCAAGGCCGCATCGACGCTCGGTTGCGTCTTCTCGAGCCGCGCCACGCGTTGGGTCATCCCCTCGACCGCCTGCGCCAGCCGCTCGGCCTCCCCTTGGGCGACACCGAGGCGCTCGGCCTGGCTGTCGAGCTGCGCCACGCTGTCGGCGATGCCGCCGAGCTGCGTCGTGAGCGCCTCGGCCTGCGACCGGACGTCCCCGATCGTGCGGGTCGCTTCGTCCAGCGACCGGGAGCGCGTCTGCATGTCCGTGAGCGCACCCCGCAGATCGAGGATACGCTGCCCGACCGCGTCCAGCCCCTGGTTCTCGAGCTCGAAGCGCTTGACGGTCCGCTGGACCTCGTCTCGCACCGCGTTCAGCCGAGCGTGCAGCTCCTGGTCGGCCCGGGCGATTTCGTCGTGACGAGTGGTGACCTCTTGCGACCGCGCCAGCAGGTCGCCGTGGAGTGTCTGGAGCGAGGTGACGCGGGTCTCGAGCTCGCCCAGGCTCTGCGCGCGTTCCTCGTGCCTGCGGGTCTTGGCGTCAATCTCCCGCAGGACGTCGTCCAGTTGCGTCGCCTGAGTGATGGCGCGATCCACCACTTCTCGCTGCTGCTCGAGCACGGCGACTTTCTGCGTCACGTAGTCGGCGAGCGACTTCAGCGTTCCCAGCTGGCGCTTGGTGTCGGCCGCGTCGGCCGCGGCTTGGGTGAGGTGGGCGAAGGCCTGCTCGAGGCCGGTCACGCGGGTCTGCGCCGCCGCGACGCCTCCCTGCACCTGCTGCTGCCGCTCTTCAAACGCCTGAAACCGCGCGGCGGCCGCCTCGCCCGCTCGGTTCAACTCCTCCTGCCGCTGACGCGTGCGGTCGAAACTCTGCGACAGATCGCGCACCTGACCGGTGAGCGCGTCGGCATCGCCGCGCAGCGACTTGAGGCCGCCGGCTGATTCGAGCACGCTGGCGAGGTCACCCTTCAGCGCCAGTGCGGCATCGAGTGTACCCTGCAGCTGCTCGATCTCCGTGCGGAGGCGCTTCACCTCCTCGGCCGTGTGGTCGACTTGCGTCTCGGTGCGCCGTTGTGTGCGCGACACCGCTTCGGTTTGCTCATCCAGGGTCGCCAGTACGGGTACGAGCCGCTCGAGTGCTTTGACGCGACCCTGGAGCTCGGCCACGACCTTCTGGGCCTCGGCGATCGGCTGGGTGAGCTGCGTGAGCTGCTGCCCGGATTCCCGCGCGCCGGCCGTGAGCGTTTCGAATGCGACGCGCTCACGCTGCATTTGGGCGAGAATGGAGCGGAGCTCCGCCGGGAGCTGCGCGGGAGTGGTCTCGCGCCCGAACACCTTCCAGGCCATTTCAGTCCTCGCAGAAGAATGGGACTGCTAGGGAAGACACGCCGGAGCCGGAGCGCCGCGGTGATCGAGCGGAAAGGCGATGCACGTGCGGCGCGCCCGGCCCGGAAATACTTCACGGTTGCGGCAAGGCGTATGCCCGGATGGCGCGCTCAGGCGTAGCTGAAGTGGGACCGTGAGTTACGGACTGGGCGGTGGCGAGTGTGGGCGGACGCGGCGCACGTCTCCCGCGTGACGGCTTGCAGAATCCGTTGATGACGCGTGGCCCGAGGGGGCGTGAGCCATATCACCCGAGCGTTCCGGTCAGGGGAGTCGACTTCATGGAAGTCACAGTGATGCTTCGAGTTTGACTCATCCGCGGCGCTTTGACTTCACCGGCGCATCCGACTACCCTTCCACCAGCGCTCGACACGCCCTCTGCGTGCCGGCACCAGCAAAACGTCAAGGCGGGACTTGGCCAATGCGCGGGTCCCGCCTTCGTTGTTGCGAAGTCCTTTGCAGACGAGGCACCTATGGCCAAGGAAGAAGCGATCGAGATCGACGGCATCGTCAAGGACGTGCTGCCCAATACCACCTTTCGCGTTCACCTGGCGAACGGGCACGACGTCCTCGCCACCATTGCGGGGAAGATGCGTCGCTTCCGAATCCGCGTGCTCGCCGGCGACCGCGTCACGCTCGCCCTGTCCCCCTATGACCTCACACGCGGGCGCATCACCTTCCGGCACAAGTGAACCGGTCGCAGCTGAGACTGGGACGCGCCGGCATGGTGACGGACGGCGGTGCGCCCCACTGTCGGGGATGCCGTCAGCCGCTCCAGTTCGGCACCGACCGACAGGGCCGAACGACGGAGTCCTGCGCCTGCGGGTACCGCGGGTTCGTGCAGACGCGGCCTGGGCAGCTGGCTCCTGGGGCGGATAAGTCCGGTCACTTACTGCGCGCCACCTCTGCCACCCAGATGTCGCTCTGCAGGTCGCCCAAGGTGAAGTAGGCCCGCCCCGCCCGGATCCGGAATCCGAAACGGTGCCAGGGTCGCGTGGGGTCGTCGAAGCGGACCACCACGCGCGGCGCCCCACCCGATGCCGGGACGACCTTGACGCTCGCGTTGGGTGACTCGTCGGCGAGGTAATAGACGAGCGGGCCGCCGGCCGACCAGTGGGGGAACACGCTAACGGGTGGTGATGGTGACGCCGGGACGATGCTACGTGCCGGGCCGCCCGCCGCCGGCACGATCACAAGCCCGTCATTCGCGCAGCGGCACGCGATGCTGCGACCGTCGGTCGACCACTCTGATACGCCTGCCGGAACGGTGTCCGACTTGACTACCACCGGCAATGTCTCGGGTGCGGACCACCGTCCGTCCGTGGTGCGGGTGAAGACGTGTAACTGCGGGTGGGTGGCCCAGTTGGCGACCGTCAGCAGGCGCCGGCCGTCCGGCGCCCAGCTCGGGGCTCGCTCGTCATCCGCGCCCTTCGTGACCTGGACCGGCGTGCCGCCTTCCGCGGACAAGACGAACACCTGGCGATGTCCGGCGCGGAAGCTGTGGAAGGCGATTTCCCGCCCGTCAGGTGACCAGGCAGGATAGAACGCATCCGCCGAGGCGCGCGTGAGCTGCTCCGGCTCCCCGCCGGTCAGCCGGACGCGATAAATCTGTTGCGTGCCGCTGCGGTTCGAGTCGAACGCGAGCCACTGGCCGTCCGGGGAGATGTCGAAACCCTCGATCGTCTGGTTCCCCGTGGTCACCGGCACGGCGTGGGAGACGGACACGGCTCCTGTCGATGCGATCGCCACCGACCAGACGTTGGAGGTTTCCGTGAACGCCGCGTATGCGAGACGTGTGCCGTCCGCCGAGAGGCTGATACCGTAGGCGCTGAGGCCGGTGGTGAGCCGCACCGGCGGGCCCGCTACCTCGCCCGACGGCTTCAGGGTGACCTGATACACGTCGCGACCGCCGTCGCGACTGGAGACATAGAGCAGCGACCCGTCCGACGCCCAGGTCGGGCTGACGTTGAGCGCCTGTTCGTCGGTCACCCGCACGGACGTTCCGCCGGCAGCCGGTACCACGCGGATGCTGCTCGGCGCGATGTTCCCGAGATAGTTGGATCTGACGTACGCAGCATTGCCCGACACGTACGCGATCAGCCGGCCGTCCGGCGACCAGGCGAAGGAATGCAGCTCTCTCCCCACCGTGACGAGCCGCTCCTCTCCACCGTCCACCGGCTTCACGTACACCGAGTCGCGGGACGCGAAGACGAAGGATCGGCCGTCCGGCGCGATGGCCCCCCCCGGAGCGAGGTTGGCGCCAGCCGCGGCGACCAGCACGCGGGATGCGCCGCCCAATGCGGGCGCGATCTCGATGCCGCGTCGCGAGAAGAAGAAGATCCGCCGGCCGTCGGGCGCCCAGAAGGGCCACCGCACCGCTCCACCCTGGTCCCGCACGACCTGGATCGGAGTCCCACCGTCCACCTGGCGCACCACCAGCCCCGTGCCCGTCGTGTAGGCGATGAACCTGCCGTCCGGCGAGAGCGCGGGATCGAGCTCGAGCCCGGGGTCGAGGGTCACCTGCGCGCGGCGCCCGAGCTGGAGCACGTTGGGAGGGCCGCGCCGCACCAGGAGGGCGACCATGAGGAGGCCGACGACGCCCACCGCCGCCGCCACACCCGCACCATAGCGTCGCAGTGGCGCGCTAGCGCGCGCGCCCCGACCGTCAGTCGGGCGTCCCGCCGGGCCGCCCCGCCCTAATGCTTCGGCGAATTGCCCGACCGGGTTGAAGCGGTCGGCCGGCGTCTTGGCGAGCGCGCGCGCGAGCGCGGCGGCGACTTCCGCCGGCACGGCGGGTCGGATCTGAGTGATGGATCGCGCTTCTGCCGTGAGGTGCTGGTGCACCACGGACTCGACCGTCGGGCCGGTGAAGGGCGGCTGTCCGGCGAGCATTTCGTAGAGCACGCAGCCGAGGCTGTACAGGTCGCTGCGCCCGTCGAGGTCCTTGCTCCCCACGGCCTGCTCCGGACTCATGTACGCCGGTGTGCCGACCGCGATGCCGGTCTGCGTCAGCCGCTCCCCGGCGGCCGCCGTGATCGCCCGGGCAATCCCGAAATCGGCCACCACAGCGTGCCCCGCCTCGAGCAGGATGTTCTCCGGCTTGATGTCGCGGTGCACCACGTCGTGACCGTGGGCAAAGGAGAGCGCGTCGGCGACTTCGCGCGCGATCTGCAGTGCCTCGTCGAGCGGCAGCTGCTTCTCCCGGTGGAGCCGGTCGCGCAGCGATTCGCCCTCGACGAAGGGCATGACGAAGTAGACGAAGCCGTCGGCCTCGCCCGAATCGTACAGCGGCAAGACGTGGGGATGATGCAGCCGGGCGGCGATGTCGATCTCGAGCAGAAACCGCTGCGTCCCCACCGCCGCCGCCAGCTCGGGACGCAGCACCTTCACCGCCACGTTGCGATGGTGCTTCAGGTCCTCGGCGAGGTAGACCGAGGCCATGCCGCCGGCGCCGCACTCGCGCTCGAGGCGATAGCGGCCCCGCAGCGCCCGCGCCACGCCCTCGAAGGTCTCGTCTCGGTCTTCGGGCACGGCCTTCAACCTAGCAGGACGAGCTTACCTCCGCCGGTCACCACAATCACGAGATTCATCACGGCCAGCATCAAGTCGTAGTGCCAACCGTAGGACCTGCCACCCCAGAAGCCCGTCTTCCAGACAAACACCTTCTTCTGTATCGCGCCGAGCATAATGAGGATCAGCCCGGCAGCGGCGAGCTGTATCAAGATGCCGAGCGCCACGCCCACACTCCCCAGTAGTTCAGCCGAACCAAGAAACAACGTGAAGCCGGGAGTTGCCCCGATGCTCTTGGACCGTTCCGCCCGATCCCGGACATGACTCAGCCCGCTCGCGAAGAACACGGCTGCCACCATGAGCCTGAGGAGGAGCAGTCCCACATCGCTGAAGCGCAACAGGGCCGGAAACAGGACGTTCATGCCGCGCCTTTGCCCGGCAGGTGAACCACACCCTCAGCGTGCGCTTCGACGAACCACAGCCACTTATCCACCCCGCGCGAGATCTCGGTGCAGATGTCGGTCGCGTCCGTATCGCCCAGCTCGTCCGTCTCGTCGATCGCCCGGCGCATGCGCTCGCCGAAGCTCGCCAGCGCGTTCGACAGCGCCCACACGTGTTCCTCGCCAGTCGAGATGTTGATCGGATACTGGGGCAGCTCGGAGCGCTCGGCCACGATCGCGCTGGTCCCTTCGGCGATCCCGCCGAGCTGAACGACGCGCTCCGCGAGCAGGTCCACGTACTCGTCGGCGGCTCCGTGAATCTCGTCGAACAGTTTGTGCAGCGCGATGAAGTGGGGCCCTTTCACGTTCCAGTGCGCCTGCTTCGCCTGGAGCTGGAGGTCGATCGCGTCGGCCAGTCGCTGGTTCA
>Ga0209802_1002651_pt1 | contig 12332 bp, 9 predicted proteins | sample GraSoiAngelo_129_FD_185886 | JGI IMG/M metagenome (GOLD analysis project Ga0209802, IMG submission 185886) | Grasslands soil microbial communities from the Angelo Coastal Reserve, California, USA - 14_0927_12_40cm (SPAdes) (version 2) | ecosystem: Environmental > Terrestrial > Soil > Grasslands ... | reverse complement strand
GGGACCGAAGCCGCTCGAACAGGACTTTGAACGACGTCTGGCCGTCGTACACCATGAACGGTACCTCGCGCGCCCTGACCTCCATGACCACCTTGGTGCCCAGAATGGTCCCGTCCCCCCAGCCGAATCCGGGGTCGAAGAACCCCGCGTAATGCGTGCGGATCTCGCCGGCTCCGGCGTCATAGACGACCATCTCGGCCGCGAACTCCGGGGGGACCCGGATCCGCTCCTTGGAGAGCAGGATATAGAAACGGTTGGCTTCCAGGATGTACGAGTCGCGCGAGGGGCGCTTGATGGGCTCCCAGAATTCGCCGGGATCGTAGAAGCCGACCCGGCTCAGATCGACGGCCGGCGGGTTGGGATGGGCTCGATAGCCGATGATGCCGTCGGTCAGCCGCCCCGACAGGTCGACCCCCATGCAGAGCCCGTCGCTGACCACGACACGCCCCGGCGGGATCGGTCGCTCGTCGTCGTCGTAGAGCAGCGGCTGCTCGCGGTAAAGACCCTCGAGCGCGGCGTCGGACATCGACGTCTGACCCGCCAGCAGACGAATCTGATTCAGCGAGACGCCGGCCTGCACGCGGACTGGAAACGACTGGGGCGAGACTTCGAGGTAGAGCGCGCCGCGATATCCCGCGCGGATCTCGTCGAAGCGCGGCGTCGCGTCGGTGATCACCCGCGTGAAGATGTCCAGCCGGCCCGTCGTCGATTTTGGATTTGAGCGGCCGCGCACGTCCGGCGGCAGATCGAGCGACTCGAGCAGCGGCACGAGATACACGGAGCCCCGCTGAAGGGTCGCTCCGGACCCGGTCAGCGAAAGCTGATCGATGACGAGATCGCTCTCGGCCAGCCCGCGCTCACCCAGACGGCCCTGCACGCTCTCGCGAAACGGCAGGAAGCTCGCGCGGAGCTGATAGGCGTCGGGCCCCAGCCGGAGGTCGAGGCTGGCGGGCTGGAACTGCTGATCGTCGATGGCGACCGGTGACACGATCCAGCCGTCGCGTACCGCCTGGCGAAGCTCGCGATCCGCGAGGACGCCGTCACTCATGCTCGTTCCAGTTCGCACCACGATCTAGGAAACCCTGCTGGTCGCGCCCGCCGAGTCGACGTCGAGCGTGCGCGCGTTGCCCCGGACCCCGGCCCGGCTCAGCGCATCCTCCATGGCTCGCCCGACAGCGCCACCGTCGCCCGCGACCACGGCGAGCAGCGACGGGCCCGCGCCGCTCAGCACGCAGCCGAGCGCGCCGGCGGCGCGCGCCGCGGTCGCGACCGCGGGCATCCACGGGAAGAGCTTCAAGCGATACGGCTGATGCAGGCGGTCCTCGAGCGCAACCGAGAGCGCCGCGGGCAGTGCGGCCTGGAGTGCAGCCAACAAGAGCGCGACGCGCTGCACGTTGAAGACGGCGTCCTCGCGCGGCACCGATCGCGGCAGGAGTGCCCGCGCCTCGGCCGTCGCGCTCGTGACCTCGGGGACCAGCACGACCCACGAGAGACTCCTGGTCACTGGCACGGTGACCGCGGTGACGCCCTCGGGCGTGCCGCACGACACCGTCAGACCGCCGAAGATCGCCGCAGCGACGTTGTCGGGATGCCCTTCGGCCCTCGCCGCCAGACCGAGCAATGCCTCCCGCGAGAGCGGCGAGCCGAGGAGCGCGTTGCCCGCGACTAGCCCCCCGACCCAGGCCGCCGCGCTCGAGCCGAGACCGCGCGAGGTCGGAATGCGGTTCACGCATTCGAGCTCGCACCCCGTGAACGCGCGCCCGACGGCCTCGTACGCGAGCTTCACGCCGCGCGCGACCACGTTACCGCCGTCGCGAGCCAGGCGCTCCGCGCCCTCGCCTTCGATCTTCACGCTCACGCGGTCGGCTTCCGCGGCGACCACCTCGTTGTGGAGCGTGAGCGCCAGCCCGAGCGCGTCGAAGCCGGGTCCGAGATTCGCTGACGTCGCGGGAACGCGAACGTGGACGCGCACGCGGCTACAGCCGCTTGAGAAGCCAGTCCGGCGTGAGGGAGACGGCCCAGGAGTTCAGGACGACGTAGTAGTTGGTGAAGACGAGGACGCCGACGATGACGAGGACGACGCCCGCCGCCCGCTCGACCACGGGAATGAACCGACGGTAACGCTTGAAGAACGCGAGAAACGGTCCGAGCGCCGCCGCCGAGATCAGAAACGGTAGCCCGAGCCCGGCAGAATAGGCGACGAGCAAGCCGATGCCCCGCTGAACCGTCTCGGTGGTGCCGGCGAGCGACAGGATGGCTCCCAGAATCGGCCCGACACACGGAGTCCAGCCGATGGCGAACGTGATGCCCACCGCGAGCGAGCCCAGATAGCCGGCCGGCTTTTCCCGAAGCTGCCACTGCTGCGAACGGCCGAAGAATCCGATCCTCAGGAGCCCGATGATGTAGAGACCGAAGATCACGATGAGCGCACCGCCGATGCGGCGGATCCAGTCGCGATAATCGAGCAGGAACTGCGCGGCGGCGCTGAAGGAGGCCCCGAGCGCGACGAAGACCAGCGAGAAGCCCAGCACGAACGCTACCGCGTGGATCAGCACCCGCCGACGCGCCGCCGCCGAGAGGTCTGCCGTGAGGTCGGCGACGGACATCCCCGTGATGAACGAGACGTAGGACGGAAACAGCGGCAGCACGCACGGCGACAGGAACGAGAAGAGCCCTGCGCTGAAGGCGACGGCGACGCCGAGCGACTCGCCCGTCATTGCGCCAGGAGCCCCTCGACCAGGCTGTGCGCGGCGCGGTTGTCCCAGGCGCGCGGGCCGAGCGCCACCGCGGTGAGATACCCGTTGCGGTCGATGAGGAAGCTCGCCGGCAGCGCGCGAATGCCATACGTATTGGCGAGGTTCATCTTCGCGTCGAGCGCCACCGGGAACGTGAGCTTGTGCCTGTGCAAAAACGGCTTGACGAGCGAGACGTCGCTGTCGACGGAGACCGCGAGCAGCACGAAGCCGCGCTCGCGGTGCTTGAGATAGAGGCGCTCCATCGCCGGCATCTCTTCCCGGCAGGGCCCGCACCAGGTGGCCCAGAAGTTGATCAGGACCGGCTTCCCGCGCTGCCCCGCGAGCTTGAGCGTGTCGCCACTCACGAGAGAGATCGTGAAGTCAGATGCCTGCTTGGGCCTAGATGGCCGGATCAGATCGAGCTCGCGGGCGGCCTCGTCGACGCCGCTCACGCTCGCCGCGAACACCGGCGAGCGGTTGGAGGCTTCGGTCGCCGCGGAAGCGGGCTCGCGTTGCCCCTCGGTCACCACGGCGAAGAGCGCGACGCCAATGAGGGCGACACCGGCCATCAACGCCCCTGTCAGCATCAGCTTGCCTCGCACGTCCGCCTCCGCCCGTCGGTCGTCACGCAGAAACCCCGAAAAAGTATACCCCTATACCCAGTCGGCGATTTGCTCCGACTGGGTCGCTTGCTATAGTAGGCGGACCTGGCTGGCCCGCGCGAGTCCTCACCGACGAGCAGACCCGGCTGCGGAGATCACTCCCGCCCACGGGCGCCCGACGGCCACTGGAGGAGGACGACCTCATGGACGAGCGACAGATCCACGGTCTCATCGCGGACGTGCGCGCCGGTCGCCTGTCGCGGCGGGCGTTCACCCGGATCATGGTCGGTCTCGGCCTCTCCGGGCCGCTGGCCGCCCAGATGCTCGGCACCGCCGGGGTTGCCGCCCAGCCTCGTACAGAGAGCTTCGCGCCGACGCGTCGAGGCGGAGGCGGCCAGCTCAAGGTGCTCTGGTGGCAGGCTCCGACCCTGCTCAACCCGCACTTCGCCGTCGGCACGAAGGATCAGGACGGCTCGCGCGTGTTCTACGAGCCGCTCGCGGCGTTCGACCCCGAGGGCAATCTCTTCCCGGTCCTGGCCCAGGAGATTCCGACGCTCGAGAACGGTGGCGTCGCGCGAGACGGTAAGTCGGTCATCTGGAAGCTCAAGCGGGGTGTCAGCTGGCACGACGGAAAGCCTTTCACCGCCGACGATCTCGTCTTCAACTGGGAGTACGCGGGCGATCCTGCGACCTCGGCGGTCACGATCACGACCTACCGCGACATCGAGCGAGTCGAGAAGGTCGACAGCCACACCGCGAAGCTCATGTTCAAGAACCCCACGCCGTTCTGGTTCGACGCGTTCTGCGGCGCGCGAGGCATGATCATCCCCAAGCACCTCTTCGACGCCTATCGGGGCGCGAAGTCACGCGAGGCGCCGGCGAACCTGAAGCCGGTCGGCACGGGCCCCTATCGCTTCGTCGACTTCAAGCCTGGCGATATCGTCCGGGGTGAGATCAATCCGAGCTACCACGTCGCCAACCGGCCCTTCTTCGACCAGTTCGAGATGAAGGGCGGGGGCGAGGCCGCCTCGGCGGCCCGAGCGGTGCTCCAGACCGGCGAGTTCGACTTCGCCTGGAACATGCAGGTCGCCGACGACGTCCTCAAGCGCTTCGAGCAGGGCGGCAAGGGCCACGTCGACATCGCCACCGGCGGCGGTATCGAGCATCTCCAGCTCAACAACACCGATCCGTGGAAGGAGGTCGACGGGGAGCGCTCATCCGTCAAGACCACTCACCCCTTCCTGACCGACCCCGCCGTTCGCTCCGCGCTGAACCTCCTGGTTGACCGCGGCGCCATCCACGAGGAACTGTACGGCCGCCTGGGCCAGGCGACGCCGAACTTCCTCAACGGGCCTACCCGGTTCCGCTCGCCGAATCTGCGCTGGGAATTCAACGTCGACAAGGCCAACCAGATCCTCGACGGGGCGGGGTGGCGGCGCGGCGCCGACGGCGTCAGGGGCAAGGATGGCAAGCGGCTGAAGGTCGTCTACCAGACCTCGATCAACCCGGAGCGCCAGAAAACCCAGGCGATCGTGAAGCAGGCTTGCGCGAAGGCGGGAATCGAAGTGGAGCTGAAGTCGGTCGTCTCGTCGGTGTTCTTCTCATCCGACGTGGGCAATCCCGACACGTACACCAAGTTCTACTCCGACCTCCAGATGTACAACGTCGGGCCGAACGCCCCCGATCCGCAGACGTTCATGTCGAACTTCACATCGATGGAGATCTGCTCCAAAGAAAACAAGTGGGCGCGGCGCAACACCACGCGGTGGCGAAGCGACGAGTACGATCGCATCTGGAAGGCCGCCGAGAGCGAGATGGATCCGGTGAAGCGTGCGGCGTTGTTCATCCGTATGAACGACATGCTCGTCCAGAACGTCGTGGTGATCCCGATCGTGTGGCGCAACGCCGTCGCCGCCGTGTCCAACCGCCTCAGGGGCAACGACCTCTCCGGCTGGGACTCGTACCTGTGGCGCCTGGCGTACTGGTACCGGCAGTCTTGACAGCCCGCTGCGCAAAACGGTAAGAAAGCCAACCACCCGGCCGCTGCGCCGGGCGAAAGAGGAGATTCAATGGAAGAGCGTGAGTTGAGGGCGCTGGTCGATCAGGTGAAGGCGGGCGCGCTGAGCCGCCGTCGCTTCGTGCGGATGATGGTCGGGCTCGGCCTGACGGCCCCGATGGCCGCCCAGATGCTGGCCTCGGCCGGCGTCGCGCAGGCGCAGACCAAGTGGACGTTCAATCCCACCAAGCGCGGCGGCGGCGGGCTCGTCAAGGCGCTCTGGTGGCAGGCGCCCACGTTGTTGAACCCGCACTTCGCCAACGGCACCAAAGACCAGGACGCCTGCCGCATCTTCTACGAACCGCTCGCCTCGTACGATCCCGACGGAAACGTCATTCCGGTTCTCGCCGCCGAAACGCCCAGCGTGCAAAACGGTGCCGTCGCGAAGGACGGGATGTCCGTCACCTGGAAGCTGAAGAAGAACGTCGTGTGGCACGACGGCAAGCCGTTCACCGCCGACGACGTGGTGTTCAACTGGGAATACGTGATGGATCCGGCGACGGCCGCCGTGACCATCGGACCGTACCGCGATATCGTTCGAATCGACAAGCTCGACAGCCACACCGTGAAGATCGTCTTCAAATCACCGACGCCATTCTGGTCGGCGCCCTTCTGCGGAGCCGCGAACGGTGTGATCATTCCCAAGCACCTCTTCCAGGCCTTCAAGGGCGACAAGTCGCGCGAGGCGCCGACCAACCTGAAGCCCGTCGGCACCGGCCCCTACCGGTTCGCCGACTTCAAGCCCGGCGACATCGTCCGCGGCGAGCTGAATCCCAACTACCACGTCCCCAACCGGCCGTTCTTCGACCAGGTCGAGATGAAGGGCGGCGGTGACGCGATCGGCGCGGCCCGCGCGGTCATCCAGACCGGTGAGTACGACTACGCCTGGAACATGCAGGTCGAGGACGAGATCCTCAAGCGCCTGGAGCAAGGCGGCAAGGGCCGCGCCGACATCGTGGCCGGCGGCAACATCGAGCACATCCAGGTCAACACGACCGATCCGTGGACCGAGGTCGAGGGCGAGCGGTCGTCGGCCAAGACGAAGCATCCGACCTTGAGCGATCCAGCGGTGCGGCAGGCGCTGAATCTCCTGGTCGATCGCGGCTCGGTCCAGGAGGAGATCTACGGACGCACCGGAATCGCGACCGCGAATTTCGTCAACGCGCCCTCGCGGTTCGTCTCGAAGAACACCAAGTGGGAGTTCAGCGTCGACAAAGCCAACCAGATCCTCGAGTCCGCGGGCTGGAAGCGCGGCGGCGACGGCGTGCGCGCCAAGGACGGCAAGAAGCTCAAGTTCGTCTACCAGACCTCGATCAACAACCCCCGCCAGAAGACCCAGCAGATCGTCAAGCAGGCATGCGCCAAGGCGGGGATCGAGCTCGAGCTGAAGGCCGTCACCGCGAACGTCTTCTTCTCGTCGGATCCGGCCAACCCGGACACCTATTCGCACTTCTACACCGATCTGCAGATGTACACGACGACCATGACGCAGCCCGATCCCCAGCGGTTCATGGATCAGTTCGCGTCCTGGGAGGTCGCCGCCAAGGACAACAAGTTCGCGCTGACGAACAAGACGCGCTGGCGCAACGAGGAATACGACAAGACGTGGAAGGCCGCGGAGACCGAGATGGACCCGGTCAAGCGCGCGGCGCTGTTCGTCAAGATGAACGACCTGGTGATCCAGAACGTCGTCGTCATCCCGGTGGTGTTCCGCCCGCGCGTCGCGGCGATCTCCAACCGGATGCGCGACGTGGTCCAGAGCGGGTGGGACAGCGACTTCTGGGCGCTCGCCTACTGGTCCAAGGCGTAGACGTGTCGGACGGGGCCGGCCGGCTCGAGCCGCTCGGCCTGGCCTGATGCGCGCAGCATATGTCCAAGTACGTCTTGCGGCGGATCCTGATCCTGCTCCCGGTTCTCGCCGGGATCAGCGTCGTGTTGTTCACGATCCTCGCGATGGCGCCCGGTGATCCGTTCGAGGAGCTGGCGACCAATCCCAACGTGCCCCCCGAGGTGCGCATGAACCTCCGGGCGAAGTTCGGCCTCGACGATCCCCTCCCGGTGCGCTACGTCCGCTGGATGGTGTCGATGGTGCGCGGCGACTGGGGGTTCTCGTTCGTCAGCCGCGTCGACGTGGACACGCTGATCTTGCAGAGGCTGCCCGCCACCCTCGCCGTCCTCGGCTCGGCGCTGGTCCTGGCGATCCTCATCGCGGTGCCGATCGGTACGTATTCGGCCTTACGACCCTATTCGATCTTCGACCAGGTCGCGACGACCCTGGCGTTCATCGGCTTCTCGCTGCCGACGTTCTTCACGGGCCTGCTCTTCATCCTCCTGTTCAGCATTCATCTCGACTGGCTCCCCTTCATCTATCGATCCGACATCAGCGCGACGGGCTGGCGCTGGTACTGGGAGCACCTTCGCCAGGCGATCATGCCGGTGGCGGTCCTGGGTCTCTTCCAGGCCGCCTCGATGACGCGCTTCATGCGCGCCGCCGTCCTCGACGTGATCCGCCTCGACTACGTCAACACCGCGCGCGCGAAGGGGCTCTCGGAGAGCACGACCCTCATCAAGCACGTCGTCCGCAACGCGCTGATCCCGGTCGTGACCCTCGTCGCCCTCCAGATTCCCGGCATCTTCGGTGGCGCGATCGTGACCGAGCAGATCTTCCGGGTGCCCGGGATCGGCTCACTCCTGATCGCCTCCATCCTCGCCAACGACACGCCGGTCGTGATGGCGGTGACCTTCATCTTCTCGTGTCTCGTCCTGGCCTCGAACCTCGCGGCGGACCTTCTTTACGCGTGGCTCGACCCGCGGATCTCCTATCGCTGATGGCCGCGCGGGTGGCCTCGACCGTTGCCGGGAAGCTCGCGGTCGCCGCAGGCCAGCCCAGGACCTCCCTGTGGCAGGAGACCGCCCGCCGATTCCGCCGGCACCGCCTCGCGATGGTCGGGAGCGTAATCCTAGTCGCGCTCGTGCTCGCCGTGCTGGTCGGGCCGCTCGTCTGGCGCTTGCCGATCAACGACATCGACTTCAAGGCCAAGCTCAAGGGGCCGTCGTGGAACCACCCGCTCGGCACCGACGATCTCGGGCAGGACGTCCTGGCGCGCATGCTCTACGGCGGGCGCATCTCGCTCGCGGTCGGAATCGCCGCCATGTTGATCGCGATCTCGATCGGGACCGCGATCGGCGCGACGTCGGGATTCCTCGGCGGCGCGGTCGATCACACGTTGATGCGGATCACCGACATGTTCCTGTCGCTGCCGGGCTTGCCGCTCCTGCTGCTCATCGTCTATCTCTTCCGCGACTCGCTCCGGAAGATGTTCGGGCCGGAGGCGGGCGTCTTCATCCTGATCGTGGCGGTCATCGGGGGCCTGCGCTGGATGCCGGTGGCGCGGCTCGTGCGGGCGCAGTTCCTGTCGCTCCGCGAGAAAGAATTCGTGGAGTCGGCGCGAAGCCTGGGCGCCCCGCCGATCCGTCAGATCGTCCGTCACATCCTGCCGAATTCGATGGGCCCGGTCATCGTCGCGGGCACCATCGACGTCGCGGCGGCGATCATCGCCGAGTCGACCCTGTCCTTCCTCGGCCTCGGATTTCCGCCGGACATCCCGACGTGGGGTCGGATCCTCTACGACGCCAAGGACAACCTGGACTTCGCCCCGCACTGGGCGATCTTCCCGGGCACCGCGATCTTCCTGACGGTCCTCTCGATCAACTACATCGGAGACGGCCTGCGGGACGCGCTCGATCCGCGCAAGGTCCTCGGCAAGTGATACCGGGAGGGGGCTCCTAGGCGTCGGTCTTCCGGTCGCCCAGCACCTGCTTCACGGCCGCTTCGAGGTGATCGATCTGGAGCGGCTTCCTGAGGAGCCTGAATCCGAGCCGCCGGCCGTGACCGTCCAGGTCCGCTCCCGAGGCGGTCAGCATGATGACGCCGACCGCCGCGTCACTGTGCCTCACGTTTTCCACCAGCTCCAGGCCGGAGCCGCCGGGCATCACGTAGTCGGTCAGCACGAGATCGTAGCTCTTCTGCTTGAAGAGCCTGAGGCCTTCGGTTCCGCTCGCGGCGACGTCCGCCTGGCAGCCCCAGACCGCGAGCAGTTCGCTCAGGAGACCCCGGACGTATCGCTCGTCGTCGACGACCAGGACGCGCGGGGGATTCAACACAGCAGAAGCACCGTAGGGCGCCGAGCGCGGAGAGATCAACGACGAACATCGCCGCGAGAAATGCGGGATTCGCCGGTACCAGCGCGCGATGACCGCGTGCCGACACGTCGCGGTGGCGCGCGTGCGCGCGCGAGCCCGACTTTGCTGTGTTCGCAAGGGGCACCGTCGCTCGCGCCGCGTCGCGCCGTTCGATTTTCATTTTGTGAATTGCTGGGGATAAGTGGATAAGGGCCCTAGCGCGAGCTCGTGGCGATGCGCCCGTCGGTCGCCGGCGCGATCGTGCCCCGCGCGACGATCGCGTCCAGGATCGTCCGGGCGACCTGCGGACCGCTCGTCTCGTCGATGACGACCTTCGCGCGAGCGAACGCGGTGTAGCCGTCCCCGCCCCGCACGAGATAGCCGGGGACGGCGACGCTGTAGATGGCCTCGTCCTCCAGTGGTCGACCGCCGACCGTCGCGCTCACGACCCTTTGCCCCGCCGATCGCTGCGGATTCCAGACGAGACGAATCCCGGAGATCTGCAGAAAGCCCCCACCCTCACGATCGGTCTGCGCGAGGCCGTGCTCGAGCGCCTCGCGGACGTCGCGCCCGCGCATCTCGAGCTTGAGGACGACGTCCGTGAACGGCAACAGGGCGTGGACGTCACGCCTGGTGAGCGGGCCGGCCGGCACCGTGCGGTTGGTCCGGATGGCTCCGCCGTTCACGAGCGCCACGTCCGTGCCGAGGCGCTCTCGCAGGACGTCGGTCACGAGATCGCCGACGTTGGTCTCCTGGGTCCTCAGTCGGCTGGTGCGGGCCTCGAGCGGCACGTCGGTCCGACCCACGACGACGTCGAGCTCGCGATCGAATCGCGCGGCGTACGCGCGCACGAGCTCGTCGACCGAGGGATCGGGCGCGACGCGCCGGCTCACTTCACGGAAGCGCCAGGAGCGCTCCACGAGCTTGCCCTCGCGCGTGAGCCAGAGATCGACCTGGACGAGGTAGCGCGCGTCAGAGCCGGCCTTCGTGATCAGGGTCTTGCGTTCCTCGGCGACCAGCGGATCGTGCTCGTGGCCGCCGAGGATGACGTCGACGTCGGCGGCCGCGGCCAGGGCCTTGTCCTCCGCCATCTCCTGGTGAGTGACCGCGGCGACGACCGAGGCGCCGCGCGCCCGCAGACGCGCCACGGCCTCCTGGCCGGCCGCCAGCGGAGGATTGAACACGATGTCCGGCCCGGGACGCGAGGTGCGCGCGGCGTCGACCATCGTGAGACCGAAGAGGCCGACGCGCAGGCCTCCGAGCGTCACCAGGTCCTCGGTCGAGGCGCCGCCGAACGGCCGGCCCGAGCGCCGGTCGACGACGTTGGCGGACAGCCAGCGGAACTTCGACTCGTTCATGCGCTCGAGGAGCACGGTCGGCCCGAAATCGAACTCGTGGTTCCCGAACGTCGCGTAGTCCAGTCCGATCGCGTTGAGCACGGCGACTATTTGGGCGCCCTGGAGAAAGGTCGACTCGACCGAGGGCGACAGGAAGTCGCCGCCCAGGACGAAGACGGTGTTCGGGTTCTCGCGCCTCACCTCGCGGACCAGTGTCGCCAGGCGCGCCATTCCGCCGCGCCGGCCTCCGTCCACCGGTCCCAGCACGTAGTGGTCGTTGATCTGCAGGAACGTCAGCCGGACCAGAGCCGCATCGCCGGTTGGCGCGCCTGGCGAGACGCAGGCGCCGAGGACGAGGCCGAGAACAAGGAGCAGCGCGGCGCGCGCCGCGCGCGAGCTCATGACGCCGCGGCGGTGCCTGTCACGGAGCGTGTCTTCCAGTAGCGATCGGGCCGGCGCGCGACGCGCTCTGCCAGGAGTCGCTCGGCGCGATCCATGTCTCGCGCCCTGAAGCACGCCTCCAGCAACGTATCGTGGAACACGTCGCGCTGGGCGCGGCTCCCGCCCAGCTCGATCACGCGCGGGGTCAGCGGCTCGAGCCGCTCGATCGCACGCGCATAGTCCTTCCCGGCGAAGGCGTGGAGCCCCTCGATCAGCGGGACCAGGACGCCGCCGACCAGCCCCGACCGGTCACGTGCGCTCCGGTCGCGGAGCATCGCCAGCTGGCGCTCCGCGGTCGTCCAGTCGCCGCTCGCGGCGAGCGCCATGGCCAGGTGGGCCGCGTGGAAGAGCAGCGCCTGGCGATCGAGCCGCTCGGCGGCGATCCGCGCGAACGGCGTCCAGCGCTCGGCGACGTCCCGGCCGAGGAGCTCCAGCCGCCAGAGGAGCGAGATCGAGTCGTGCAGATCGCCGGGAATCGACGACGGCTCCTGCTCGAAGACCGTTCGCCCCAGCTCCGACGCCACGTCGTACTCGCCGCGGGCCAGATGCATCAGCGTGAGGTGCCACAGGAGATGATTCCTGAACCAGCCGAGATGGGTGCATGGCTCGATGGCCGGGGGCAGCCGCGTGATGCCCGTGTCGAACGCGGCCATCTCGTAGAGCGCGTGGGCGAGCGCGTGGATCGCCCACGCGTCGCGCGGATTCTTGAGATTGGCCACGTGAGCCATCCGGACCGCCTCGTCGCAGCGGCCGGCCTGCTCGAGGGCGAACGCGTGCAGGCCGAGCATGAACGAGTTGCCGGGATGGTAGCGCGTCAACGTGTCGGCGAGTGCCAGCATCTCCGGGAACTTTCCCTGCCAGAACCAGACGAAGTAGAGGCGCTGGAAGACCACGAGATCTCGCGGATAGTCGGCGAGATGCGCGCGCATCGCGCTCGCCGCGTCGGCCGCCTTGCCCTCGACCAGCAGCGCGAGGCCTT
>Ga0209802_1002648_pt1 | contig 12335 bp, 11 predicted proteins | sample GraSoiAngelo_129_FD_185886 | JGI IMG/M metagenome (GOLD analysis project Ga0209802, IMG submission 185886) | Grasslands soil microbial communities from the Angelo Coastal Reserve, California, USA - 14_0927_12_40cm (SPAdes) (version 2) | ecosystem: Environmental > Terrestrial > Soil > Grasslands ... | reverse complement strand
TAAAGGTCGTGACACCCACCACTTCAGCGTCCAGCCCCACGGCAAAGAGGATCTCGGTCACGCTGGGCGCCAGCGAAACCACTCGGCGGGGCGGCTTCGAGAGGTACACCCGCCGGCCCAGATCATCCACGAAGGTCTGGTCGGCGAGGTTGGCCATGAACGGCATCCCGGTCAGGATGCCCGGCTGTCGGCGCTTCATAACTTCCCCAAATAAAAAATCCTCAAGGCCATCGGCTGGACCTTGAGGATTGCCACCGAACCATCGCACCCGCCTAGCGGGTACCCTCACCCCTCCCAGGCCCACGAGGAGAGGTTGGCTATGGACTCGGGCAGGTCTTCTGGCTCGTGGTTCGTCCTACTACTCACGCCTTCCCGGTGCTGACGTTATACGTCCGCAACCAGTGGCTACTCGTGAGGTTCGTCCCCACTCACAGCGGCGGGACCACAAGGGATTTGCACCCTTTTCCCTATGCCCGAGTCTTTGCGTTTTGTGGGCTGAATCTAAAGCGCTGGCTGAACCAAAGTCAAGGGAATTCTGGTAGAATGCGAAACCGGAGACCCGCTTTGGACAACCGCTACGCCATGCTCACTGCCTTCGGGCAGGACCGTCCCGGCATCGTCGCGGCCCTCGCCGAGGGGCTGTACCACCTTGGCTGTAATATCGAAGATACCTGCATGACACGCCTGCGGGACGAGTTTGCCATGATGCTGCTGGTGCGCCTGCCGGCTGGGCTCGCTCCGGACCAACTGACGGATCGGCTCACTCCCAAGACCGGTCCTCTCGGGCTCACTTTACTCTGCCGTGAAGTCCACCCACAGACCGCCACGGATACGTCCACGACCCAGGCTCCGAATCTGATGCTCTCGGTCTACGGCGCAGACCGGCCCGGAATTGTGGCAGCGGTCGCCCGCGTGGTGGCCGACCATCGCGGCAACATCACGGACCTGAATACCCGCGTGATCGGCTCGCCGGACCGTCCGGTCTATGCGATGGTCCTAGAAATCCACATGCCTGACGGGGCACAGCCCGACGCGTTGCAAGCTGCGCTCGAGCGCCTGAAGCCAACACTGGGGGTGGACATCACCCTACGTCCCATCGAGAGCGTCCAACTCTAGTCGTGGCCGTTCGCCCTATCCGTCTATACCCAGACCCCATCCTTAAACGCCCGACGACGCCTGTTGGCCTCACGGACCCAGCATTACCCGACGTGGTCCAGGACCTGCTTGACACCCTCGAGGCCTCCCCCGGCGTCGCGCTCGCCGCTCCCCAAATCGGATACCCGGTGAAAATCATCGTGGTGGATGTGACGCGCAAAAAAGGAGCCCACGGACACGGTCGGGTCGTGCTCATCAATCCACGGGTGCTGCACCAGGACGGTCCCAGGGTCGTGCGCGAAGGCTGTCTCAGCGTGCCCGATTACACCGGAAACGTCCGGCGCTTTGAGCAGACCGTCGTGGAAGGGACGGCACCGGACGGGCGGGTTGTGATCCTCACTACCTCAGGGTTTGAAGCGCAGGCCTACCAGCATGAACTCGACCATTTGGAAGGGACGCTCTTCCTCGATCGCCTCGACTCGCTCAGTACGGACCTCTTCAGGCGTAGGGGAAGGTGAATCGTTAACCGTTAAAGGGAAAAACGCGGGTCAGATGTCGTCGACCGTGTTCAGCACCTGCGCAAGGCGGTCGTGCACGACAGTCAGGCGTTGACGCACGGGATGTGACGGCGCGATTGTCTGCGAGGAACGGAGGGCGTCGGCCATGCTCATCAATTCCGTCAAGAGTCGGCCGACCTCGTCGTGCTGGCTCTGGAACGCCTGCGGTGGCGTTAGCGCTGCAAATTGCCGCTGCCAAGTCTGCAGCCGCCGGATTCCGCGATCCAGCGTGTCGGCGACCTCGCCGGTCCGTCTCTCACTTCGATCAACGGCGGCCAGCATGGCCTCGACTTGAGCCAGGCTGTTCTCAGCCAGTTCCCGGATGTTGCGGAGGTAGGCACGGGCCTGGGAAGAAGGCTGCATCCTGACTCCGGCACCGGGCTCTCGCGTCGAGAGATACTGGACCCCTGCCATGATCACCAGCGCGGCCACGCAGGCAGCCACGACCAGCGACCGGCGTTTCTCCCGCAGATGACGCCTCGCCTCGTCCATGGGCAGGCTCATGTGATGACGCTGATCATGCCTGATGGGCTTCTCGTCCAGCGCGCTCCCGCAACGCCTCCAGCCGGCGCGTGTTCTCTTCGAGCTTCGGCAATTGATACTTGCGATCGATGGCCACCACACTCTCCAGCAGCTCAGCCGCCTCGGCGATCTTGCCTTCATCCTCTCTGATCCCGGCGAGCAGGTAGCAGGCCCCGGCCACGCGCAGCTCATCGCGCAGGCGCCGGCTGATCCCGAGACTGGTCAGCGCACACGCAGCCGCGTCATCGTATCGCTTGCGCAGCACATAGGTCTTGCCGATCATCCGGTAGGCGTCCGCCACGCCGGCTTGATTGCCGAGCCGGCGCATCAGCGTGAGCGAGCGCTCGTAGTGGGCGAGCGCCTGCTCGTAGTCCCCCGTTTCGCGGGCCACCAGACCAAGATTGGAGTACAGCACCGCGAGGGCCGCGTCGTCGCCCGCCCGGATCAGCAGGTCGAGCGCCTCGAGGTAGTAGGCTCGCGCCTGCTCCCATTCGCCGGCGTCGGTGCGCAAGTTGCCCAGGTTCGCTAGCGTGGTGCCGATGCCTCGCTCGTCACCGAGGGTCTTTTGCAGCTCGAGCACTTCCTGATAGAACTGCTGCGCCTGCTCCCGACGGCCGCTGACCGCGCAGACGTTGCCCAAGTTGCCCAAAGTGGCCACCAGCGCGCGCCGGTCGCCGGACTGCCTGTCGCAGGCCAAGGCTTGTTGATAGTAGTCGTACGCTTCCGTGTAGAGACCACGCCCGAAGTACTCGTTGCCGATTTTGTTCAGCTGCTCAGAGGAGGGCGTAAGCATAGGTGCCCCGGGGTCAGGGCCCGATCGCCCGCCGTACCGCCTCCTTGGCTCCAGCGAGGATCGCTGCTCCGTCTCCGACGAGGACCGCGTCGAAATTGTACTTGAGCAGCCGCTTGAGGGATTCTCTGGCCTTGGTCACGTCGGCGAACCTGTCGGCCGGCAGCAGATTGAGCTGGCCGGCCGGTCTGCCGATCAGCGCGTCGCCGAGGATCATGTAGCCCTTGCCCATGTCGAGGAACAGCGCCGATTCGCCGGGCGATTTCATGTCCTTCAGGTGGATGACCCAGAGCCCGCCCGGCAACAGCTCGCCGTCCTTATAGGTCTTGTCGACGGGAATCTCCATCAAGGGCGCATCGGCCTCGGGCGCGTAGACTTTCGCCTTGAAATCGCGCCGGCAGGCTTCGACTTCCCGGACATGGTCCCGGTTCGTCAGCAGGATGTAGTCTACGGGGTGTCCTTTAAGGAGCGCAGTGCGGTCGGCGGCCTCCAGCGACGGCGGGTCCACCAGGATGCAATGGTCGTTGACTGTAAGCAGGAGTCCGTTGAAGTCGAGCTGCTTCTCCTGGGAGAAGAAGGACCATTGCTGGATGCCGGGCGCGATCGTCTTCATGAGGCTTCCTCACAGCGAGGAAATGGTGCTCTGGACTTCGCTGGTGACCTTTTTCAGAATGTCGGCGTCCTCCGGGAGGTCGAGAATGTCCTCCTCGCTGACTGTCAAGAACTTGCGCTGTCCTGACTTGGTCAGGGAGATCAGAAACATGCCCCGGCTCGGCGTCACGGGAATGACGATCTCCACCGACGGGTCAATGCTCTTGACCAGCTGCACGAACTTCTCCTTCCCTTCGGCGAACTCTTCCATCAGACTTTACCTCCGGTCAGAGCGTGCCTCCGCTCTTGCCCGCGGCCATCAGCTTCTCCACTTCGGCCTTGATCACCTCGGCCGCGCCGATCTCCATCGTTCCCACCCGCTGCCAGCGGATTATCCCCTCTTGGTCAATGACGTAGACGTTGGGGATGAACCGCCCGCCGCCGTAAAGCTTGTCGGTCTCCTTCTTGGGGTCGATCATGTAAGGATACGAAACCTTAATGGGAAACTCCTTTAAAAATTCCTTCACCTTCTCCTTGGAGTTGCCGGCCGAATTCACTCCCAGGACCTGCACGTTCTTGCCCTTGAAGGCTTCGTGAACCTTCTGCAATTCAGTCCCCTGGATCAGGCACGGCTCGCAAATGTGGAAGAGGCCGAGCACCACCACCTTACCTTTATATTGGGCCAGGCTGATCGTCTGGCCGTCGATGGTTTGCAGCGTAAAATTCGGGGCCGGATCGCCCACCTTGAAGAAGCCCTTCGCCTGGGCGGCGGCCGCCAGCATCCCTACCGCCAGGATCACTGGCATGATACGGACGATACGATTGATGTAACCCATGGTATGCTCCTCCCATGCAACACGAGCATCTTAACATGCCGAAAAAATTGGCGGCAACCGGAGGATTTGCTAGATCAGCCCGCGCTTCTGTAAATAATCCCTGTCGATCTTGATGTCGGGCTGGCCGCCGCTCTCCCGGCCGGGGAATAGTCGCTCGATGTACTTGCCGACGAGATCGGCTTCCAGGTTCACGGCATCGCCCACTTGCTTGATCCCGAGCGTCGTGACCTTGGCCGTGTGTGGAATGATGGTGACGCGGAATCCTCGATCGGTCACCTCGTTGAGGGTCAGGCTGATCCCGTCCACTGTGATCGATCCTTTCGGCACGCAATAGCGCAGGACCTCGCGGGGCGTTTCAATCATGAGCTGGAGCGCGTCCGCCTCCTGGGCACGGGCGTGGATGGTCCCGATCGCATCCACATGACCGGTCACGAGGTGTCCGCCGAGGCGGTCCCCCAGCCGCATGGCACGCTCGAGGTTCACAGGATCGCCGGCTTTCAGCGAGCCCAGCGTGGTGACCATCACCGTCTCGGGTGAGATGTCCGCCTTCATCTCCGTGCGGTCGAATCCGACCACGGTCAGGCACACGCCATCCACTGTCACGCTGTCCCCGACCCTCAGGCCCTCAAGGACAGTCTTCGCCAGGATCGAGACGCTGCTCCCCTGCCGCGTCTTGATGACCTCCTTGACGACCCCCATTTCCTCAATGATGCCGGTGAACATCCCTCCCCATTCTCCCATTTTCAGAGAGCCTAATACGGTCCACCCACCCCGTCAAGAAGCGGACCCGACCGGACGTTCCGCTCCAACCGTGGCGCGGAATACGCCCGCCGCTACCAGGACAATCCCGGCGAGGATCGGAAACGCCAGTTGGAATCCCAGTGCGCCGATAAGCACGCCAGACAGGATCGGGCCCGAGGCATGTCCGATGTCCATGATGGCCCCTTGCATACCCATCGCCGACCCGAGCGTCTTGAGCTCCGACAGATCGGCGACGAGCGCCGCCGCCGCCGCGTTCACGATCGCCTCTCCGAAGCCGAAGAGCGCGGAGAGCGCCATCAGCCCCACAAACTGAGCGGTAAACGGGATCGCGGCAAGCGACCCGGCGCAGACCACCAGTCCCAGCAGGATCAGCGGGCGCCGGCCGATCCGGTCGGACGCCCACCCCATCGTGGGACGGGACGCGAACGAAGTCACGCTTTGGACCCCGAACAACATGCCGGCCTGCGCCGCGTCCAGCCCGATCCCGACCACATAGATCGGCAGGAACGCCATCAGCGCGCCGTTGGCCACCTGGCGTGCGCCATCGGTGGCGCTCGTCACCACAACACGGACATTCCCGAGGACTGTCCGCGCCCCTCGAGTCATATCGTAGAGGACAGCCGCCACCCCATGGGGACGCGCAACGTTATACGTTAAACGTTCAACAGATGATTCGTCACGATTAACGATTAACGATTCACGATTAACGAGGCCCGGGACAGGCGGCAATCGCATCAGGAAAAAGAGCAACACGGAGATCACGCCCAGCGTGCCGGCTGTCACGAACGTGGTGGAAAATCCCCTGGTCCACAGGAGCCAACCACCCAGGAGGGGCCCCAGCATCGCGCCTGCCTGCGTCGCCGCCGTGTACGCCCCATAGGCGGCGCCACGCGCCTCTCGACGCAGGTCAGCCACAACCGCCAAGGCGATCGGAGCAAACACCGCCGTCGCCATCCCATGAACGAAGCGCAGCGCGATCAGCCACGATACGTCAGTGATGAGCAGGTAGCTGAACGGCGGAAGCGCAAAAGCCAGCAGGCCGACCAGCAAGAGCCAGCGGCGATCATACAAATCCGAGAGCGCCCCGGCCGGCCATTTGAGAAAGACCCCTGTCAGCGTGGAGGCCGCGACGATGAAGCCGATGGCCTCCGGGCCGGCGCCCAGCGACTGGGCGAACAGCGAGAGCACGGGCATGCGGACGAGGTTGTAGCTGATGAAGGCAAAGAGTCCGACGCCGCACAGCAGCGCAAACTGCTTCTTCACATCACACCCACAAGACCCCAGGCACGCCAAGACATGCCCTTTCCGGTGAGCCTCCCTTCGATGAGGATGTCGGGCCCGACCCGGGTGACCGATGTCACTTTCAGCGGCAACGCCTCACTGAGATTCTTGGGCGACTCTCCGCCGACCGCGCTGAGCGCGTCTCGCCCTCCAAGAATCCTGGGCGCCAGGAAAAAGAGCACCCGGTCCACGACCCTTTCGCGCAAGGCCGAGGCGTTTACCTCCGCACCGCCTTCGATCAAGAGCGACGCCATCCCTCGCCGCCCCAATTCTTTCAGCAAGTCACGCCACGCGACGCGCCTTTGTCGCGCCGGCAGCACCAGAACGTCGGCTCCTTTTTCCTCGAGATCCGCCTTCTTGCTCGACGGACCCAGGGACGTGGTCACGATCAGCGTGGCGGCTTGACCGTCAGCAAGCACTTTCGCCGTCAAGGGAATGCTGAGAGAGGGATCCAGCACGACTCGTAGCGGTGCCCGTCCGCGCGAAGAACCCGTCCGGACCGTCAGACTCGGGTCGTCCGCCAGGACAGTCCTGATGCCCACGAGGATCGCATCCGAGTGCGCGCGCAGATCTTGTACCTTCTTGCGCGCTTCAACGCCGGTGATCCAGCGAGACTCGCCATTGGCCGTCGCAATCTTGCCATCCAAGGTCGCTGCGACCTTCAACGTGACAAACGGCCGGCCGGTCGTGATCAGCCTGCGGTATGTCTCGATGAGCCGCTCGGCTTCCTCGGCCCCAACGCCTACGTTGACCTGTAGCTTGGCCCGCCGCAACGCGGCTAACCCGCGACCACGGACCTGAGGGTTCGGATCCCGCGTGGCCGCCACCACCCGCTTGATGCCGCTCGCAATGATGAGTGGAACGCACGGCGGCGTGCGCTTGTTGAGATGGCAGCAGGGCTCCAGGGTGACATAGAGAGTCGCTCCCCGAGCGCGCCGTCCCGCCTGCCGCAAGGCCACCACCTCAGCATGGGGTCCACCGGCGCGCCGGTGATACCCCGTGCCGAGGACTTTGCCCTGGTGCACGACGACTGCGCCCACCGGTGGATTCGGGCTGGTCTGACCTGCACCGCGCCAGGCCAGCGCCAGGGCCTGTGCCATGAAACGCTCGTCTTGTGTGAGGGTCAACGGTGTTTACGTCGCCGAACCGGACGCCGCGAAGCGTGGTGACCGGCTTTCGCTTCATCTGCGGCTTTGATAGCGGCCTGTGCCGCGGCGAGTCTCGCGATCGGCACCCGGTACGGCGAGCAACTGACATAGTCGAGGCCGATGGTGTGACAGAAGGCGATGGACGCGGGATCGCCACCGTGCTCACCGCAGATCCCCAGCTTGAGATCCGGCCGCGTCATCCGGCCCCGTTCGATCGCCAGCTTCATCAGGCCTCCCACCCCTTCCTGGTCGAGCGTGGCAAAGGGATCGGCGTCGAGGATGTTGTCGGGTGTCTCGCTGAGCCGCAGGCCGCAGGCCCGGCACTGCATGGTCTTCTGGTCCACCTCACGGCTCAGGCACCGCGGGCAGCGATCACGCCGGTTCATGTAGAAGTCGGTAAACTTCGCGGCGTCGTCGCGGGAGAAGCCGAACGTCGTCTGGGTGAGATCGTTCGTGCCGAACGAGAAGAAGTCCGCCTCGCGCGCGATCTTGTCCGCGGTGACCGCCGCGCGCGGCAGCTCGATCATGGCCCCGACGAGATAGGGGAACTTCGTCTGGCAGCGGCGCATCGTGTCGGCGGCCACTTCCCGCACCAGGTCCTTCTGGGCCTTCATCTCGGCGGCCAGGCCGACCAGCGGAATCATGATCTCGGGCACGACCCTGATGCCTTCCCTCGTAACCTCGCAGGCCGCTTCCATGATGGCCTGGACCTGCATCCGGGTGATCTCCGGCATCGTGATGCCGAGGCGGCAGCCCCGGAGGCCCAGCATCGGGTTGAACTCGTGCAGTTCTTCGATGCGGGCCAGCAATTTCTTTTTCGCTTCGATGCTGGCCGCATCCGCGCGGTTCAGCTCCATGCGGGCAATCTCCACCATCAACTCCTCGCGCTTGGGGAGAAACTCGTGCAGCGGGGGGTCCAGCAACCGAATCGTGACCGGGTGGCCCTTCATGGCCCGATACAGCCCGATGAAGTCGCTTTTCTGCAGCGGGAGGAGTTGGGCCAGTTCACGCTCGCGGTCCTCCCGGGTCTTGGCCAGGATCATCTGCTGCATGATCGGGATGCGGTCCTCGGCGAAGAACATGTGCTCGGTCCGGCAAAGCCCGATCCCCGCCGCACCGAAGCCGCGCGCGATGATCGCCTGCTCCGGGATGTCGGCATTGGCTCGCACGCCGAGCGTCCGGAACTCGTCGGCCCACGCGAGCAGGGTGGAGAAATACCGGTACTTCTCAGAGTCCGCCGGATTGAGATGCCCCTGGATGACCTGGATGATCTCGGACTCGACGACCGGGATCTGGCCGGCGTACACGGCGCCCGTGAAGCCGTTGATGGAGAGATAATCGCCTTCCTTGAGCGTGAACGACCCGAAGCGGATAGTCCCATCGTCTCTTACATCCACCGCTTCGCAACCCGCCACGCAGACTTTCCCCATCTGGCGCGCCACCACAGCCGCGTGGGACGTCATCCCGCCTTTGGCTGTCAGGAATCCCTCGGCGGCGCTCATGCCGTGAATGTCGTCCGGGCTGGTCTCGCGCCTGACGAGGATCACACGCTCGCCCCGCTCCTTCATCTCCACCGCCTTATCCGGGGTGAGCGCGACCTTGCCGGCCGCGGCGCCGGGCCCGGCCGGCAGGCCCTTGCCCACCGGCTGATGCGTGCTTTCCTGTTTGGGATCAAAGATGGGATAGAGGTACTGCGCGAGCTGCTCCGGCCCGACGCGCATCACCGCCTCGCGCTTGGAGATCACGCCTTCATTGACCAGATCCACCGCAATCCGCACGGCCGCGATGCCCGTGCGCTTGCCGACCCGGGTCTGGAGCATGTAGAGCTTGCCTTCCTGGATCGTGAACTCCAAGTCGAGCATGTCGCGATAATGGCGCTCGAGCTTCTTATAGGTCTTCATGAGGTCCTGATAGGCCTGCGGGAGCGGCTTGGCCAGGGCCTGGATCGGCAGCGGCGTGCGGATCCCGGCGACCACGTCCTCGCCCTGGGCGTTCAGCAGGCACTCGCCGAAAAAGTTCGGGAGCCCCGTGGCGGGATCCCGCGTGAAGGCCACGCCGGTCCCGCTGGTCTCCCCCATGTTGCCGAACACCATCGCCACCACGTTCACTGCCGTGCCCCAGGTGTCCGGGATGTCGTACAACCGCCGGTAGGTGACCGCGCGCGCCCCGTACCAGGAATTGAAGACCGCATTGATTCCCATCTTGAGCTGCTCGTACGGATCGTCCGGAAACTCGCGCCCGGTTTCCTCCTTCACGATCCGTTTGTAGCGTGCGACCAGGTCCTTCAACGCCGCGGCCGTCAGATCGGTGTCGTGGACCGCACCCGTCTCAACCTTCTTCTCCTTCAGGACCTCCTCGAACCGCTCGCGCTTGAGGTCCATCACGACCGTCGAGAACATCGCGATGAACCGCCGGTAGGCGTCATAGGCAAACCGCTCGTTCTTGGTTTTCTTGATGAGACCCTGGACGGTCCGGTCGTTGAGCCCCAGATTGAGCACCGTGTCCATCATGCCGGGCATGGAGGCCCGCGCGCCTGATCGGACCGAGACCAGCAGGGGATTCGACGGATCGCCGAACTTCGACCCCATGGCCGATTCCAGGCGCTTCATGTACCGCAAAACCTCCTCCCAAAGGCCCGGAGGATATTTCCGCTTGTTCTTGAAGTAGGCCACGCAGGCTTCGGTGCTGATCGTGAAACCCGCGGGGACCGGCACGCCCAGATTGGTCATCTCCGCCAGGCCGGCGCCCTTGCCGCCTAGCAGGACCTTCATGTCCCCGTGCCCTTCCGCCTTGCCGTTGCCGAAGAAGTAGACGTATTTCTTAGTGGCCACGATTCCCCCGTATAAAATCTAAATAATCGGTTGAACTATTCAATTATAACCATCCTGAATCCGGCTATTATGTCTGCTCGGCATTGACCTTGGAAAAGTCGGCGTACTGGCGGAAGAGGTTCCGCACGCGGACCAGCAAGGCCAGCCGATTACGCCGGAGCGCCGCCTCCTCGACCATCACCATCACTCCGGTAAAGAAGGCGTCGATAGGGGCCTTGAGTTTGACCAATGCCTCGAGGGCGTCCTTGTATTTCGCATCCTTTATTAGTCCAGGGACTACCTCTTCAGCCGCGCACACGGCTGTGTACAAGCTCTTCTCGACCTCTTCCTTCAGCAACACACCGTCCACTTTGTCCTCGACCTGGGTCTTCGTGATGTTTTCAGCTCGCTTGAAGGCGATCACAAGCGCCTCGAACTCCGGCCGGGCCGTGAAGGCCTGCAGGACCTGACTTCGGACCAGGATATCCCGCGGGTCAAACGCCCCGGCCTGCCACCGAGCCAGCACCGCCTCGACCAGATCCCCACGCAGCTTGGCGACCTCCTGAGCATAATACCGCAGCCGCTCACTGAAAAAGCGTTGCAGCTCGCCGACCGTCTTGTCCTCCACCGGAATCCCCTGCTCCTTTAAAAGCCGGACGGCGTCCTGAATCGCCGCGTTGAGCCCCAAAGAGAGCTCGCCTTCGACCAGAATGCGGATGACGGCATAGGCATGGCGCCGAAGGGCGAACGGATCCTCCGATCCGGACGGTACCAGTCCCACGGAAAAGAACGCCGCAACGGTGTCCAAGCGGTCGGCGAGCGAGAGGATCTTCCCGGCAAGGCTCTCCGGAATGGCATCCTCCGCAAAGCGCGGCCGGTAATACTCCGCGATCGCGTCGGCTACCGCTTTGGGCTCGCCGTCATGCAACGCGTACTCCCGTCCCATGACGCCCTGCAGCATCGGGAACTCCCCGACCATGCTGGTCACGAGGTCGGCCTTGCAGAGCTTGGCGGCCTGCCGGCACTGCTCGACCGCGTCGAGGTCCCCGAGGGTGTCGGCCAGCTTCGTGGCCAGGGCCGTGACGCGCCCCACTTTCTGATAGAGGGTCCCGAGCTTTTGGTGGAAGGTCACCCCTTTGAGTTTCTCCAGCCGGCTTTCCAGCCGAGTCTTGCGATCTTCGTCGAAGAAAAACTTCGCATCAGCCAGACGCGCCGCCAACACTCGCTCGTTGCCGGCTCGGATCGTCGCCTCGCTCCCTCGCATGTTGACCACGGCCACAAAGTGGGGCAGCAGGTTTCCGTTCTTGGCCAGAAGTGAGAAGTAGCCCTGATGCTCCTTCATCGCAGTCATGAGCACGTCCTTCGGCAGGTCGAGATACCGGGGATCGAAGGACCCGATGATGGCCTGCGGCAACTCCACCGAAAAGACGGCCTGTTCCAACAACACTTCATCCGCGTGCAAAAGTCCCTTCTTCTGCTTGGCGATCCGGTCCATCTGGGAAACGATCGTGGCCTGTCGCTTGGCCGGGTCCACAATCACTCCAGCTTTTTCCAAAGTCTTTTCGTAGGACCGGAAGTCTTTCACCCGAAGCGGACGGTCTGGCGAGAGGAACCGATGACCGAAGGTCCGATCGCCGGATGTCAACCCGGCCAACTGGAACCGGACCGGCTTACCGCCGTAGAGGGCCAAGAGCCAGCGGACCGGACGCGCAAAGCGGACGTTCGTCTCGTTCCACCGCATGGCCTTCGGAAACGAAAGACCGCCCACCAACTCGGTGAGAAATCCGGGCAGGAGCATCGCCGTCGTGCGACCGGGCTCCTTCTTCACGGCGAAAAGGTAGTCGCCTCTGGGAGTCGGTCGGACTTCCAGCGAGGTCACCGGCACACCCTGCGAGCCCGCAAAGCCGATCGCCGCCTTGGTCGGCTGACCCTGCGCGTCGAAC
>Ga0209802_1002647_pt1 | contig 12335 bp, 12 predicted proteins | sample GraSoiAngelo_129_FD_185886 | JGI IMG/M metagenome (GOLD analysis project Ga0209802, IMG submission 185886) | Grasslands soil microbial communities from the Angelo Coastal Reserve, California, USA - 14_0927_12_40cm (SPAdes) (version 2) | ecosystem: Environmental > Terrestrial > Soil > Grasslands ... | reverse complement strand
TTCAGCGCGACCCTCGCCACCTCACGGCGGACCGGGTCGAAGCCGCTGATGATCACGGCCTCGGGGGTGTCGTCGACGATCAGGTCGATCCCCGTGGCCTGCTGGAGAGCGCGGATGTTGCGCCCCTCCTTGCCGATGATGCGGCCCTTCAGCTCGTCGGTCGGTAGCGGGAGCACGGAGACCGAGACCTCAGCGGTCTGGTCGGCGGCGATGCGCTGGATCGACTCGGTGACGATCTCGCGAGCTCGTCGCTCGCTTTCGTCGCGAGCCGCCAGCTCCGATTCGCGGACCTTGCGCGCAACTTCGTTGCGCAGGTCCTGCTCCACCTGCGCCATCAGGATTCCCTGAGCCTCCTGACGCGTCATGTTCGCGACGCGCTGAAGCTCCTTTTCCTGCTGGCGGTAGCTCTCCTCGAGCTGCGCCTTGATGTCGTCGAGCGACTTCTTCTGATTCGCGAGCTCGCGCTCGGACCGATTGACGTCCTCTGCCTTCCGGTCGAGGTTCTCCTCTTTCTGGAGAAGGCGCCTTTCGATCTGTTGTGACTGTGCCCGATACTCGCGGGCTTCCTGTTCGGCGGCGGTCCGAACCTTGACCGCCTCCTCTTTGGCCTCGAGCAGCTTCTCCTTGGCCTGGGTTTCAGCCTCGAGAAGGGTCTGCTGTGCCTTGAGCTCCAGGACTTGACTCCCGTCGCTCTGCCGGCGGCGAAGCAGCAGGTAGGCGGCGCCGAAACCTCCGGCGAGGCCCACCACGACTGCCACAAATAGCCATACGAAGACGTAAGCAGGCATGTGACATGCACCTCGTTATTCGATTGTCAAAGTGCGTGACCACGGCAGGACCGGAAGGGTCCCGCCTGGGGTTGGCTCTATGACTTGCGGACCTCAAAGTGGGCCCGCGTTGAGCAAATTCTAGGCCTCGGCGCCGGGCGGATGGGCGCGGATCGCGGCAGGCGCCACCGCCGCCTGAGCCGGTGAGCCGCGCCCTAGACGACCGGCGGCGAGGCCTGGGCTTCGAGGCCGTCGTCCGTCCCGTGCCAGACGGCCTGGCAGGCGGATCGCACGAGGTGTGGAGCGAAGCCGCGCCGAACCAGCCTGGTTCCGACCGTATTAAGCAACTCCTGGTAGCCTGCCGGTCTTCTGCGGGCAGCCAACCGCCCCGCAAGATCGATGGCCACAGCGAGCTGGGCTTCTGGGCCGAAGTCTGCCAGGGCCTCGTCCACCAGGCGGCGATCCACGCCTCGGGCGGCCAGCTCGGCCGATAGGGCGAGCGGACCGCGGGTGCTGGATCGTCTGCGAACATGCCCTTCCGCGAACTGCCCGTCGTCCTGGAGCCGCATCTCGGCGAGGCGGGCGACCGCGGCCGCCACCTCCGGCTCGGGGTACCCGCGGCGGGCGAGCTTCCGCCGGAGCTCCGCGCGCGAGTGAGCACGCCGTGCCATGAGGCCCACGGCGGCGTCGAAAGCTGACCGGGACGGGGTCTCCTTAGAGCTCCTCCGGGGCACCGGCAGGCGACCTCACGGGAGCCGTGGTCTTGATCGGCGCCGCCGCGCCGGCAGCCTTCTCGCGAACCCTGGCCTCGATCTCCGACGAAAGGGTCGGGTTCTCGCGCAGGTAGTTGCGGACGTTATCTCGACCCTGGCCGAGACGCTGGTCGCCGTACGACATCCACGTCCCGCTCTTGTCGAGGATCCCGTATTCAACCGCCGCGTCGATCAACGATCCCTCGCGCGAGATGCCTTCATTGAAGAGGATGTCGAACTCGGCGGACCGAAACGGCGGCGCGACCTTGTTCTTGACGACCTTGACCTTCACCCTGTTCCCGACCGAATCGAGCCCGTTCTTGATGACCTCGACCTTGCGGATGTCCAGGCGCACCGAGGAGTAGAACTTCAAGGCCCGACCCCCGGGCTGTGTCTCGGGGTTGCCGAACATGATCCCGACCTTCTCCCGCAGCTGGTTGAGGAAGATCACGGAGCAGTTCGACTTCGAGATCGCGGCGGTGAGCTTGCGCAGCGCCTGCGACATCAGGCGCGCCTGGAGGCCCATGTGCGAGTCACCCATCTCACCCTCGATCTCGGCCTTCGGCACCAGCGCCGCCACCGAGTCGATGACGATCACATCGACAGCATTCGACCGCACGAGCACCTCGACGATCTCCAACGCCTGCTCGCCCGTGTCGGGCTGACTGATCAGCAGGTCGTCGATCTTGACCCCGATGCGCGAGGCGTACAGGGGATCGAGGGCGTGCTCGGCGTCGACGAATGCCGCGACGCCCCCCACCTTCTGAGCCTCCGCGATGACGTGCAGAGCGAGCGTGGTCTTGCCGGCTGATTCGGGACCGTAGATCTCGGTCACCCTGCCGCGCGGTACGCCACCTACGCCAAGGGCAAGGTCAAGCGGCAGCGCGCCGGTGGAAATCGCGGTTACCTCGCTGCGCTGCGCGAAGTGCTCTCCGAGTTTCATGATCGCGCCTTTGCCGTAGCTCTTCGTGATCTGGGACATCGCCGAATCCAGAGCTCTGCCCTTCTCTGCGTCGGCCTTTTCCCGTTCCTTGTCCTTGTCTTTGTCCATTGCTGTTCGGCGTGCCTCCTAAGTGGTTGCGTCGAATGTTGCGTGGTTGGGGTTCAACTGACAATCGCGCCTGTTAAGAACGTCCGGCAATTGTAGCGAACAGGTGTTCGGCCGTCAAGCCGTCTTCAACCCCGCCCGCGCGACGCTACGGGCCTCCGCGATCAGCATGCGCAACGCCGCCGTTGACGCTCGATGCCGGATCACGGTTCGGTCACCTTCAAATCGGAACTCTCGGGAGACGACACGGCCCTCTGAAGCCACAGCGATGTAGGTCAACCCCACAGGCTTGGTCGTGCCGTCCGCTGCAGGTCCGGCGATTCCGGTCACCGCAACCGCCAGGTTCGTGCCGAGGCGCGAACGAACCCCCTGGGCCATGGCCTCCGCCACCTCCGGGCTTACCGCACCCACGCTTTCCAGCAGCTCGGCCGCGACTCCCAGCTCTTCGCGCTTGAGGTCATTCGAGTAGGCGATGACGCCACCAACGAAATAGAGGGAGCTTCCGGGTTGACCGGTGATCATGGTCCCGATCATGCCGCCGGTCATCGACTCCGCCACCGACACGGTAAGGCCGGACCCTCTCAACAAAGCGGCCAGCTCCTGAGGCGCAGATGCCTCTGGAGCTCCGCCGCTCGGACTCTCGCGCATCTTCGACACGTCAAACGGCCGGATCAAGTCGCGAAATCTCCAGACGTAGTCGAGACCGCTCCAGAGCGTGAACACGACCGCGATGCCGACTGCGATCGCCGCGATCGGAACGAGCACGGGATATGGCCGCTGCAGGATCAGCAGCGTCACCGCCGCCATCTGTGTGACCGTTTTCGTCTTGCCGAGAGGAGCGGCGGAGATGACGCGGCCCTGGCCTGCGCCCACCGACCTCAGGATCGTGATGATCAGCTCGCGCGAGAAGATCACAACGACGACCCACGCCGCGACGAGCCCTTCCTGTACCAGCACGATGAGGACGGAGAGCACGAAGAGCTTGTCCGCGAGCGGATCGAGGAACCTGCCGAGGTCGCTTTCGGTGCCCCGCCGGCGAGCGAGCTGCCCGTCCAGCGTGTCGGTCAGCGAGAAGACGATGAACAGCGCGGCCGCGGCCTGGTCATGACCGGGAAAGCGCAGCAGCAGCAGGGCCATCAACAACGGGATGGCGACGAGCCGGCTGATCGTGAGCGTGTTGGGGATGTTCATCGCTGGCTTAGGGAGAAGTTTGCGACGAGAACTCGCGAGTTGCCACGCCGACGCCCATCGTCCCCAGGTTCTACCGGCTCGATGGAGAGGCCCCGCTCGCCGCGTTTCGCAGCCAGCAGCGGCCGATGATCATTCGAGGCCCAAGCGCTCCAGGAGCTCGTCCACGTCGGGTAGCGTCATCAGCACCTCTCGCGATTTGGATCCCTGGTAGCCGCCGACCACCCGGTGCTCCGCCAGCTGGTCGACAATCCGGCCCGCACGCGAGTAGCCGACGTTGAACTTGCGCTGCACGAGCGACACCGACGCGGCCCCTTCGGCAGCGACTGCGCGCGCCGAGCGAGCAAACAGGGCGTCGAGCTTGCGCTCTTCCCGCCTCTCCCCCTGCCACTCGGTGCCGGCGCCCTCTTCGAGGATCTCTTCCATGAAGCGCGGTCCGCCCTGTGATTTCCAGAAGTTGACGACGCCCTCGACCTCGGGGTCGCTGACGAACGCACCCTGGATCCGAGTCGGCTTGCCTGCGTCGACCGGCTGGTACAGCATGTCGCCGCGGCCGAGAAGCTTCTCGGCGCCGCCGGTGTCGAGGATGACGCGGCTGTCGACCTGCGAGCCGACCGCAAATGCGATGCGGGACGGGATGTTGGCCTTGATCAGCCCGGTGATGATGTCGGTCGATGGGCGCTGCGTGGCGATGATCAGGTGGATGCCCACCGCGCGCGCAAGCTGCGCTATGCGGCAGATGAGCTCTTCGATCTCGCCCGCCGCGACCATCATCAGGTCGGCGAGCTCGTCGATCACGATCACGATGTACGGCAGCGGCCGGGCGAGCCTCTGCGTCGCCTTTTCGTTGTAGCTGGCGATGTTCCTCACACCCTCGGCCGAGAAGAGCTTGTACCGGCGGTCCATCTCGGCCACCGCCCAGCGCAGCGCCGCGGCGGCCTGGTGGGACTCGACCAACACCGGCAGCGCGAGATGCGGCAGCCCGTTGTAGCCCGTGAGCTCGACGCGCTTGGGATCGATCAGCAGCAGGCGGAGGTGGTCCGGTGTCACCTGGAACAGCAAGCTGGTGATGAGCGCGTTGATGCACACGCTCTTGCCCTGGCCGGTGGCTCCGGCGATCAGCAGGTGAGGCATGCGCGTGAGGTCGGCGACGATCGACTGTCCCGATACGTCATTGCCCAGGCCCAGGGCGAGCTTGTTGGTGCCCTCGCGGAACGCGGCCGTCTCGAGAACTTCGCGAATCGTCACGAGGCTGGCCGATTTGTTCGGCACCTCGATGCCCACCGCCGACTTACCCGGGATCGGCGCTTCGATGCGCAGCGGCGCGGCGGCCAGCGCCAGCGAGAGGTCATTCTGCAGCGCGGTGATGCGCTTGACCTGGACCCCCGCACCGGGCTGGACCTCAAACTGCGTGACCGCGGGTCCGGGGTTGACGCCGACGACCTTGCACTCGACCCCGAACGTCTGGAGCGTGCTCTCGATGATCCTGACGTTGCGCTTGATCTCGTCCGCCATCCGCTCGCGGCGCGCGGTCACCGTATCGAGCAGCGTGATCGCGGGCAGCTTCCACTCGATCTCGGGCAGGTCATCCTCCGGCTCGGCGACGACCCTCATCACCGGCTCGGCACGACGGGCCGGCTCCTCATCGGTCGGTTGCTCGCCACGAGGCTCAGGGCGGGGCTGCTCCACGATCTCATCCTCGGGCTCGTCGACCTCCCACAAGCTCTTCTGGCCAGGCGTGGCCGGGGCGGTCGCAAAGCTCGCCGCGGAGCGGGTAAGCACGTCGCTGGTCGCCGAAGCAGCCTTGGCCGGTTTCGGTTTCTCCGCAGTGACGGTGCCGACCAGGTCGCGGAGCCGAGCCCGTTCGGCGTTGGCTGCGCGCAGCGTTCCAACCGCGCTGACGAGAAGAGCCCCGGGGCTGAAGTGGATGGTCACGATGAGCCCGATCACGAGGCCGGCGATGAGCAGGGCCCACGCGCCAACACTGGTGAAAAGGCCCGACAGGCCCGCATCGATGCCGCTTCCAACCGACCCCCCGGCTCTGGCGGCGAGACCGAACAGCCCGATCAGCGAAAGCAAGGCGACCAGGCCGGCCACCATGTCGACCGTGCGCGGCCGCGGCGCCTTCGGCCACAGCAGCCACGCGCTGAGGGCGATCGCCGCCGCCACGGGTACGAACCAGGCACTGCCGAAAAGGGCAACCATGCCGTCGCGAATCCCGCCCAGAATCATGCCGGCGTGGCTCAGGATCGCTAGCAATCCAAGCAGCGCGGCGAGCATCAGGAGGACGCCCAGAATCTCTCGGACCTGGCGCGTGGTCAGGCGCGGGCGAGCGGCGCGCTTACTTCGTTTGGAACGTGAAGAGGAAGCGCGACGGGCGCCGGATCGAGTGGAGCTTCGGGATGTGGTGCGACGCATGCTGCGGGCCCTTGAGCCGATTGGATTCTACTTGATCAGGGCTGCATACTCTCCGGCGTGGCGGTCGATCCATTCGCGGAAGCGGAGATCAGATACAGGTACCTCGTCGACGAGCGCCGAACCGGCAACATGCAGCCCCGGGCGTTCCGGGTCGCGGTGCGCGACCTCGCGGTCCTCGACAGCGAGGGGCGGCGCTGGATGCTCGGGCCTGAAGACGGAATCTGGTATCGACGGGAGAACGAACGCTGGCTGCAAGCCGATCCCCCGCGCCGCCTTGTCTGCGCCTCGTGCGGTCACCACAACCTGGGCCGGCACAGCTTCTGCGTTGAATGCGGACAGCGGCTCAATCGATAGTCCACCAGCCCCTCCCCCTCCGTACGCGTAGCGCGCGGCCCCCATGCATGGGGAGGACACCTCTGTTAGTGGTGGACTTGGGCTTGCGCGATGCCGTACGCCAAACCGGCGGCCACGGGGAGCAGCGCGGCCAGGAACCACAGCCTCCACCAGAGGGGACGCTTCTCTCCCCGCACAAGCTCGTGCCCGCAGAAACCGCAGTAGCGGTCGAACGGGCCCGCGATGCCGCGGCAGCTCGCGCACTGGTGGAGCTGAAGGCCGCAGTGGGCGCAGCGTCCCTCCTCGGAGTGGTTGAGGACCATCGCAGGCTGGTCGCAGCGCGGGCAAAGGCTCGGCGCGACAAGCGCCAACGGCGGGAGCTTCATATCTCCGTGATCACGGGGATCACCATAGGGCGGCGGCGCGTCTGCTTGTAGACCGTCTTCGACACAGCGTCGTGAATCACCTCTTGAAGGAGCGTCAGCTCGGGATGCGAATCCGCGAACCTGGCGATGCTCTCGAGGACGGCCTTGCGTGCGTCGGCCATCAGTCGCACTGAAAGCTCGGGCTCGATCACTCCACGTGAGATCAGATCAGGGCCGACGCGAACTGTGCCAGTATCGCGGTCGAGCGTCAGAGTGACGACGAGAATCCCGTCTTCGGCCAGGTGGCGGCGGTCGCGCAGCACGACCTGCTCCACGTCACCGACACCGAGTCCGTCGACATAGACGAGCCCGGTGTTGATCTTTTCGCCGCGCGTCATCGACTCACGCTCGAACTCCACCGACTCGCCGTCCTCCACCACCACGACGCGATCCGCCTCGAGGCCGACCTCGTGCGCGAGCTCCGAGTGCAGCACGAGCTGGCGGTACTCTCCATGCACGGGTATGAAGTACCGCGGACGGACCGCGTTGAGCATCTCCCTGAGCTCCTCGCGCTGCGCGTGACCGGTGACGTGTACGCTGCCTACCTCGGAATAGAAAACCCGCGCGCCGTGCCGATAGAGGTTGTTGACGGTCTGGTGCACCGAGCGCTCGTTGCCGGGTATGGGTCGCGCGGAGATGACCACCCAGTCGTCCTTCTGGACGTTGACGAACTGGTGGCGCTGGGCGGCGAAGCGGGCCAGCGCGGAGAGCGGCTCGCCCTGGCTGCCCGCGGTCAGAAGCAGGAGCTTCGAGGGCGGAATCTTTTCTGACTCCGCGAGCCGGATCGTCAGTCCTTCCGGCACCTCGAGAAAGCCCAGCTGGCGAGCAGTCTTGAAGTTCTGCTCCAGGCTGCGTCCCACCACCGCAACCCGGCGTTCGAACTGCGACGCCATCCGGACCAGGTGCTGGATGCGGTGGATGTTGGATGCGAAGTTGGCCACGACGATCCGGCCCGGCGCCTCGGTGAAGATGCGCTCGAACGGTCCGTGGAGGGCGCGCTCCGAGCCAGAACGTCCCTCGCGCTCCGAGTTGGTCGAGTCACTGAGCAGGAGCAGGACCCCGGCGTCGCCCAGGCGGCGGAACCGATCCATGTCGGTTGGATGGCCGTCCGGTGGCGCCGAGCTTGAAGTCGCTCGTATAGACCACGCGGCCCACAGGCGTCTCGATGGCGAGGGCGACAGCGTCCGGTATCGAGTGACATACCGCGATCGTCTCGACCCGGAACGGCCCGACCTGGACCGTGTCACCCACCCTCACCTCGCGCAGGTCGGACTCACGCAGGATGCGGTGCTCCCTCAGCTTCGGCTTGAGGAGGCCAAGAGTCAGCCGAGTGCCGTAAACCGGCACGTTGAGCTTCTTGAGCGCGTAGGGCAGGCCTCCGATGTGGTCCTCATGGCCGTGGGTGAGAAAAATGCCGAGCACCTCTCTGCCACCGTGCAGCAGGTACGAGATGTCCGGCAGGACCAGGTCGATCCCGAGCATGTCCTCCTGCGGAAACATCAGCCCGGCGTCGACGACGAAAACCTTGTTCTCCCACTCGAGCGCCCACATGTTGATGCCGACCTCGCCCAGGCCGCCCAGGGGGAGATACCGAAGCCGAGAAGAGCTCACAAAAGACGCAGCTGTTCGGATTCCTGCTTCGGACCTGGGACGGGGACTGGCGGCGGTGGTGGCGCCAGCAGCTGGTCGAGATATCGCTTGAGCTGGTCGAAGTCGTGCTCGAGGTCCGCCACGAGTGAGCCGTTGTGCAGCGCGGCCGCCGGATGGTAGAGAGGGACGTACGCCACGTCGCCGCGCTTGATCAGGCTGCCGTGAATTCGAGAGATCGAACCCTGGCCAGGCATCAGGCGCTCGAGCGCGTGGCGGCCGAGGATCAGCACAACCTTCGGTTGGATCAGCGCAAGCTGCTCCTTGAGGTAGGGCGAGCAGGCCTCGGCCTCGTTGGGCATCGGGTCGCGGTTCATGGGCGGCCTGCACTTGAGCACGTTGGTGATGTAGACGTCGGCCCGGCTCAGCCCTATGCGCGCGAGCAGCGTGTCGAGCAGCTTGCCCGCGGCGCCGACGAATGGCTCGCCCTGCCGATCCTCGTTGAAGCCCGGCGCCTCGCCGACGATCATCAGATCCGCCGGACAGGGACCCACGCCGGGCACCGCCTGCGTTCGGGTCGCATGCAGACCGCAGCTCTTGCACGACCTGATGGTCTCGTGGAGGTTGATCAGCTCTGAGGGGGCGCTAAGCGACTTTGACTCCACGCTTGGCGAACGTGATGTACTCGCCCGCCTCGCTCACAGTCTTCTGGACGGCCTTCAGCTGCTCATCGGTGAGCGGCACCAGCGGAAGCCGGAACGGACCCGCAGCGAAGCCCATCGCGTTGAGCAGCGACTTGATGGGGACAGGGTTCGCCGCAGTTGTCATGAGCGACTTGATCACCGGAAGCAGCGCGAGGTGTATGTCGCGCGCTACGTCGTTGTCGCCTTTCGCATGCGCGTCGATGAGCCTGGCCATCGACTTGCCCGCGATGTGCGAGACGACGCAGATCACGCCGTACCCGCCGACCGCGAGGACGGGCAGCGTCCAGCTGTCGTCACCGCTCCAGACTTTGAAGCGAGACGGCTTGCCGGCGCAGACGAGCCCGATCTGGTCAAGGTCGCCGCTGGCCTCCTTGACCCCGATGATGCCGGGCAGGTGAGCGCAGCGCAGCGTGGTTGCGGCGGTCATGTTGACCGCGGTCCGGCCCTGGATGTTGTACATGATCGTTGAGCCGACCTCCGAGATGGCCTTGAAGTGCTCGTACATGCCTTCCTGCGGCGGCTTGTTGTAGTACGGCACGACCGCCAGCAGGGCGTCCGCGCCGGCCTTCATCGCAAGCTTGGAGAGCTCCACCGAATGATGCGTGTTGTTGCTGCCGGTGCCGGCGACGACGTCGTGGCCGGGAATCGCAGCCTTGACCGCGCGAACGAGCTCGACCTTTTCCGCGTCGGTGAGCGTTGGCGATTCCCCGGTCGTCCCGGCGACGACCACGCCGTCCGAGCCGTCGTTCACCAGCATCACCGCAAGCTTCTCCGCCGCGTCATAGTCGACCGACCCGTCGGCTTTGAACGGCGTGACCATCGCGGTCAGCAAACGCCCGATTTCTTTGCTCACTTCGGTATCACTCCCATCTCAATGGCCTGTTCGGCGATCTGCACCGCGTTCAGCGCGGCGCCCTTGCGCAGGTTGTCCGACACGATCCACAGCGCGACCCCCCTGTCCGACGACATGTCCTTGCGGATCCGGCCGACGAACACCTCGTCGCGTCCGGCCACGTGGAGCGGCGTCGGGTAGATGCGGGCGACCGGGTCGTCCTCGACGACGACGCCGCGCGCGCGTTCGAGGAGCGCCCGCACGTCTTCCGGCTCGATGGCTTCAGTGGTCTCGATGACCACGGACTCGCTGTGTCCAATCTGAACCGGGACGCGAACGCAGGTTGCCGCAATCTTGAGGTCTGGGTTGTGGAGGATCTTGCGTGTCTCGTTGACGAGCTTCATCTCCTCCTCGTTGTAGCCATACTGCTGTGGCTTCCAGCCACCGGGGATCACGTTATAGGCGAGCTGGTGTGTGGTCGCATTGACCTCGGGTTTCTTCTTGGCGACGATTGCCTCCATCTGATCCTCGAGCTCGTCTGACAGCGGTCGACCTGCGCCCGAGGCCGCCTGGTAGGTCGAAACGATGACGCGCTCCACGCCGACTTTCTGGCGCAAAGGCTCGAGCACCATCGTCAACGGGATGGTCGTGCAGTTCGGGCTCGCGATGATGCCCTCGTTGTCGCGGATGTCGTTGGGGTTGACCTCGGGCACGACCAGCGGCACGTTTGCCTTCATGCGCCAGGCCGAGCTCTTGTCGATGACCAGCGCGCCCGACTCCGCCGCGATCGGTCCGTACATCAGCGAGATGTCGGCTCCGGCGGCGAACATCGCGACCTGGACATCCTTGAACGAGGACTCGTCGAGCCGTTCCAGCTTCAGCGTGTCGCCGTTGAACGCGACCTGCTTGCCGATCGATCGCTCCGACGCGAAAACCCGCACCTTGCCGATCGGAAACTTGCGCTGACCAAGGATCCTCAGCATCTCCGTGCCGACAAGACCCGTCGCGCCGACGACAGCAACGTTTAGTTGCTTGGAGGTGGGCACTGGGGTCAGTTTACTTCGGACCGAGCAGAAATGGAGCTTGCGGGGCCGGAGCGTACTGCGCCGCTCGCGCCTGCTGGTGCTGCTGCACCGCGGCGACAAATGCCGGGTGCACGTTGCGAAGCTCGACGATGCGATCGGTCTGTCCGGGAGCCGCCTCCATTACTTTGCCGCGCGGGCGAATCAGCGGCGTGACGACGAGGCGGCCGAGCAAACCAACTCCCAACACCAGGATGCCGAGCCAGAGAAAAACGGCCGTGATCGTCGAGGCGGTTGCATCGTTGGAAGCTAGCGCAAAGATCAATGCGATGGCGAAGGCGACGGGCCCGGCAAGCAAAAGGCCTACGGGAATCCAGAGCGCGAGCGTCGCAGTCCGGCTGCTGGACCTGGTCAGCGGGAGGTATCCACTTGCGCGTTGCGACACAACTGCGAGGACGATGGCAAATGCGATGAGACCGAGGCCGCCGAGACAGACGAGGATCAGCAGCGCATAAGCCCAACCCGGTGGTGTTGCGAAGTTGAACTTCTTCCACGTCTCGACCGGGCGGCCGGTCATCGCGCAGACCGGAGGAAAGTCGTTCGCCCACAGCTGCGAGGACCAGACCCGGACCCTACCCAATGCGCAAACCGAGCAATTCGTCAAGGCCGCGATAGAAACGCGGTTCGCTGGTCACGCGCCGAATCGCGAGAACAACGCCGGGTACGTAAGCCTCGCGGCTTGTCGTCCGGTGCGCGATGGTCAGCGTCTGTCCCGGTAGGCCGAAGATGACCTCCTGGTCCGCGACGAACCCGGGGAGGCGCACGCTGTGCACCGCGACACCGCCCTCCTCCCCACCTCGCGTGCCGGCGAGCGTCTCCTTCTCGGCCGTCATGTGTGCAAAGGGCTTTTCCTTGCGCCGTGCGGCGAGGCGCCGCGCGGTCGAGAGCGCTGTGCCGGACGGTGCGTCGAGCTTGCCCGCGTGGTGCATCTCGATGATCTCCACCGCATCGAACAGCGGCGCGGCGATTTCGGCCAGGTGCATCATGAGCACCGCCCCGATCGCGAAGTTCGGCGCGACGATGCCGCCCACATGCTTCTCGTGGCAAGCGGTCTCGAGCTTGTCGACATCAGCCCCCGAGAGCCCCGTAGTGCCGACCACGGGCGAGGCACCCGACGCGATCGCGGCCAGTGAGTTGTGCAGAGCCTCACTCGGTCGCGTGAAATCGATGAAGGCGCGTGGTCGTTTTTCGTGCAGGAA
>Ga0209802_1002645_pt1 | contig 12347 bp, 9 predicted proteins | sample GraSoiAngelo_129_FD_185886 | JGI IMG/M metagenome (GOLD analysis project Ga0209802, IMG submission 185886) | Grasslands soil microbial communities from the Angelo Coastal Reserve, California, USA - 14_0927_12_40cm (SPAdes) (version 2) | ecosystem: Environmental > Terrestrial > Soil > Grasslands ... | reverse complement strand
CCTGAAGGGGTCGCAGTGAAAAGGGCCAAGCGACTGTTTACTAAAAACACAGGACTCTGCCAACTCGTAAGAGGAGGTATAGGGTCTGACGCCTGCCCGGTGCCGGAAGGTTAAGGAGAGGGGTTAGTCGCAAGGCGAAGCTCTGAACCGAAGCCCCGGTAAACGGCGGCCGTAACTATAACGGTCCTAAGGTTAGTTGAATCGCTAGCCCCCGCCGTCAGTAATGATGGCGTGTGCATCCGGCTATATGCTGGGACACCTGGTGAATCCGACGGTACTTAGCAATGAGTGACAATCCGATCGGTGCAGGTAATCAGCAGGAAAGCCTGAGTCCCGAATGGGTGGTCGGTTTCGTCGATGGCGAAGGATGCTTCTTCATCGGTGTGAATCGGCAGCCCACGATGAAGGCCGGCTGGCAGGTCCTTCCAGAGTTCCGCGTGGTCCAGCATGAAAGGGATGTTGCGGTCCTCGAACAGCTACGCGAGTTCTTCGGCTGCGGTCAGATCACCGTGAATCATGGTGATCGAAAGGAGCTCCGCATCAGGGGACTCAACGAGCTGTCCACCAGGGTCGTACCGTTCTTCGAGGCTCATCCACTGCGGACAGTGAAGCGAGCGAGTTTCGAACGCTTTGCCGAGGTGATTCGCCTCATGCAACGAGGCGAGCATCTGACGACGGAGGGGCTGATTCAGATCAGAGAGTTGGCTAGCCGAATGAATCGAGGTTCTCAGAATCCTCAGAGGCCATACGCCGGATCTCCCGTCTAACGACTGGAGAATGAGATGGTCCGAGCTGCATGGCGACATGCAGAGGTGAGCGGAACCGAAACGACTCACCCGTTCCTTCTGGAACGTAACAACGCTGAGCGAAATTCCTTGTCGGGTAAGTTCCGACCTGCACGAATGGCGTAACGACTTGGCCGCTGTCTCCGCGAGAGACCCGGTGAAACTGTAGCGCCAGTGAAGATGCTGGCTACCCGCGACTAGACGGAAAGACCCCGTGAACCTTTACTGTACCTTGGCATGGAGTTTTGGCGGAGTCTGTGCAGGATAGGTGGGAGGCTTTGAAGCCGGAGCGCTAGCTTCGGTGGAGCCGACGTTGAGATACCACCCTGACTGTGCTGGAGTTCTAACCTTGGCCCGTGATCCGGGTCGGGGACAGTGCCAGGTGGGCAGTTTGACTGGGGCGGTCGCCTCCTAAAGCGTAACGGAGGCGCTCGAAGGTCGGCTCAGCACGGTTGGAAATCGTGCGACGAGTGTAAGGGCAGAAGCCGGCTTGACTGCGAGACCTACAAGTCGAGCAGGTGCGAAAGCAGGACCTAGTGATCCGGTGGTCCCGAGTGGAAGGGCCATCGCTCAACGGATAAAAGGTACTCCGGGGATAACAGGCTGATCTTGCCCAAGAGTTCACATCGACGGCAAGGTTTGGCACCTCGATGTCGGCTCATCGCATCCTGGGGCTGGAGCAGGTCCCAAGGGTTGGGCTGTTCGCCCATTAAAGCGGTACGTGAGCTGGGTTTAGAACGTCGTGAGACAGTTCGGTCCCTATCTGTCGCGGGCGAAGGAGGTTTGACGGGAGCTGCCCCTAGTACGAGAGGACCGGGGTGGACGGACCTCTAGTGTGCGAGCTGTTCCGCCAGGAGCATCGCTCGGTAGCTATGTCCGGCAGGGATAAGCGCTGAAGGCATCTAAGCGCGAAACCCGCCTGAAGATGAGACCTCCCAGGGCGCAAGCCCTCTGAAGGGCCCTCGCAGATTACGAGGTTGATAGGCCGGAGGTGTAAGCGCCGTAAGGCGTTCAGCTGACCGGTACTAATCGCCCGTGCGGCTTGACCACGGTTTTTTCTCGGCCATCACCGAAACGTGCGAGAGCAACGTCTGGCTACGCTCGAGAGTCTCTGTGTTCGGCGCATCGGCGGCATCGCCGATGCGAGAGTTCGATTCCCGGTGGCGATACCGGAGGGGCCACACCCGTTCCCATCCCGAACACGGAAGTTAAGCCCTCCAGGGCCGATGGTACTGTGCTGGCAACGGTACGGGAGAGTAGGTCGCTGCCGGGTTAATTCACCGAAGGGGGCCGGTCTGGCCCCCTTCGTGTTTCTGCGTGACGTCAGTGAGCGAAGGCGGCGAACAGCGCCAGCGCGAATCCGATGACGGTGGCGACGACCGCGGCGCCCGCGAGCAGCCAGTCGATCGTCGTCTCAGCGCGTCGCTCGGCCAGCGAGAGCACGAGCCCCGAGACGAAGCCTCCGATGAAGCCCCCGGCGTGGGCGAGATTGTTCACACCTGCCATGAAGAACCCCGCGATGAAGAGAACCAGCGCCCACTGACCGTATTGCTGCAGCTCGAACCGACCGAAGACGCCGCCACGTTTTCGGCCGTACGCGACGAGCGCACCGAGAAGCCCGAAGATGGAGCCCGAGGCGCCCACCGTGAACGGAACATCGAAGGCGTTCGACACGATGAACCCAAGGATACCCGACACACTGAAGACGACGACCAGTCGTGCGGGGCCGTAATACTCCTCGACCTTGGGCCCGAGCTGACGGATCCAGAGCACGTTGAAAATGATGTGCAGCAGTCCGCCGTGCAGGTAGATCGCGGTGAGCACCGTCCACCAGTGCCCGGCCTGCCACGGGATGGAGCCCGCGGCGCCGAATGCCCAGAGCGCGCGGTTGCTCGGCGCGAACACATCGAAGATGCCGCGCGGGCGGAGCGCCGACGCCGGATCGAAGACGAGCGTCGCGACGTAGAGCACGACGCACGCGAGCGTCACCGCGTTCGTGAAGTTCCACGAGCGAAAGATCTGCCGGAGCGGGCCGGCGAATCCCCACATGCCCGGATTGCGCCGGCCGCAGACGAGGCACACGGGGGCGGCGGCATGCGTCAGCCTTCCGCAGGAGGGGCAGAGGATCGATCCGGTCGTCTTACGAAACATCAGCCCTCGCCGCCAGGCACTCGGGACGCATCATCGAGCCAGACACCAAGGTCGACGAGGCGGCCGGTGAGGGAGCAAAAAGGACTGTTCGAGTTCCCGGCCACGGCGCGGCGGTGCGACACGTCGGGCAGGTCACCGTCCGCTCGTGCTGCCGGGAGCGAGCATCATCGCGGTCGACAGGGCTCTCGACGAGCGCGTCGTTCATTCTGGCTCGAATCGTACGAGTGCCCGCAAAGCGTGTCAACTCGGGCACTTGGCGAACGTGTGAGGGATGGTTTTCGTTGACACTCGTCGACGGCGTCGCGTAGAGTTGCGGAGATCTCTCCACCGAAGGAGCCCACCGCATGAATCGAACGCAATCTGCGATAGCCCGCTCAGCCCTGTGGATCACTCCCGTGCTGCTGCTCGCCGTAGCGCTTGCCGGGTTTGTGGCCATACCAGACGCGCTGGCCGCGGCGCTGGCGGCAGGCCAGCACACAGGTGGAGGCGAAGCCAACCTCATCGTCCCCGACCTCAGCCAGGTCGCGGTCGGGGGAATGAACGGCCGGAGTCTCTTGATGGTCGGCCTGATCGTCTGCGTGCTCGGGCTGCTTTTCGGGATCGTGATCTTCAAGCAGCTGAGAGGCCTCCCGGTGCACCCGGCGATGCGGGAGATCTCGGAGTTGATCTACGAAACCTGCAAGACCTACCTCATCACGCAGGGAAAGTTCTTGCTCCTGCTCGAGGCCTTCATCGGCGTCATCATCGTGCTGTATTTCGGCGTCCTCTTGAAGTTCGACGCCTCGAAGGTGCTGATCATCCTCGCCTTCAGCCTGATCGGCATCGGGGGCAGCTACGGCGTGGCGTGGTTCGGGATGCGGATCAACACGTTCGCGAACTCCCGCACCGCCTTCGCAAGCCTCGCGGGCAAGCCGTTTCCGGTCTACGCGATCCCGCTCAAGGCGGGCATGAGCGTGGGGATGCTCCTGATCAGCGTCGAGCTGTTCCTGATGCTCTGCATCCTGCTCTTCATTCCGGGCGACTACGCAGGGCCGTGCTTCATCGGATTCGCCATCGGCGAATCGCTCGGCGCCGCCGCGCTCCGGATCGCCGGCGGCATCTTCACGAAGATCGCCGACATCGGCTCCGACCTCATGAAGATCGTGTTCAACATCAAGGAGGACGACGCGCGCAACCCGGGCGTGATCGCCGACTGCACCGGCGACAACGCCGGCGACTCGGTGGGCCCCAGCGCGGACGGCTTCGAGACGTACGGCGTCACGGGCGTGGCCCTCATCTCGTTCATCCTGCTCGCCGTGAAGGAGCCGGCTGTGCAGGTCCAGCTCCTGGTCTGGATCTTCACGATGCGCGTCCTCATGATCGTCGCCAGCGGCGTGTCGTACCTCCTCAACGAGGGCATGGCCCGCGCGAAGTACGGCTCGGCGACGCGCATGAACTTCGAGGCTCCGCTCACGTCGCTGGTGTGGCTCACTTCGATCGTGTCCGTGCTCCTGACCTACTTCGCGTCGTGGGAGCTGATCCGCGACCTCGGCGACGGCACGCTCTGGTGGAAGCTCTCGACGGTCATCACTTGCGGGACCCTGGCCGGCGCAATCATCCCCGAGCTCGTCAAGATCTTCACCTCGACCGAGTCCGGCCACGTTCGCGAGGTCGTGACCTCAGCGCGGGAGGGCGGTCCCTCGCTCGGCATCTTGTCGGGCCTGGTGGCCGGCAACTTCAGCAGTTATTGGCTCGGCATGGTCATCGTCGTGCTGATGGGCATCGCGTACACGGTCAGCACGTTCGGGCTCGGAGCCCTCATGGTTGCGCCGGCAGTCTTCGCGTTCGGCCTGGTCGCCTTCGGTTTCCTCGGGATGGGACCGGTGACGATCGCGGTGGACTCTTACGGCCCCGTCACGGACAACGCCCAGTCCGTCTTCGAGCTCTCGCTCATCGAGCAGGTCCCGAACGTGAAACAGGCGCTCAAGCGCGACCACGGCATCGACGTGAACTTCGAGGCGGCCAAGCATCTGCTCGAGGAAAACGACGGCGCCGGGAACACCTTCAAGGCGACGGCCAAGCCGGTGTTGATCGGCACGGCGGTCGTCGGCGCCACGACGATGATCTTCTCGATCATCGTCGTGCTCACTCACGGCTTGACGCAGAACCTCGATCGGCTGTCGCTCCTCCATCCTCCTTTCCTGCTCGGGCTCATCACCGGCGGGGCCGTCATTTACTGGTTCACCGGCGCGTCGATGCAGGCCGTCACGACGGGCGCCTATCGGGCCGTGGAGTTCATCAAGGCCAACATCCGGCTCGAGGGCGCCACCAAGGCCTCGGTGACCGACAGCAAGCGCGTGGTCGAGATCTGCACCCAGTACGCCCAGAAGGGCATGTTCAATATCTTCCTCACGGTCTTCTTCTCGACCTTGGCGTTCGCGTTCCTGGAGCCCTACTTCTTCATCGGCTACCTGATGTCGATCGCGCTCTTCGGGCTCTACCAGGCGGTCTTCATGGCCAACGCCGGTGGAGCGTGGGACAACGCGAAGAAGATCGTCGAGGTGGACCTGAAGGAGAAGGGCACGCCGCTACACGCGGCGACCGTCGTTGGCGACACCGTCGGCGATCCGTTCAAGGACACCTCGTCGGTGGCGATGAATCCGGTGATCAAGTTCACGACGCTGTTCGGCCTTCTCGCGGTCGAGCTCGCGGTCACCTTGACGGCGGAGAGCGGGCCCTTCCTGAGCCGAGGCCTCGCCGCGGTCTTCTTCGCGGTGTCGATCGTCTTCGTGTGGCGCTCGTTCTATGCCATGCGCATCCGCAGCAGCAGCGTGCCTCCGGCCGCGGGCGCCCCCGCAGGGCGGGTGGTCGTGGCTGTGCGGGGCAAGTAGCGCCAAGTGGAGCTCCTCTCCGGCGTCGTCAGCGGAGCGTATTCGCTCGATGACCTGATCCGCTGGGGCGGCTACCTCCTGCTGTTCGGGATCGTCTTTACCGAGACGGGTCTGCTCGTCGGCTTCTTCCTGCCCGGCGACTCTCTCCTGATCACGGCGGGAGTCGTCGCCGCGGCGGGCGCGCTCAACATCTGGTGGGTCAACGTGCTCCTCATCGTCGCCGCGGTCACCGGGGACAGCGTGGGCTACGCGATCGGGTCTCGCCTCGGCCCGCGGCTCTTCACGCGGCCGAAGTCGCTCCTGTTCAACCCCCGCCACATCGAGCGGACGCGGGCGTTCTATGCGCGCCACGGCTCGAAGACGATCGTCATCGCCCGATTCGTCCCGATCATCCGGACCTTCGCGCCGGTCGTCGCGGGCGTCGGTCAGATGGAATATCACCGGTTCCTCTTCTACAATGTGGCCGGCGGCGTAGGATGGGTGACCAGCATGACGTGGGCGGGCTACCTGCTGGGTCGAGTGATCCCGAACATCAGTGACTATGTGCACATCGTCGTCGTCGTGGTGATCGTCCTGTCCGTCATTCCGATCGGCGTCGAGATCCTCCGGGAGCGTCGGCGGCGGTCAGTCTGATTCTCTCCGCCGTCGCGACCGCCGTCGGACGACTCCCCAGGCGGCCGGCGACGTGGCTGGGCCGCCGGATGGGTAATCTTGCGTTCGTCGCGCTGGCAAGTCGCCGACGGCTGGCCATGGCGAACCTCGGGCTGGCCTTCCCGGAGATGGCGCCGGCCGATCGCCGCCGAGTCTGCCGCGGGTCGTTCCAGCATTTGGGTCTGATGTTCGTCGAGCTCTGCGCGGCGATGACCGCCCCACCCGAGCGAATACTCGCGGGGATCACCCTCGTCGGAGTAGAACACCTCAAGGATGCGATGGCCAAGCATGGCCGAGTCCTCGTCCTTACCGCCCATCTGGGAAACTGGGAGCTGCTCGCCCTGGCCCACAAACTGACCGGCATCCCGACCACGGTCGTCATGCGGCCGCTCGATGCGACATGGCTCGATATGCTGGCCGACCGTCTGCGGCAGCGGTCGGGGATAGAGCTCGTCGACAAGCGCAATGCGCTTCGGCCAGTCCTGGGCGCCCTCCACCGTGGTCGGATGGTGGCCCTGCTTCTGGACCAGAACGCCTCCAGGCGCGAGGGTATCTTCGTGTCCTTCTTCGGCCGGCCGGCGTCGACGTCGAAGAGCCTGGCGGTCCTGGCCGTGCGCACGCGCACGCCGGTGGTGCCGATCTTCATTTATCGAGAGCGTCTCGGGGAGCATCGGATCGAGATCCATCCGTCCTTCGGTGTCGAGGCTGAGGCTGACCGCGAGCAGGCAGTCGCCGAGCTCACGCAGCGCTGCACTTCCACGATCGAAGCGGCGGTAACCGTTGCACCGGATCAGTGGCTCTGGGTCCATAACCGGTGGCGGACCAAGCCCGCGCCGCCGGAGGAGCCCCGACCGTGATCAGGCGGGTCATGGCTGTTGGGTGGCTCGTCACAGCGCTGGCCTCCGTTCCCCCTGAGGCTCTGGCGATCAACACGGACTCCTATCGAGCCGCAGCCGCGTCAGGCTCGATCGGGGTCGTGACCGGCCGTATCTATGAGGAGCGCAAACGTCCGGAGACACCGGATCATCCGCTCGCCGGAGCCGCGGTGATCGTCCTGCCGAAGTCGGCCGAGGTGCTCAGAAAGCTCGAGGAGATCAAACAGACGGCTCGAAACTCCGCGGACGACTACCGGGCGGCGGGCCCGTCGATCCTGGCGGTCCGTCGAGCCTACGAGAAAGAGCTGTGGGAATCTGGTGCGGTCGACCTGGTGAAGAACACCACCGTCGGCGCCGACGGACGGTTCGTCGTGCCGGACCTCCCGGCGGGAGACTGGCTACTCATGGCGACTCACGCCGTCAAGATTGACAAGCCCACAGACGCGAGCGCGTCCAAGAAGGACTCGATTGTGTCCAAGAAGGACGCGAGTGCGTCCAAAAAGCGCAGCGTCTATGCGCCGGGCACCCGTCTGACAGGCTACCAGCGAATAATGATGTGGCTGCGGGAAGTCACCGTATCGAAGGGCCAGTCGGAGAATCTGGAGCTTTCCGACAGGGGCGCCTGGTTCTCGGGCGTCGTCGAGGAAAGATTACCGGACGCCGGCCGCTAGGACCGACGTCCGGGCTCTGCAAAGATTACTTCAAAAAGCTACTTCTTCTCGGCAGGCTGTGAGGCCGCCTTGGCCGAAGCGCCGCCCGGCTTGACCTGAACGGCCATCGCGGTCGCCTTGCCCTCGTGATCCATGTAGCGGACGCTGACCTGATCACCCGACTTCAGATCGCCGGCGGTGATCGCCTTGCCCGACTTCCGGATGGCGGTCTTGGAATCGACCGCGAACGTCCACTCGGCATCCTTCCCCTTCTCTTTGCCCGCCACCACGAGGCTGTCAGCGGACGCCGACTTGACCGTGCCCTGAGCGTTCTTCGCCTTCTTGACGTCAGAGGACTTTTTCATTTCGGCGGGCTTTTGCGCCGGAGCCGGAGTCGTCGCCGGCGCAGGCGTGGCCGGAGCGGGGGTTGTCGTCTGAGCCACGGCGAGCCCGGCGAACCCGATCCCGAGTACCACTGCAATGAGTAGCGCCACAGATCTCTTCACGTTCGTCACTCCTCCGCTACAGGTTTTGGGTTGGGAAAGAGCTTCCTACGGGCAATATGACGGCTTGTGCGAGACATTTATTCCTTGCCCTAAGTGTGTAGGAAAGCTGGTAGATATCCAAATTTTCTCGTGTCGTATCCGCCAGGGCCTATCCGCCGTTGACCGATTCAGGCGGTGCGTGATACAAACGAAATAAGCTCCCTATATATGGCGATTCGGGCCCCTTTTCGACTGTTGTTGGCAAGTTTAATCGGAATTTCTACGCCGATCGCCATCTGGCCCGCTTGCGCCGAATCGCAGTCACCATCGTCCGACTTTTTCGAGGTCTCGGCTCCTTCACCGCCAAGCGGCGACCCCGTGCGACCCACTCAGGCGGTCGACACAAACAAAGAAGAGCCGAGCTTACGGGATGACTCTTCGGTATGGATTCCTGACGACTTCGATGCCTGGGCGTACGCATTCGCGGAATCTTCGCGTCTACAGTCGCCGCGGCTGCGGCTCGTAAAGGTCCCCGCCCACTCGGTAGCGATGAACTCTCACGTGAAGCTCTTCGTCGACCGCTTCACGACCACTCACCGAGAGGTCGTGGGGCTTTGGGTGCGACGCTCGGGGCAGTATCTCGAAATGATCTTCGGTGTCTTCAAGGCCAAGGGCATCCCCGAAGATCTCGCCTTCACGGCCATGATCGAGAGCGGCTTCAATCCCGTGGCGGTGTCACGCGTGGGCGCGAAGGGGCTCTGGCAGTTCATGGCGCCGACGGCGCGCCTGTACGGCTTGCGGGTCGACCGCTGGGTCGACGAGCGCCTCGATCCGGAGAAGGCCACCGTGGCGGCGGCCGGATATCTCAACGACCTCTACGTTCGGTACGGGTCCTGGGAGCTGGCTCAGGCGGCCTACAACGCCGGTGAGGTCAAAATCGACAAGGCGATACGGGCGACCGGCTCGGCAGACTTCTGGAACCTGAGGCAGTCCAAATACCTGCGGCGCGAGACCAAGGACTTCGTGCCGGCCATCCAGGCCGCGATGGTGATCGGGCGTGATCCCGGCCAGTACGGGTTCGAGCCGAGCCTGGCGGCGATGCCGGATGTCGATCGGGTGACCGTTCCCGCCTCGACGGATCTCCGGAAACTCGCCGCGAGCACGGGGACTCCGCTGCAGACGCTCCGCTCGCTCAATGCCGTCCTGATCCGCGGCGTCACCCCTCCGGGCAGGACGTGGGAAGTGCGAGTCCCGAGCGGAACCCGAGAGGCTTTCGTCACGGCTCTCACGCCCCGCATCCAGGTCGCTACGGTTGCTGCACCCGGCCGGCGTGGAGCCAGCACGGCGGTTCACGTCGTTCGCGCGCGCGACACCGTGAGCTCGATCGCGAAGCTCTACGGTGTGTCCACCAGTGACGTCGTCCGCTGGAACAACCTCGAGAACGGGGCCGCGATTCGGCCGGGTGACCGGCTCCGCGTCACGACTCTCCGCCCGGCCGCCGAGCTCGACGGCCAGGGCGGGTTCCGGTGAGGGTCGAAGTCCGACTCTTCGCTACCCTCGCCGCATTTCTCCCGTCCGACGGTCGCGACGGCACGGCCGAGCTCGAGATCCCCGAAGGCAGCACGGTCACCGATGTCGCCCGTCGTCTCGGAATCCCGCCCGATCTCGCCCGAGTCGTCCTCGTCAACGGTCGAGACATTGGTTCGGAGGCACGCTTGACCTCTCGTGATGTCGTGACGATCTTCCCGCCGCTGGCCGGCGGCGGGGGCTAAGCGTCGCGGGGAAGCGTCGCCAGCGGGGTCACCCCGCGTTCGGATTCCGCGGCGCGCTCGGCGCCGGCCTGCTCGATCGTCGCATCGATCTCGGCACCCACCAGCAGGGTCACGCCGCTCCAGTAGAGCCAGAGCATCAGGAGTATCACGCCGCCGATCGAGCCGTAGGTCGCGTTGTAATAGTTGAAATAACCAACGTAGAACCTGAGGCCGAGCGACATCAAGAGCCACGAGACGACCGCGAAGGCCGAGCCCGGCGTGATCCAGGACCAGGCGCGATCCACAGCAGGGGCCAGGTAGTAGACGAGCGTAAGGCCCGTGAGGACCAGAAGCATCACGACGGGCAGCTGGAACAGCTTCCAGACCAGGGTGAACAGAGGGTCGAGCCCCATGAAGCCACCGATCGCCTCACCGACCCGGGCCCCGAAAACCAGCAGGAGGAGCGCGGTCAGCGTGAAGAGTGAAAGGACGAGCGTCAGCGCGATCGCGATCAGGCGTTTGTCCCACCAGCTCCGATGATCTGCGATTCCGTACGCTGCGTTGAGCGCCTTCATGATCGAGAGCATTCCGCTCGAAGCGCCGAGCAGAGCCGCCAGGGCCCCGACCGACACGAGCCCCCCGCTGGCGCCCCTGACTACCTCCGCCAGGGTCTTCTTGATCAGCGACGCCGCGTCCCCGGGCAGCACGCGGTCGGCGTACCCCATGAGCTGGGACATGAGGTTGGGACCCGGGAGCAGACCGACAAGCGCGGTCAGAAACAGGAGGGTCGGCAACAGTGCGAACGCGAAGTAGTAGGAGAGTTCGGCGGCCCGATTGAGAATGTCGTCGCGCGACGATCTCTGGTAGACGCGTGTACCGAGCCCTCGGATGGAGAGCCCTCCGAGCGCCCAGCGAGAGGCCGCCGTGCGGCCCAGTCTTGGCCGCGTCCACTTCAGCGGGTTCACTTCGGGGCCCATCGTAGCAGGGACCGCGCGAAATCGCGCCCCACCCGCTCGTAAACTCTTGGCGTTTCAACGAGCCTTCGTTGTAGCGTCCGAAGCGTCTAGGAGCCCGGTGGGCTTCCCGGACTTCGAATCCCCTCAGGTGGACGGCCGATCATGCGCCATTCTCGCGCACTTCCAACCTGCCGCCGTTTTGACGATGTGTGCGCGATGTCGCGGCGGATTGCACACGGTTGCGGGCCGTTGGTGAGCACCAGGGCCGCCAAGGCGTCTCGGTGTCCGCTGAATGTTCCGTCTCAGTCGTTGTCGGGGCAGTCGAATCGTCGCCGCTGATCGTTCCCAGGGAGTATTTTAGTCTCCGGGCCGCGCCGCATACCGCCCGGCGCACTGACTAGCGATTCAACAGCCAGTCGATGACAGCGCCGGGATCGTCCGCGACGTCCGACTGCCGGGCCGGCACGGTCGCTTGAGCTTGCGTCGAGCGCCGCCGCTGCTGACGCTCGGCGCTCGGTGGCGCAGAAGCGGGCGCGGCCCGCCGATGACGATGGGTCACCATGAAGGGACCGCTAGTGGCCAGGCGTGTGAACATGTTGGCTGCGTACAGCCTGAACTCATACCTTCCAGGCGGCGCGATGGGCGGTATCTGAAGGATGCACGAGCCGGAGGCCTTTGCGGGCCCTGGTGTTTGAGAGCAGCTCACGTAGATCCAGGCGAGATAGGCGCCCCCTGCGGTTCCCTCCGCATAGAGGCCGATCCAGTCGGTGGGCGTTGGCGCCGCGATACCCTCCCAGGTCGCGGTAGCCGACCCCGGAGCCGGCACCGACGCTGGCGGCACGTTCAGAATCGGGCTCTCGGCGAAATCGTCCCGTGCTACGGCGTCAGCCGGGGGTGAACAGTCGCTCTCATGGCCCGCTGTGTTTACGGCGCTCACCGCGACGTAGTAGCGAGTGCCGGTGACGAGCCCGCGAAGCCGAGCGCTCACCGTCTCGTCGGGGGACGGTGTCGTCGTCGGCGCTGCCAACTGAAGAAAGGAAGGGCCACCACAGGGAGAGCTCGTGACACCGTAGTAGACGCGATAGGACGCTAGATCCGTCAAACCGATTGTGTCGATATTCGTTGTGGGGGCAGTCCAGGGGCATCGAGGACCCCTGCGTTCCCGGGGGCTTG
>Ga0209802_1002626_pt1 | contig 12389 bp, 14 predicted proteins | sample GraSoiAngelo_129_FD_185886 | JGI IMG/M metagenome (GOLD analysis project Ga0209802, IMG submission 185886) | Grasslands soil microbial communities from the Angelo Coastal Reserve, California, USA - 14_0927_12_40cm (SPAdes) (version 2) | ecosystem: Environmental > Terrestrial > Soil > Grasslands ... | reverse complement strand
GCAGAGCACCGGCCGGATCCCCGCGGCGGCCGCCGCGTCGATCACCGGTGTCGTCGGATACGTGCTGAGGAACTCCACGCCTTCGCGCTTCATGATCTCGGCGATCGCGTCGACGATCTTCATTCCCGGTCTCCTTTGGAGAAGGGGGCTCCGCCCCCCTCTCGACTCCCCTGCGAACACGCGATGCGTGCCTTAAGGCGCGAGGCCAAGCGCCTGGCGGCCGAATTGTTCTGCGATGAGGTCCCAGCTGAGCGCGGCGTGATGGGAAGCGCCGTGGGCGTCGCGATGGCAGCGCTGGATCGGCTCGGCATCGAGCACCGCGCGCGCGCCGCTGGCTTCGAACAAGCGATCGACCGCGCGGACGCAGAGCCGCGCGATGAAGGCCTTGTCCCGACGGTAGCGGATACGATCGAGCTCGCTGAACCCTTCCCCGCGCGCCGCCCGGTCGAGGATCTCGCGGATGTCCTGCCGATGCAGCGCCCGCGCCGCGTCCACTTCGGCCGCGGCCTCCGCCAGCCGGAGCTGCAGGGCGACCGAATCCGCCGTGCGGCCCGGGCCGGACCCGCGCTGAGCACGCGCGGTGAACTCGTCGATCGCGCCCTGGGCGATGCCGATGAGCGGAGCGGCCAGATCCCACCCGGCCAGACATCTGAGCGGGGCGCGATAGCTGAGCCGGCCGTGGAGCTCCCAGCCCGTCATCTCCTCGGCGCCGCACCGGTCCGGGTCCACGACCCGGTGCGCCGGCACGAACGCGTCCTGGATCACGACGTCCTTGCTGCCGCTCCCCCGCATGCCCGACGCGAACCACGTGTCGAGGATCTGGTAGTCCGATCGCGGCAGCAGGAGCCAGCTCATTCCGCTGGGGCGCGGACCGAGAACGGCCACCATGACCCAGGTGGCCGCGTCGCACCCGCTCGAGAACCCCCATCTCCCCGACACCTTGAACCCGCCGCTCGCCGGCTCGATCTTGCCGCCGGCAGGGTTCAGGCCGCTCGAGAACAGCGTGTCCGGACCGGTCGCGAAGAACTCCTCTTGACATCGCTCGGGAAAATGACCGAGCCACCAGTTGTGCGCCGTCCAGAGCGAGTAACACCAGGCGGTCGATCCGCAGCCGCGACCGAGCTCGAAGCCGGCCTCGAAAGCCGTGTCCACCTCGACGTCGTGGCCGCCGTACCGGCGCGGGTTGCCGATCCGGATCAAGCCCGAGGCCCGGAGATCCTGGACACTTTCGGGGAGGACCTGCCTCAGCTCCTCCGTGCGCGCCGCGCGCTCCTTGAAGACGGGAACGAGATCGGTGGCTCGACGAAGCAGCTCTTCCCGGGTCAGGGGCGACGGGGCGACCCCGGCGGGCGCGGATTTTCCTGGGCTCACGGCGCACCCATGCTACGCCCCGTCGGGATCAGAAGGCGAGCCCCATCGCCCTGGCCAGGAACCGCATCAGCGGCGCCTCGCGCCGGCAGGCGGCGACGAAGCGGGTGGGAAAGTCCGGCGCGCAGGCCTGGCGCTCGCTGAATCGCGCGCCCGAGGTGAACGACAGCCGCTTGAGATCGTCGATCAGCGGATGGTCGGGATCGAAGCCGCGCGGCGGGCGCGTCAGGGACGCCTCGTCGTGCCTGAGGCCTCCACGCTTGGCCACCTTCCAGGCGCGAGGGTCCTTCACGATCGTCGTGCGGACCGCGCGGAGCGCGTCGGCGCCCGGATGCCAGATGCCCGCGCCCATGAACACCTCACCGGGCTCCAGGTGAAGATAGTAGCCGGGTGTTTCGAAGTCCCTCGGCGCATTCAGACCGAAGTGGATCCCGACATTGGTCTTGTACGGCGTCTTGTCGCGGCTGAAGCGCGTGTCGCGGTAGATCCGCATCAGCGAGCCGCCCGAGGGCCGCGGGTCGACCACGAGGTGCCGGCTGATCCGGGCGAGCGGCGCCGCGATCGAGGCAATGAACGCGAGCATCGGATCACGCACCTCGGCCAGGTACCGGTCCTTGTTCGCGTTGAACCACACGCGGTCGTTGTGGCGCCGAAGCTCGCCGAGGAAGGCGAAGAGGTCGCGGGAGACTTGTGTCATCTGCGCTCAGACCGCGCGGTGCAGGCCGCCGTCGACGTGGATGCGCTCGCCGGTGATGTAGCGTGCCTTGGGCGAGCACAGGAACGCGGCGAGGAATGCGAGGTCGGCGGGGTCGCCGAAGTAGCCGAGCGGGATGTTCCGCGCGAACTCGGCCTGGCTCTCCGGCGTCGGGTGCAGGCGCTCGTCGATCTGTTCGCTGTGGATGCGCCCGGGCGAGAGGCAGTTGATCGTGATTCCGTGGCGCCCGATCTCGCGGGAGAGTCCCTTGGCCCAGGCGTGGACGCCCGCCTTGGCGGCCACCGCGGCGTTCACGCTCGACGGCTCGGCGCTGCCGGTGACGCAGAGGATGCGACCCCAGCGCCGGTCGATCATGCCCGGCAGCAGCGCCTGGGTCGTCCGGCGCACCGCGGTGAAATTGATCGAGAACGATTCGTCCCAGGCCGCATCGGGCGAGTCCCACGGGATCGGGCGCGAGCCGCCGGCGTTGTTGACCAAGATGTCGACGCGCCCGTAGGTCGAGATCGCGGCGTCGCGAATCCGCGCGGCGGCGTCTGGCTCGTGGAGGTCCAGCGGCAGCGCCAGCGGGCGCGGACCGCCCGACTGCTCGATCTCGTCCTGCAAGGTCGTGAGCAGCTTGGCGCGCCGGGCGACGATGACCGTACGCACGCCCTCGCCGGCCAGTACCTTGGCGATCTCGCGCCCGAGTCCGACGCTGGTGCCGGTGACGACGGCGATCTTGTCGCTCAGCTCGAGGTCCATCGCGACCTCCGCGAGAGATCCATCAGGCTTCCGACGATGCCCTTGGGCAGGAAAATGATGAACAGGATCAGCAGCACTCCGTAGACGAGATTGTCCCAGCCGACCGCGCGGGTGCCGAATCCGATTCTCAGGATTTCCGCGAGCAGGATCGTGATCACCGCGCCGATCGTCGGACCGAGAGAAACGTAAATGCCCCCGACGACGACGGCGAAGACCATCTGGAGCGAGACCGAGATGCCGCTGACCGTGTCGGGCGAGATGAACATCTGGTACTGGCAGTAGAGCGCGCCCGCGAGGGCGGTCATGGTGGCGCTCAGCACGGTGATCTTGAGCTTCTCGGCGGTCACGTGGACCCCGGTGGCGGCCGCGGCATCCTCGTCCTCGGAGATCGCCTCGAGCGCATAGCGAAGCATGCTTCGGTCGACGCGGTTCCAGATGAAGAGGCCGGCGGCCCACACCGCGAGGGCGATCAGATACCAAGTCGTCTTGTCGCTGAACTGGAAGGCCCACAGCGAGCTGCCGCCCTGATAGCGCTCGGGCGTGTAGCCGAGCGAGCCGCCGGTGTAGTCGCGCGTCGCGGTGATCACCTGGAGCACGATACCCGAGAGCGCCAGGGTGACCAGCGCGAAGTAGTGGCCGGTGATCCGGAATCGGAAGCAGGGATACGCCACCAGGGCCGCCAGCGCCGCGCTGGCGGCGACGGCCAGCGGGACGCCGACCCAGGGGCTGAGGTGACCGTAGTTCCACACGAGCGCCGTGACGTAGGCGCCGACGCCCATGAAGCCGCCGTGCCCGAGGGAGACCAGGCCGAAGCGGCCCATCACCGACCAGGAGGTATACGCGAACGACCAGATGAGGATGACGATCAGGATGTGAAGCGGATACGGGGAGCGGTAGACGAACGGCAGCGCGACGAGCGCCGCGCCGGCCACCCACGGCAGATAGCGGGTCACGAGCGCCGCGCCATCAGGCCCGCGGGCCGTACGAACATCATCACGATGAAGAAGGCGAACGCGAACACGTACCCCCACTCGAGGTCGAGGTAGAGACCTCCAACCGAGATGATCTCGGCGAACACGAACGCGGCGACGAACCCGCCGCCGAAGTTGCCGAGGCTGCCCAGCACGCAGATCAGGAACGTGATCGGCCCGAACGTCAGCCCAACGAAGGGATGGACGTCGTACTGCAGCACGAGGAGGCACGCGGCGAGGCCGGCCAGCGCGCCGCCGAGCCCCGAAGTGATCAGGTAGATCCGGCGCGTGTCGACGCCCATGAGCGGCATGATCTGGCGGTCCTGCGCGATCGCGCGGATCGCGGTTCCCGTGTAGGTGCGGGTCAGCAAGAGGTACACCAGCACCATCGCGATCAGCGCGGCGCCGAAGGCCAGCAGACGCGAATAGCTGACGAACATCCCCGCCACCTTCAGCACCGGCAGACGCAGCCCGAGGTTCTTGAACTCGATGCCGAACAGGACGGTCGCGGCCGACTGCAGGAAGAAGAGGACACCGCCGGTCGCCAGGAGCTGATTGATCGGCGCCGCGCCGAGGAGCGGGGCGATCACGAGCGTGTGCAACACGAGCCCGAGGACGCCGACGCTCACGATGCAGACGGCCGCCGCCAGCACGATCGGCGCGTGGTAGACCGTGTAGAGGAAGTACATCCCGTACATGCCGAGCATGATGAGCTCGGCGTAGCAGATCCAGACGACGTCGATGACCCCGAAGACGAGGTTGAGGCCCAGTGACAGCAACGCGAGGACGCCGCCGAGCAAGAGCCCGTTGATCACCGCCTCGAGCAGGAAGATATCGAAGATGCCCAGGGCGCGGCCTCCTCGCTCAGACTCCGAGATACGCCTGGCGGATGCTGTCGCTCGCCAGCAGCTCGGCGGCGCCCCCGGCGGTGTGGATGCGGCCGGTCTTGAGCAGGTACGCGCGATCGACCACGCGGAGCACCTGCTGCACGTTCTGCTCGACGATCAGCACGGTCAGGCCGCTGGCGCGGATGCGATTGACCAACTCGAACACCTGCTCGACGAGAACCGGCGCCAGCCCCGCGGACGGCTCGTCCAGGAGGAGCAGCTTCGGCTCGGACATCAGCGCGCGCCCGATCGCGCACATCTGCTGCTCGCCCCCCGACATGCTGCCGGCGAGCTGGTGGCGGCGCTCGCGCATCCGTGGGAACAGCTCGTAGACGACCTCGAGCTGGCGGCGGAACTTGGGGCGCGCGGCCGGCACGAAGCCGCCCATCTTCAGATTGTCTTCGACCGTCATCCGCGGAAACAGGCGGCGACTTTCCGGGACGTGGGCCACGCCGAGCTCGACGATCCGATGGGCTGGAGTGGCCGCCAGATCGACGCCTTCCATGACGAGCGTTCCGGAAGTCGGCCGGATCAGGCCGGAGACGACTCGCATCAACGTCGTCTTGCCGGCGCCGTTTGGACCGATGACGCCGACCGCCTCGCCCCGATGCACCTCGAGTGAGACGTCGAACAGCGCCTGGAAGGTTCCGTACCCGGCGCGAACGGATTTCAGCTCGAGCATGCGCGCGGCCGGTCCGGTCAGGTGCGGGTGGCCGCCGCGGCCGCCGACACCGCCGCCGCGCGGGTGCCGAGATAGACCTCGATGACCCGCGCGTCGCTCGCGACCCGCGCGGGTAGACCCTCGGCGATCTTCTCGCCGTGATCGAGCACCATCACGCGATCCACCACGCGCATCAAGACCCCCATGATGTGCTCGACCCAGATGATGGTGACGCCGAGCTCCCGGCAAATTCGACGCAGTAGCTCGGCGGCCTGATCCATCTCGTGCTCATCCAGGCCGCTGAGACTTTCGTCGGCGAGCAGCAGCTTCGGCTCGGTGGCGAGCGCCTTCGCGAGCTCTAGCTTCTTCAGCGCGGCCGCCCCGAGGCCGTCCACCGTGGTCGCGCGGTCGGTCGGTAGCCCGACAAGCCCGAGCGCGCGTTCCGCCGCCCCGAAGGCCTTCGCCCGCGAGTGCCGACCCTGGCCGAAGTAGCCCGCGAGCACGACGTTGTCGAGGAGCGAGAGTCGACGGAACGGCCTGGGAATCTGAAACGTGCGGCCGATCCCGAGATTGATGATCCGGTACGGCGGTTGCCCGGCGATCTCGCGACCCTCGAAGCGGATCGAGCCGGCGTTCGGCGCCAGCGTGCCAGAGAGCATGTTGAAGATCGTGCTCTTGCCGGAGCCGTTCGGGCCGATCAGGCCGAGAATCTCGCCCTTCTCGACCCCGAACGACACGCTGTTGACGGCCGTGAAGCCACCGAAGCGCTTGGTGAGGCCCTGGACGGCTAGCAAGTAGCTATGTCGCGAGGCTCATTGCGCCGCGTACGGCGACGTGCCGGGCAGCGGCAGGACCGGCTCGCGCTGCTGCTGGCTCTTGGGCCATACGAGATAGGGCTTGTCGTCGACGTACTGGAGAATCACCGGGAAGGCGCGATCGTTCTGGCCCGCCATGGGTCCGCTCTCGCCCTCGAATTTCACGCCGAATCCGAGCATGGTGCCACCCTCCGGCAGATCGACCTCGAGCGCCGCCTTCCGCAGCGCTTCGGCATCGATGCCGCCATGCTTCTTGATGGCGCGCGGCAACACTTCCGACATGAACACGTACGTGTTGCTGGCCGACATGCCCACGTGCGCCGAGCGCACCTGTGTGCCGGGCCGAGCCTTCTCGTACTCCTCCCCGACCATCTTGATCATGGCCGGCAGCGGGGCGCGCAGAGACTTCTCGTTGGTGAGCCAGATCGAGATCGGGTCGACATTGAAGAAGTAATTGACGTCGCGGCCGAGCGACTCTTTCAGCTTGTCGTAGACGCCGTAGCCGGCGCCGTGGCCGATCAGCGCGCTGAAGCGAAGCCCCTGCTCGCGGGCCTGACGGAGGAACAGCGTGATGTCCGGGTTGTAGCCGGTGTGGAAGATGACGTCCGGGCGGCCGCGCTTGAGCTTGGTCACCAGCGCCGACAGATCCGGGGCCGTCGCAGAATATCCTTCCTTCAGCACGATGTTGAAGCCGGCCTTCTTGGCGCCTTCCTCGTTGCCCCGCGAGACGTCGACGCCATAGGCGCCGTCCTCGTGGATGATCGCGACCCTCAGATCCTTGGGCTCACGGCCGAGCTTGCTCTTCGCGTTCTGGGCGAGAAAGTCCGTCGACATCAGCCCGAACTGCTTGCCGCTCGGCTGCGTCCGGAAGACGTACTTCAGGTGACGATTCTCCAGCACGGCCGAGGAGATGCAGGTGGTGATCCACATGAACTTCTTGAGCTGCTCGACCCGCGCAGCCGCCGGCACGCACTGCGCCGACGAGTAGAAGCCGAGCAGCATGTCGACCTTCTCCTGCTCGATCAGCCGCACGGCCTCGTTGATGGCGACGTCGGGCTTGCTCTGGGCGTCGGCGTACACCGCTTCGATCTGATAGCCCTCGACGCCGCCCTTCTTGATGAAGTAGTCGATCATGATCTTGGCGCCGAGCGCGTGGAGCTCGGAGCCGCCGCCCGCGAGCGGGCCGGTGTAGTCATAGATGACGCCGATCTTCAGCTTCTTGCCCTGCGCCGGCGCGTCCGACGCCAGCGCGAGACCCAGCACCACCGCCAGCGCGACCAGCCCACACGCGACGCGCATCGGTCCGTTCCGAAACATGAAAGCCTCCCAAGCGAGCGTGGATCGGCAGCCGCGGGCATTAGAAGTTGGTCGTCCAACAATGTCAAGGGCCGCACCGGGCGGCGGGTCGTGATACCGTTCGGGATCATGAGCGCGCCACCTTCCGCTCGCGACGTTCCCGGCGGCGGCTACCGCTTCCTGCCGGGCATCGCGCCGTTCTCGTCGGGCGCGGTGGCGTCGTCAGGCTACCAGGTCGTCCACGCGACCCTCCGCGCGCCCCTCCCTTGGCGCGAGGGCTTCGCGCTCATCGACCGCCACCTCCACGCCGAGGGCCGACCGCGCGCGGCGCTGTGCGCCATCGAGCTGCGGAGCCCGGCGCCGTTCAGCTTCGAAGGGTTCGATGCGTTCAACGCCGGATATCGCGCGCTGCTGACGGATTGGAAGCTCCTGGTCGAGGGCGAGAATCCGATCGCTCGCACGAACGTGGCCCCGGTCGTCAGTGCCCCGACGGAGCCCTCGCTCTACGGCTTCGGCTATACGATTCCGGGCGGGACGCCGCGCCCGACCTTCATCGTGGCCGGCGCGGGCGAGATGCGCGAGCGCGGCGTCGGCGTCGAGGGAATCGTTCGCCACGGCGAGACCTCGGCCGCGGCGATGCGCGAGAAGGCGGCGCACGTGATGGCGATCATGCAGACGAGGCTCCACGGCCTGGGCGTCGCATGGTCGGACGTGACCGCGATCGACATCTACACCGCGCAGCCTATCGAGCCGTTCCTCGCCGACACCGTCCTGGTCCCGGCGGGCCCCTCCGCGATCCACGGCGTCCGCTGGTTCCCGAGCCGCCCGCCCATCGTCGGCCTCGAGTACGAGATGGACCTGCGCGGCGTCTTCCGCGAACTGCTGGTTTAGAAAGATGGGGGGCCTCGACGGGCCCCCCAAGCCCCCCGCGCTCGGAAGCGCCCCGGCGTAGCCGTGGCGCTCCTCGATTTTGCGTTGCCCCCGTGCTCTAGCCTCCGACCTTCACGCCCGCGAGGCGCTCGAGCACCTGGATGATCGCCGTGCCGTCCTGCTTGCCGAGCCCGGCGGCGCGCGCCATCTGGTAGACCTGCTGGCTCACGTTGGCGAGCAAGAGCGGCGCACCGAGCTGCTTCGCGAACGCCGTCTCGAGCTCCTGGTCCTTGAAGGAGATGTCCACCGTGCCGGCCGGTGAGAAGTCACGCGCCAGCATGCGCGCCGCGCCGCGCTCGAACGCCGAGCTCGTTCCAGTGCTGACCCTCACGACCTCGTAGATCGTCCGCGGGTCGAGCCCGGCCTTGACGCCCAGCACCAGCGCCTCGGCCACGGCCACCATGTTCACCTGGACCAGCATGTTGTTGACGAGCTTCATCGCCAGCCCCTGCCCGAGCGTGCCGACGTGAAAGATCTTCGTGCCCATGGCCTTGAACAGATCCCGGCAGGCTTCGAACGTTTCGGGGGCGCCGCCGACGATGATCGAGAGCTCGCCGGACTGCGCGCGCTCGGTACCGCCGCTCACCGGCGCGTCGAGCATCGCCACGCCGCGCGCGCCGAGCAGGTCGGCCAGGCGCCTGGCCACCAGCGGATCGATCGTGCTCATGCTGATCACGATGTGACCCGACTTGGCGCTGCGGATGATGCCGCGCTCGCCGGCGATCACCGTTTCCGCCTGCGCCGTGGTCTCCACCATCGAGATCGTGCGATCGGCGGCGACGGCCACGCGCTCGGGCGACTCGGCCACCGTCGCGCCGCGCGCGCGCAGGGGCTCGATCTTCGCGGGATCGATGTCGTGGACGATCAGCGGAAAGCCTTGCTTCGCGAGGTTCAGCGCCATCGGGCGCCCCATGTTGCCCAGTCCGATGAATCCTACGACTCCAGCCATCGTGCCCTCCCTGGCCCGTCAAGGTAGTCGTCGCGTCCCGAACAGTCAACACGCCTTTCCGTACGACCAGCGCATTCTTACTCGATAAGAATTACGCGGTTGCGCCCACTCGCGCGACGAGATCGCCTTCGATGCGACGGAGCGCTGATGTCATTGCGAGATCGGCGACGGCGCGAGTGCTCGCACGCGTGGCACGTCTCTTGCCGTTCAACTGCCGGGAGGACGACCCGATGATCTGGAAAGGGCACGTCAGCTTCGGACTCGTGAACATCCCGGTCGCCCTTTATCCGGCCGTGACCAGGGACGAGCTCGATTTCACCCTGCTCGACAAGAAGGACATGTCCCCGATCGGCTATCGCAAGGTCAACAAGCGAACGGGCGAAGAGGTGCCGGCCAACCGGATCACGCGAGGGTTCGAGCATCCCAAGGGCCGCTACGTGATCGTCAGCGACGAGGATCTGCGGCGGGCGAGCCCGGAGCGCACGCAGCGGATCGACATCCTGTCGTTCGCCGCCCCGGAGGACGTCGACCCGATGTACTGCGATCACCCGTACTACCTGGCGCCGACCGCCAAGTACGAGAAGGGCTACGCACTGCTGCGCGAGGCGCTTCGCCGAAGCGGGCGGGTCGCGATCGCAACCGTGGTGGTGCGGACCCGACAGTACCTGGCCACGGTCGGCGTTCACGGATCCGTCCTGGTGCTGATCCTCCTGCGCTATGCGTCGGAGCTTCGAGACCCGAAGGCCCTCGGCCCGCCCTCGGACAATCTGAAGGCCCTCGGCATCAGCGCGAAGGAGCTCCGGATCGCGGAGCAGCTCATCCGCGACATGACCGACTCGTGGGATCCGACGAAGTATCAGGACGAATATCGCCGCGAGGTCCTGGCGTTCATCCGCGAGCGGGCCAAACGGGGCGACGTCGAGGAGGCTCCCGCGCCGGCCCGGCCGAAACGCGAGAAGGGCGAGGTCATCGACCTCATGGAGCTTCTCAAGCGCAGCGTGGCGAGACGCGGTCACGCGTCGGCGGGCAGGCGGCGGTCACAGCCCAGAGCGCGCCGATCGGCCTGAGGAAGCGTCGACCGCGATGAGCGATACGAGCTGGCTGATCGTCGCCGTGATCACCGGCACGCTGCTGGTCGTGGGCTGGGTGTCGCGCGAGGTCGCGATCCATCGCCGCCGCCGGCAGCGTCGATAGAGAGGAGGCGAACGAATGACTCCGATAGTTGGCATTTTCGTCGATAGAGCTTCGGCCGAGCGCGCCGTCGGCAACCTGCGCGCCGTTGGCATTTCCACGAAGAGCATCCACGTCCTGGTTCCCGGGACGTCCGAGCCACTGGTGTCGAGGGTGCCCACGAGCGAGGCCGAGCAGCCGGGTATGGGCAAGGCGATCGGCGGCGTGCTCGGCGGAGCCGTGGGCGTTGCGACCGGCGCCGAGCTCGGGGCGGCCGCCGCCGCGAGTGCCTTGCTGCCGGTGGCGGGTCCGGCGATCGCGATCGGGATCGTCGGCGCCGTGCTGCTGAGCCTCGGCGGTGCGGCGGTGGGCGGCGCGCTGGAGAACGCGCTGGCCGATGGTCTGCCGAAAGACGAGCTCTTCGTCTACGAGGACGCGCTGAGGCGCGGCCACTCGATCGTGGTCGTCGTGCCCGCCGATGCCGACGAGCACGAGCGGGCGGTGGCGGTGCTGGAAGGCTCGGGCGCCGAGAGCGTGGACGCCGCCCGCGAGCGGTGGTGGATCGGTCTTCGCGACAGCGAGGCGTTCGCGTATCGCGCCGAGGGACTCGCTTCCAGCGCGACGAGGCCGTCTACCGCGAAGGGTTCGAGGCCGCCCTCTCGTTCGAGACGCACGACCGGTCGTCGCAGGCCATCGAGGTGCTTTTGAGAGAGCGGTACCCGGCGACCTACCGCGAGCCCGCGTTCCGCCGCGGGTACGACCGGGGACGCACCTACTACCGGCGACTCCTGGAGGAGAGCCGGCGCAACGAGGGATGAGCCGCCCCGGGAACCTACGAAGGACTCGAGAAGATCCGGAGCTTGAGTCGCCGGGGGACCCAGGCCGCGAGGACGCGGGCGGAGCGCGCGATACGCTCGAGCGACTCCGGGCTGCCGGGCCAGTACTTGAGCACGAGGCCGCGGTCGACGAAGTTCAGCATCCCGTCGATCAGGATCGCCGCGACGAAGACGTCGTCGAGGTAGCCCAGGACGGGCACGAAGTCGGGGATCAGGTCGACGGGCGAGACGAGATACAGGACGGCGGCGCCCAGCGCGATCTTGGCGGCTTTCGGCAACACCGGGTCGAGAGCGAGGCCGCCGATCGTGCGCACGATGTCCGGGAGCGCGCGCAGAAGCGCCCTCACCCCTCGAGGCTCTCGGCGACGAGCTCGCTCACGTCCTTGACGGCCAGCGTCTCCTCGGCACCCTTCACCTTGCGGCCGAGGTCGATCATGGCCAGGCAGAAGGGGCAGCCCGTGCCCACCATGTCGACCTTGGCCTCGAGCGCCTCCTCGACGCGAATCAGGTTCACGCGCTTCTCGGCCTTCACTTCCATCCACATGTGACCGCCGCCTCCGCCGCAGCAGAGGCCGCGCTCGCGATTGCGCGGCAGCTCGACGACCCTCAATCCCGGGACGGACTTCGCGACGTTGCGCGGCGCTTCGGTGAGGCCGTTGTAGCGCCCGAGATAGCACGAGTCGTGGAACGCCAGGGTGGCGTCGAGCGGCTTTCGCGGCTTGATGCGCCCGTCGGCGATCAGCTGCTCGATGACCTGGGAATGATGCAGCACCTCGTAGGTCCCGCCGAACTGCGGGAACTCGTTCTTGATCGTGTTGAAGCAGTGCGGGCAGTGCGTGATCACCTTGCGGAATTTGTACTGCCTCGCCGCGTCGACGTTCTCCTGCGCGACGGTCTGATAGAGATACTCCTCGCCCAGGCGCCGGCCGACCTCGGCGTGACAGCGCTCTTCCTGCATCACCCCGAAGCTCACGCCGGCGGTCTTGAGGATCTTCACGACCGAGCGGGCGATCGCCTGATTGCGCCGGTCGTACGACGCCGAGCAGCCGA